>Ga0129306_1003311_pt1 | contig 12281 bp, 7 predicted proteins | sample P827metagenome_FD_94438 | JGI IMG/M metagenome (GOLD analysis project Ga0129306, IMG submission 94438) | Capybara group fecal microbial communities from Wisconsin, USA - P827 metagenome | ecosystem: Host-associated > Mammals > Digestive system > Large intestine > Fecal | place: USA: Wisconsin...
CGGACTTCGACCCGCGCGGCAAGAGCGACCATGAGATCATGCGCTTCTGCCAGAGCTTCATGACCGCGCTCTATCGCTACATCGGCGCGGACACCGACGTGCCCGCCGGCGACATCGGCGTGGGCACGCGCGAGATCGGCTATCTCTACGGCCAGTACAAGCGCATCTGCGGCAGAGCCGAGAGCAGCGCGCTGACCGGCAAGGGCCTGACCTACGGCGGCAGCAAGATCCGTCAGGAGGCGGCGGGCGCGGGCGCGGTCTACTTCCTCGACCGTATGCTCGAGCATCAGGGCGACACGATCAAGGGCAAGCGCATCGCCGTGTCCGGCTTCGGCAACATGGCGTGGGGCGTTTGCAAGAAGGCGAGCGCGCTGGGCGCGAAGGTCGTGACCGTCTCCGGTCCCGACGGCTATATCCTCGACGAAGACGGCGTCGGCACGCCGGAGAAGCTGGCGTTCCTCGCCGAGCTGCGCGCAAGCGGCGCGGACAAGATCGCGTCCTATGCCGAGCGTTTCCCCGAGGCGGAGTTCTTCGCGGGCAAGAAGCCGTGGGAGCAGAGCGTGGACGTCGCCATGCCCTGCGCGACGCAGAACGAGATCGACGTCACCGACGCGGTGCATCTGCTCGCGGGCGGCGTGAAGTATTACGTCGAGGCGGCGAATATGCCCGCCACGGCGGAGGCGCTCAAGCTCCTTCGCCTGAGTCCCAAGATCCTGACCGCCGGCTCCAAGGCGGCCGGCTCCGGCGGCGTGGCCGTGTCCGCGCTGGAGATGGCGCAGAACAGCATCCGCTACAGCTGGTCGCGCAAGGAGGTGGACGAGAAGCTCCACGCCATCATGAGCGGTATCTACGACGCTTCCGCCGCCGCGGCGGAGCGCTACGGCCTCGGCTACGACCTGATCGCGGGCAACGACATTGCCGCGTTCCTCAAGATCTCCGAGGCGATGATCGCCCAGGGCCTCTGATCCCGCACAAAATCCGGCGGCGCTTTGCCGTCGGATTTTTCTTGCCTTTTTCCGCGCAGACGGCTATACTGTGGTCAATTCATAAGAAAGAGGGCGAGCCGCATGGCAAAGACGATACAGGCCGCGCTTCTGGGCGCGGGCACGGTCGGCGGGGGCGTGTACAAGCTGCTTGACCGCCGCAAGAGCGAGATGCCCGACAAGATCGGCGCGGAGCTTGTCATTTCCAAGGTCCTCGTGCGCGACGCGAAGAAGCCGCGCCCCGGCATTCCGCAGGAGAAGCTGACCGACCGCTTCGAGGACATTCTGAACGACCCCGATATCAGCATCGTGATCGAGCTGATGGGCGGCGTCGAGCCGGCGAAGAGCTACATTGAGGCGGCGCTCGCGGCGGGCAAGCACGTCGTGACCGCGAACAAGGACCTGCTTGCCGCGCACGGCTTCGAGCTGGCGCAGCTCGCCGCGAAAAAGGGTCTCGATCTGCGCTTTGAAGCGTCGGTCGCGGGCGGCATCCCCATCCTGACCCCGCTTATGACCTGTCTCGAGGGCAACGACATCACCGAGGTTATGGGCATCGTGAACGGCACGACGAACTTCATCCTCACCAAGATGACCAACGAGGGCACGGACTTCGACGTCGCGCTCCGCGAAGCGCAGGAGCTGGGCTTTGCCGAGGCCGACCCCTCCGCCGACGTCGAGGGTCTGGACGCCGCGCGCAAGGTCGCCATCCTCGCCTCGCTGGCGTTCCACTCCAAGGTCACGTTTGACGACGTGCCCGCGGAGGGCATCACCAGGATCACCGCAAAGGACATCAGCTACGCCCGCGAGATGGGCTACGTCATCAAGCTCATCGGCATCGCGCGCAGCACGGACGGCGAGATCGAGGTGGGCGTTTCGCCCATGATGATCCCGAAGCGCCACCCGCTCGCCTCGGTCAACGACTCGTTCAACGCGGTGTTCGTCCACGGCGACGCGCTGGACGACGCCATGTTCCAGGGACGCGGCGCGGGCGAGTTCCCGACGGCGAGCGCCGTCGTGGGCGACCTGATCGCGGTCAGCCGCGACATTCTCGCGGATTGCAACGCCCGCGTCCGGCTCAACCCCTACAAGGGGCTGCCGCTGCAATCGCGCGGCAACGCCGAGCACCGCTTCTTCCTCCGCCTCAAGGTTGAGGACCGTCCCGGCATCCTCGCCAGCGTCGCGGGCGTGCTGGGCAACAACGACGTTGGCATCAGCCAGGTCATCCAGAAGCAGCGCACCGAGGACGCGGCTGAGATCGTCGTCATCACCGACCGCGTGCAGACCCGCCACATGGAGGACGCGCTCGCCATCTTCCGCAGTATGTCGGTGATCCGGAGCATCTCCTCGGTCATCCGCGTCTACAGCGGGCATTGACAATACGCAAAAGCCCTCCCCGAAGCACGCTTCGGGGAGGGCTTTTCTGTCTGTTCGTCACTCGACGGTGACGGATTTGGCAAGGTTCTTCGGCTTGTCGATGTCGCAGCCGTTCTCCTTCGCCACATAGTAGGCAAGCAGCTGCATCGGCACGACGGCGAGCGGCGCCGAGAACAGCGTGTCGACGCGCGGGACGAAGATCACGTCGTCCACCTGCGAGACGATCTTGCGGTTGTCGCGGAAGGTCACGGCAAGCACCTTCGCGCCGCGCGCCTTGACCTCGACGATGTTGCTGACGGTCTTGTCCGCCAGCGCGTCGTTGCAGCAGACGGCGATGACCGGCTGGTTGTCGTCGATCAGCGCGATCGTGCCGTGCTTCAGCTCGCCGGCGGCATACGCCTCGGCGTGGAGGTACGAGATCTCCTTCATCTTGAGCGCGCCCTCCAGCACGACGGCGTAGTCCGTGTTGCGGCCGAGGAAGAACACCGAGGCGGCGTTGTACTTCTTCGCAAGCGCCGGCAGCGCGCGGTTCATGTCGATGGTGTCCTGCAGGAGCTTCGGCAGGTTCTTGAGCTGGGTCAGCAGCTCGCCGAAGCGCTCGGGCTCGATGCGGCCGAGCTTCTGCGCGGCGTAGAGGGCGAAGAGGTACAGCACCACGACCTGCGTCGTGTAGCCCTTGGTGGTGGCGACGGCGATCTCCGGCCCCGCCCAGGTGTAGAGCGTGTGGTCGGCCAGCTTGGCGATGCTGCTGCCGATGACGTTGACGACGCCGAGCGTCTTCGCGCCGCGCGCCTTGCACTCCTTGAGCGCGGCGATGGTGTCCGCCGTCTCGCCGGACTGGGAGAGGATGATGGCAAGCGTGTGCTCGTCGACCATCGGGTCGTTGTAGCGCAGCTCGCTGGCCAGCTCCACCTCGACCGGGATGCGGCAGAGCTTTTCGATGGCATAGCGTCCCGCGCAGCCCGCGTAGTACGCCGAGCCGCAGGCGGTGATGACGATCTTGCGAACGTCCGCCAGCTCCTCCCGCGTCATCTCGAAGTCGTCCAGCCGGATGCTCTCGCCGTCAATGCGCGGCATGATCGCCGCCTTGGCCGCGGCGGGCTGCTCCATGATCTCCTTGAGCATGAAGTGCTCGTAGCCGCCCTTTTCCGCCGCCTCGACGTCCCAGCTCACGCGGCTGACTTCCTTTTTCGTCACCGCGCCGGCGCAGTCGTAGACGGTGATGCTCTCCGGCGTCAGCTCGGCGATCTCGCCGTCCTCCAGATAGATGACGTTCTTCGTGTGCGACACGAGCGCCGTCACGTCGGAGGCGTAGTAGTTCTCGCCCACGCCGATGCCGAGGATCAGCGGGCCGGCCTCGCGCATGGCGTAGAGGGTGTCCGGCGTCTCGGTGCAGAGGATGCCCAGCGCATAGCTGCCCTCCAGACGCGCGGCGGTCTTGCGCACCGCCGCCTTGACGTCGCCGCTGTAGTAGTGCTCCAGCAGGTGCACGACGACCTCGGTGTCGGTCTGGCTATGGAAGGTATAGCCCTCGGCGAGCAGCTCCTCGCGCAGGACGGCGAAATTCTCGATGATGCCGTTGTGGACAACAGCGAAGCGCCCGTCGTTGCTGACGTGCGGGTGCGCGTTTGTATCGGTCGGCGCGCCGTGGGTCGCCCAGCGCGTGTGCCCGATGCCGGTGCAGCCGGGCACCGACGCGCCGTTCGCGGTCTTTTCGCGCAGGCGGGCGATCCTGCCGCTCGTCTTGGCGACCTGGATCGTGCCCTCGTCCAGCACGGCGACGCCGGCGGAGTCGTAGCCTCTGTACTCAAGCTGCTCCAATCCCCTGAGCAGGACGGGCGCGGCCGCGCGCTTTCCGGTAAATCCGACAATTCCACACATAGTCGTTTCCTCCTCAAATCATATCGGTGAATCACCCGTCCGCTTCGGCGGACGGTGATAGATGTTCCGTTTTTGATAAAATGGCTGTTATATTATACATCCTTCTTTCCGAAAAAGTAAAGGGAAAAAGTCGCGCCGGCATATAAAAAAACGCCTCCGCGCGTTTTCTTCTCCATGCAAGGCGCATAAAGCGCGAACCGAAAAACATCCTTTGCCGCCCCTTTGGGGCGGCAAAGGATGTTTTTCTTTTGATAAGGCGTCGCCGCGCCGCTTACTCGTGCAGCTCGAGCGGCAGCCCGTCCGGGTCGGAGAAAAAGGTCATTCTTCCACCCGTGAAAGGGTCCGTCCTCACCGGCTCGCAGGGTATGCCCTTTTCCGCGAGCTGCCGGATCGTCCCGTCGAGATCCGCAACGCGGAACGCGAGGTGCCGCAGGCCGCAGGCCTCCGGATAGGACGGCCTTTTCGGCGGATTTTCGGGCGCGAACAGCTCCAGCTCCGTCGTCTCGTTGACCTTGAGATCGAGCTTCCAGTCCCTCTTCTCCGGCCGCCGGTTCTCCCTGACGATCGGGAAGCCCAGCTTGTTCACGTAAAAATCGCGGGAGACGGCATAGTCCGACACAATGATGGCGACGTGGTGGATCGACGACAATTCCATGGCACGCTCCTTCTGCGCACTCGGCGGCGGGAGATTTCGGCTGGAATGGATCATTCCTCCGCTGTGATCCCGAACTCGATCACGAAGTCCTGATTGCATCTATCGCAATGATAGGTCAGCGACGAGCTGCCGCCACTGGTCGTGAGCTCCGGCGCTCCGAACGAGTGGCCCGTCGCGGGGATCGTCTCGGTGCGCGTATCGGTGTAGGTTTGCCCGTTTCTCTCCACGGTCGCCGTGTAGGTCCGCGTTCCCGTCGTCGTACAGCCTGCGGGCACTGTATCGACGGCGTCCACGACCGCCTCAACGCGTCCGAAGCCCGGAATATACACCGCTGCGGTCTTCTCTTCGCCCTCTTTCCCCTTCCACGACCATGTGGTAGCGCTGCCGCTGCTGCCTCCACCGCCTCCGCTGCTCGGCGTTTCGGGCGTCGCAGGCGTTTCGGTCTCGCCGGGCGTCTCGGTTGTGCCGGGCGTTTCGGTCTCGCCGGGCGTTTCGGTCTCGCCGGGCGTCTCGGCTGCGGCAGGCGTTTCTGTTGCGGCGGGCGTTTCTGCTGCGGCAGGCGTTTCTGTTGCGGCGGGCGTTTCAGACGTTTCGGAGCTGCTGTCGCCGCTGTCGGTGCTGTTGTCGCTGCTGTCACCGCTATCGCCGCTGTCGCTGCTGTTGTCGGTGCTGTCGGTGCTGTCCGGATCGGCGGGCAGCTCCTCCCCGGTGCTCTGCGACGCGGAGCTCTCCTGCGACTGCCCTGCTCCGCCGCCGTCGGCGTTCTGGGTCTCGACGATGGCGGGCGGCTCGATCTCAAACACCTCGTAAAAGGTGTCTTTTATCTCGGGCATCACGGTGTTTGCCAGCACGGTCGTCGTTCCCGTCACCATGACGACCGCGTTGCGGACGACGTTTTGCGTCATCTTTTGGGCCTGTTTCGCGCTGCGATTGCTTTTGCTATTGGAAGATGCGGATCTGCCGCCGCGATCCTTCGACCTTGTGTCGCGCGTCTCGGAAAACCGCTTGGTCTCCTCGACCTTGCTGCTGGCGTACTGCTCAGGGGCAGGACGCCGCTCGGGTATCTTGGCGGAGTTGAATTCGCTGCCGGATCCGCGCGCACCCCCGCCGACCACATTGCGTGGCGTGCGCCCATTAAATTCCCCTGACCTCATGGCACATGCCTCCCGTCAATTCAATCGTTTTCCGCGTCAATCGTCATCATCGTCCCCCGGCTCCTCGCCGAGCTTGATGCCGTTGCTCTCGAAGAGCAGCTTCAGTTCGCGGTTCATGATGCGCTGGATCCAGTACTTGGTGTGCTCCTGGCAGATCGCCACAAAGGTGACGACCTGCACGCCCTTGCCGTTGATCTCGGACAGGCCGAGGTAGAACGGGCCCTTTTCGATCTCGGGATAGCGCTCTCTCAACTTTTCCAGATGGGCGCCGTTGATGACCTCCTCCACATGGGCGAAGGATTCCAGCGGGTTGATGGGGATATCGCAGATCGCGTAGGAGGAGCGGTTGGTCATGTTGACGAGGTTCTCGATGGTGGAGTTGCGCATGATCATGATGTCGCCGCCGTCGTCCTCGATCTGGGTGGAGCGGATGCCGATGGACAGGACGGTGCCGCGGAAGTCGTCCACCACGACGATATCGCCCACGTCGAACAGCCGCTCGCCGATGATGAAGATACCCGCGACGACGTCCTCCACCAGACTGGTGACGCCGAGGCCGAGCACGAGGCTCAGGATGCCGAGGCCGGCCAGCAGCTCCGCCGTGTTTACGCCCAGCGCGCTGAGGATCAGGAACACCAGCACGATCACGGCGACATACTTGACAAAGTTGCCCAGCAGCTCGATCACCGCCACGCCGGTGCGCTTCGTCAGCGTTTTGTTGTGCGCCAGCCTGCCGATGAAGAAGCGGATGATGCTGCTGACGCTCAGCGTCAGGACGGCAAGGCTGACGATGCGGATCAGGCGGTTCGGATTCTCCGCGCCGGAGAACACATCCAGACTGAGCAGGATCTCGTTGTCCGCCGGAATGAAATACTTTCCGAACGCCAGCAGGACAAAATACACGGCCACCGCCGCGATCGACAGTATGTGCAGCGCTTTCTTCCGGGGAGACGCCTGCTCCTGCTCCGCCTCCTCGGGAGTCGGATCGACGCCCTGCTCCTGCATGAGCCGCTGAAGCTCGGTCTTGTCAAATTGTACACCCTGTGCACCCATGTTTGTTTCCTCCAATCAAACTGCTTTCTGATTTTTTATGCCGATTCACTGGACAAGGATCTCCCGTTCCGGAAGGATCTGCTCGTTGCCCTCGCTCCACGTCGCGTTCAGGTAATACTTTCCCGCGAGGACGTGCGTAAAGCTGTAGTTGGCCGCGCCTTCGCTCAGGCTGATCGTCATCTGCTTCACCGGCGTGCCGTCGCCGTCCTCCAGCGACACGGTCACCGAGCCGGTATAGCTGCCGTAGCGGATCGCGCCGGTGATGTTGTAGCATTGCGTATAGCCGATGGCGTAGGTGGAGAACCGGCTCGCGTAGATATAGACGAGGCCGTTGTCCCGGTCAAGATAGCAGGTGCCGTCCTCGTAGTCGCCGGCGGGTCTGCTGTCCAGCACCTCCAGCGCCGCGGCGGCGTCGTGGTAGCGATAGACCTCCACGTTCTCCTTGCCCGAAAAGCTGTAGGGGACGATGATCTCCAAAACGACCTCGCCCGTGTCGGGCACGGCGCCGACGGACGAACCGACCTGCATCTCGATCTCGATCGAGAGGAAGTCCACCGTCTGATACTCGCCCGCTTCGTCCTGGATCTTCCCGGCTCCCGCCGCCTCGTCCGCTTCCTTCTGTTCCACCTTCATCGTCACGGTGACGGGATCCTGCGTGTCGACGACCGCAGCCACGGCATCCAGTCCGCCGACCACAACGTTCGGCGTTTCGCTGCCGATCACGGTCAGCACCGAGTTGACGTTGCCCGCGGGGAGCGCCAGCTCGACCGCCTGCTCCCCGCTCAGCGTGACGAGCGCGGTCTTGCTCTTGCCGCCAAACTCCGCCACGATGTTGTAGGTCCCCTCCGGCGCGGAGAAGCTGAACGCGCCCTCCGCATCCGTCTCCGTGACGGCAAGCTTTCGTTCACCCTGTACGATCCGGACGGTCACGCCGCTCACCGTATTTCCGCCCTGCTTCACCGTACCCGAGACCGTGTAGATGGGCTTGTCTGTCCACTGGGCGTAGAGCGTGAGGTCGGCGGTCAGCGTGAAGCTTGCGTCGCTTGCGTAGGGCGTCCCGGTGCCGTCCGCGGCGGTGTTCCAGAGCGAGAAGGCATAGTCCGGATGGTTTGTCGGCTGGGACGGAATGTCGGAGAGTGTCACCGTCGAGCCGTATGCCTGCGTGATGGGGTCGAGCGCGCCGCCGCCGTTGCTGTCAAAGGTGACGGTGTATTGGTTGATCGTCCACTTGGCATAGAGAGTGGTATCCGCAGTGACCGTGTCATTCGTGAAATCCCATGCGTTGACACAGGTCGGTTCCTTGTACCAGCCGCCGAAGGTGTAGTTGTCGTCCGTCGGCGCGTCGGGTTCGGTGACGACGCCGCCGCTGGCGACGCTTTGCGCCGTGGGAGCCGTGCCGTGTCCGTTGGCGTCGAAGGTGACGGCGACGGGCGTGGCGATGAGAAGCTGCCCCGCCGCGTTTTTGCCTACGACGTAGTTGCTGTTGTCGCTGGTGAACTTGCCCGCGTCGTTGTAGGAGATGGTCGCGCTGCCCGTGAACACACCTGGATTATTCATGGTAATGCCGATGGACGCGTTATCGCCAAGTGAGCCGGTAACAAATAATGGCGTTCCCTTTAAAATAACATTGCGCGGATTATTTCCCGTACTGTCCACATTGTTCTGTACAACAGCATCACCCGAAAACTCAAGCCTTGAGAGATTGTTCTCCCTGTGTATTCCACCATAGTTGTATATGATCTGCCCGCCGGACATTTTAACGATCGCAGATTGCTCAGCATGGATCGCAGCAACAGAGTTAGAGGCACCGTTGCCAATGATCGTACCCCCTGTTATCTCCAATGTTGTGCCCCCATGGACCTGAATAGCGCTTCCCCACATCGACCTTCCACCGGTGATATAACCGCCATGAACAATGATCGTTCCGTTTGTCTCATCCAGCGCAGCAATGTGATCGCTGATGCTGAATTTGTGTTCTTGATCCTTATTACTGTCGATTATTTTGAGGCTGCTGTTCACGCGGATCATACCCGCAGACGATCCCAATTGAATACCGTATCCGTTGAGATCAAGTATCTTAGAATTGCGCTCCTCAATGTTGCCGGAATTCCATTTAACATCAGCCAGCAATTGAAGCGTCGAACCTGTCGCTGCTCCAGACCACGCGCTTACCGCGGCGGCGAAATCGGTGTACTCCGTCGTCGTTTCGCCGCCGGTCACACTGGCGGCAAGCTTGACGGCAAGGATCGCCTCGCCGTCGTCGTTCAGCGTCACGACATAGGCGTCGTTGTCGCTGAAGAAGTTCGACGCGTCGCCGTGACCGCTCAAACCGCTCGTCAGCACGACCGGCGCGTCGGCGGTCGGCGGTCGGCGCGGTCTGCGTCGTCACGCCGATGCGGGAGCTGCCCAGATCGCCGGTGATGTTGATGGTTCTGCCGGTATACACGAAAACATTCCCGTTTCCGTCTGTACCGCCGCTGTTGCCCGTAATGTTGACCTCACCGCCGATGTACAGACCCTCGCCATAGGTTGCAGCGCCGTATCCCGAACATCCGGTAATGGTTCCGCCGTTCAGGATCGCTCTGCCATAGGCGTTATAATATACCCCGAAAACCGAGAAGTTACCGCCTCTGTCTATCGCTCTCTGACAGGTCAGCGTCCCGCCCGCCAGTTCAAAGATTGCCTGACCCGTGGCTCCGCCGCTGTCTATCTGAACAAAGTTTCCAACCACAAGGTTTCCGCCGCCGACGCTGTCGGTGACCGTGATGTGACTGACGCTCGAAATGTTTCTGTGGTCAAGGCAGATTCTGCCGTTACCGCCCTGGCTGCTGGTGTCAACAATGGTCAGCGTGTGCCCGTTCAGATCAAGCGTGACGTTGACCGTCGGCGTCCAGTCGCCATTGTGGATAAAATCGTTGTCCAGCACGATGGATGACTGGTTCGTGGGAAGCGTCCCGCTCGTTGCGCCCAGCAGCCTAAGCGGCGTTGCGCCCTGCGGCTCGGCGGTCTCATTGCGCTCCGCGTCCTCCGTGTCGGAACTGGCGGCGGTTTTCTCTGCCTGCTTTTGCTCGATCATTTCTGACAGCGTAGGCGTCTCCGGCTCGGCGTCCGCCTCCGACTCGACGCGCTCCGCGTCGGCGCTGACGGTATAGACCTCGTCCTCGTCCGCAGCGCGCGCCTGAAGCGCCGGGCCGGGCAGCATCCCCAGCGCCAGCACGAGCGCAAGGCTCAGCAGACTTTTTCCGTTGTGTTTCATAAAAGCATCCCCCTTCAGGGTCTTTTTACGATCCGATCAATCCACCGCGATGACCACAAGCCCGTCGGTCTCCTCGAAGACGATTTCCTCCGCCTTCGGCGGGTTGGTGACGATCTCCACCGCGCCGGTGTCCTTGTCGCGCCTGCGGTAGCCGATCATGACCTCCCGCTGCCGCGCCGCCGCCTCGCAGGCGGTGTAGATGTTCGTCTTGACGCCCAGCTTGACGTAGTTCCCCGCCGGACGGACGTAGATCTCCGAGCCGTTCTCCCGCAGCAGCTCCTCGAAGATGAGCTTCAGCTCGCGGCTCTGGCAGATCTGCGTGACGATGAGGCTGGTGATGTTGCTGCTGACCACGAAGTCGTTGACGCTGGCAAACTGCGCCAGCTCCTGATTCTCCACGCGGAGCATCTCGCTGGTGATGTTCAGCTTGTAGCCCTTCTTCTCGGACAGGTACTTGAGCTGGAGCAGGATCATGAGGATCCTGGAATCCTTCTCCTCGATCGCGTCCTCGTCGTCCGCCTCGTTGTCCTCCGCCAGCACGAGGACGGACAGCCCCGGCTTGACCAGCGCCTCGAGCTGGCTGCGGTCGTAGAAGTCGCATTCCACGATCTTCGTCTCGATGTTGCTCAGGTTCAGATGCTCAAGATCGTCCCTGCGGGCGAACTGCTCCTCCGAGAGCGCGATGACCACCTTCGAGCCGGGGGCGACGTAGTGGTCCTCCTCCTGCAAAATGCGCGGGAGCTTGCTGTTGCAGCCGAGGATCAGCAGATCCGTCCGCTCCAGCGGCTCCTTGACGTATTCGGGCAGGATGACGTCCTCCATCACCGGCGCGATGGCGGCGTCCATCTTGCTCACGCCGTCGTCCTCGGCGAAGAGGATGACGCGGTCGCCCGCCTTCGCCCGGTAGTCCGGCTTGGGGTTGATCAGGATCTCGCCGTCCGCCGTGACGAAGCCGCAGGCCGCGGAGACTGGGAAGTAGCGGTTGAGCTCGGCAAGCGTCTTGCCCGCGGCGTCCGCGTGCTCCTCGATGTAGAACTCGCTGCCGTCCATGTCGAACAGGTCGGTATAGACGCGGGAGAACCCCGCGTAGCGCCCGGAGTGGGCGATGATGCGGGAGATGACGTCCTTGTAGCTCAGCACCTCGACATAGCCCTCGCCCGCCAGCTCCGCCGCCTCCTTGTTCTGCTCGTCGCGGATGACCGCGGTGATGTACGCCTTGTCGTTGCCGCACTCCTTGAGCAGCTTCGTGACCACGAGGATGCACTTGAGCGTTTCGGCGTCGGACTCGGCGTTGACGATGACGCTCGTGCAGGTGTCAAAGGAGCAGATCTGCAGATCGGCAACGTCCGTAATGCTGCCGCAGCGGCAGACGATCTGCGTGGTTTTGGTGTCCGGGAAGCGGGCGTGGATCTTCTCCTCCATCACGTCCTTGTCGTCCTTGTTGTCCATGATGACAACCGCCTCGTGGGGGTGGTTGGAGTTCGCCTCGATCAGCTCGGAGATGATGGTGTACAGTCCGCCCGCCGTGCCGAGGATGATGACGTGGCCGTTCTCGACCACCGCGCTGCGGCCGCGGCGCAGGTTCTGAAACTTCTCGTCGATGACGTTGCAGATGATACCGGTCAGGGTGCTGGTGATGAAGATGCCCAGGAGCGTGATGAAGACCATCAAGAGCGTGTAGAGCGCCCCCTGACCAAAGTCATCCGCAAAGGTGCCGGAATCCAGCAGACGGGTGAGGCTTATCCAGATGCTGCCGAAAAAGCCCTCCTCCGGCCAGATTAGCACGATCACCAGAGCCGACACCAACAGCATCGCTACCATGACCACCAGCAGCACGCGGATGAGCGCCATGGTGCCGCCCGCCATCAGGTTGTCGAACCAATAGCTGAAACGATTTTTCCTGTTGTTTTTCATAAGAGATTCTC
>Ga0129306_1003313_pt1 | contig 12268 bp, 12 predicted proteins | sample P827metagenome_FD_94438 | JGI IMG/M metagenome (GOLD analysis project Ga0129306, IMG submission 94438) | Capybara group fecal microbial communities from Wisconsin, USA - P827 metagenome | ecosystem: Host-associated > Mammals > Digestive system > Large intestine > Fecal | place: USA: Wisconsin...
GCTGCTCTTTGTGGTCGGGGTGTTCTATTTCCTGTTCCACACCTTCTTCTCCGGTATCTTTGCTCCCATGGAGACCTATCCCGTGCCGAACCTGTTGGGCAAGAGCTATGAGCAGGTCCAACAGGATACAGACCTGCTGGGCCGGTTTACCTTGGTGTTGGGAGAGACGGTGGAGGACGACGCTGAGGCGGGCACCATCCTGAAGCAGGACCCGGCCGGAGGCAGCAATGTGGGCGACTCCGTCACCAAGATCACCGTTACCGTCAGCGGCGGACCCAATGTGGTCCATATGCCTGACCTGTACAACAAGGAATACCGCGACGCCTTCATCACCCTGGACAAGCTGAAGCTGAAATATTCCACATCCTATGAGAACCATGAGGAGATCGCCGCCAACCACGTCATCTCCTTCACTCCCCTGGCGGACACCCCCGTGGCCCCGGGCACCGAGGTGCAGCTGGTCATCAGCCTGGGTCCGGAGAAGAAGACCTTCCCCATGCCCAGTTTGCTGAATCAGACCCTGGAGAAGGCCTTGAGCGACATCCGGACCCTGAACCTGGAGCAGGGCGCTGTGGACGAGGTCTATGACGACACGGTGGAGGCCGGCAAGGTGGTGGGCCAGTATCCCGTTCCCACCACCGAGGTGGAGGAGGGCACCAAGGTCAACCTCCAGGTCAGCAAGGGTCCCGATCCCTCCAGCCAGCAGCCCCAGAATGTCACCAAAGTCGTGGATATCGCCCTGCCCGATTCGGGCGGCCCGGTCAATGTCCAGGTCATGATGGACGACCAGGTCGTCTACGCCAAGGACGTGGACACCGCCATGGAGCTGTACGTCTCCGTCACGGTCACCGCTCCGGCGGGGGAGACCAAGACCCTGTCCGTCTATTTTGACGGCGTCCTGGCCAGCAGCCCCACCGTGGAGTTTACGCCATGAGCAGGGAAGGGACCATCATGAAAGCCCTCAGCGGCTTCTACTATGTGGACGACGGCCAGAGCATGACGGCCTGCCGGGGCCGGGGCAAGCTGCGCCATGAGAAGGTCACCCCTCTGGTGGGCGACCGGGTGCGCTTCACCCCCCAAGGGGACGGCAGCGGCAGCCTGGACGAGATCCTGCCCCGGAAGAACCAGTTTTTCCGGCCGGCGGTGGCCAACATCGACCAGCTGGTCATCATCGCCTCTGAGGCCATCCCTGTCACCGACCCGTTCCTCATTGACCGGGTCGCGGCCATCGCTGAGAGCCGCGGCTGTGACTGCATCATCTGCGTCAACAAGTGCGACCTGGCCGACGGGGAGTCTCTGGCCGCCATCTACCGGGCGGCGGGCTTCCGCACCCTGCGGGTCAGCGCCGAGACCGGGGAGGGTATCGACAGCCTGCGGGAACTGATATCCGGAAAGGTGTCTGCCTTTACAGGAAACTCCGGCGTAGGGAAATCCAGCATTTTGAACGCCCTGGACCCCCGGTTTTCCCTGGCCACCGGAGATGTGAGCCAGAAGCTGGGCCGGGGCCGGCACACCACCCGCCATGTGGAGCTGCTTCGGCTGTCCTGCGGGGCCCTGGTGGCCGACACCCCCGGTTTTTCCTCCTTCGATGTGGACCGGATGGAGCTGGCCCGGGCAGAGGAACTGCAGCATGCCTTCCGGGAGTTTGGACCCTATCTGGATCAATGCCGTTTTCAGGACTGCGCCCATGTGAAGGAGAAGGGCTGCGCCGTGCTGGAGGCTCTGGCCCAGGGAAAAATCCAGCCCACCCGGCACCAGAGCTATGTCCGCCTGTATGAGCAGGCCAAGGCCATTCCCGACTGGGAGCGGCGGAAAGGTCAATAAAAGCCCCCCAAATTCCCGAACCGTTTGGTTCGGGAATTTTTATATGTTCCGGCGGCTGCCAACCGTTCCCCGGATGAAAAACCCGCGCCCTTCTGTGTCAAAAGTCCCCCATCACCCATAGAATGAGGCAGCCGGAAACGGCTAGTCTATGAGGGAGGGGAGGCGTTTTCATGGGTATCGTTGTGGTACGTTCCCCCAAATGCCTGCGGGGCCTGCTGCGAAGAGTGTTCGGTCTCAAGTAAGGAAACAGGAATACATTCCCGCTCCCGGCCATATAGTGTCACAAAGCCCGGGCCCCCGGCCAGAACTGATAGGACACTGTGATAAGGGAGAGGACAACGACCATGGAACTGGAATTTGATCGTGAGACCATGATTTGCTATGAGACGGCGGCGGAGGTGACCCTGTGCCAGGAGGAGACCCTGGAGAGCATCGTCCCCGACGCCTGTCCGGATATTCTTCGCATCGTGGACGTATGCGGCCAGGCGGTACTGACCGGAAAGCAGGCAAAGGACGGGACCGCCCTGGTTTCGGGGATCGTAAAGGCGGCCATCCTGTACCAGCCGGAGGAGGGCGCCGGCCTGCGGCGGATGGAGGTGGGGCTGCCCTTTACCTGTCAAGCGGAGGCGCAGGGGTTCACAGGAGAGGGCACTGTCTTTGCCTCGCCCCGGCTTCGCAGCGCCGAGGCCCGGGCGCTGAACCCAAGAAAGGTGCTGCTGCGGGTGGATTTGGCCGTGGATATCACCGCCTACCAGCCCACCCGGCGCACCCTCTGCCGGGGCGTACTGGAGTGCGAGGGCACCGGCGTCTGTCAGCGCCAGTTCCGGGGAGAGACTTACCAGATCGCTGCTGTGCAGGAAAAACCCTTTACATTCCAAGAACAGGTGCGGCTGCCCTCCGGCCCGGGGGACACGCCCCGGGTGATGGCCCTGTGGGCCCAGCCCATGTGTACGGAGAGTAAGCTCATCGGCAGTAAGATGATCTTTAAGGGGGCGGTGGAACTCCACATGCTCCTCCAGGAGGTTGACGGGACGCTGACCTCCGGCCACGAGTCCCTGACCTTCTCCCAGGTCATGGAGGTGTCCGGCGTGGGGGAGGACGGCGACTGCCAGGTAGGGGTGGAGCTGACCGACCTGACCTGGGAGGCCGATCTGGCCGACGGGGGCAGCCTGAACGTGGAACTGGACCTGCTGGCGCAGGCCGGTATCCGCTGCCGGCGGCCGGTGACGCTGCTCCAGGACCTGTACAGCACCGTCTATGAGATGGAAACGGACAGCGAGGTCCAGCCCCTCTGGAAGCTGGGGGAGCAGTCTGTCCGCCCCCAGGCGGTGCGGGAGCTGCTGGAGACCGGGGAGCTGGTCCGCGGCGTCATAGACAGCCGGCTGACTCTGGGCCAGGTGACCCAGAGCCGGGAGGGGGAGCGGCTGGTCCTCACCGCCGAGGCCTGGGTGACTGTCCTCTATCTGGACGAGAACAGCCAGGTCCGCTGTGCCCGGAGGACCATTTCCGTCAGCTGTCCCCTGGATAGCCCGGAGGGCTACCGCTGCTCCTGTGCCTGCCGCTGTCCCGGTGAGGTCTTTGCCGCTCCGGCGTCGGGGGGCGTGGAGGTCCGGTTCACCCTGGAGTTCCACTGCCTTACCGTCTGCCGGACCCAGGCGGCCTCGGTGCGGGAGGCCCGGCTGGGCGGTCCCAGGTCCAAGGGGGCGGGTCCCAGTCCCTCGGTGGTCCTGCGTCTGGCGGCGCCGGGGGAGGGGATCTGGGAGCTGGCCAAGGCCTACGGCACCACCACCCAGCAGATCCTCCAGGCCAATGAACTGGAGGAAGAGACGATCCCAGAAGGAAAGATGCTCCTGATCCCCAGCACCCGATAACGGAATATTGGCGGCAAACGTGCCGGAGCGCCTGTCCCTGTCGGACGGGCGCTCCGGCCTGCTTGTTGAATGATGATCTATACTCTGAAAATGAACGCAAGTACATTGTTAATTGCAAAACAAAGTATTTAAAGAAAAATAAAATAAATTCCGTTTTTTATAAAACAAAGAAATTGATGGAATTAAATAATTTCAAAGTGAAAAAGTTAAAAAATATCCTTTGACATTTTAAAATATCGTGGCTATGATAATAGCATGAAATGCAAGATTGATAGATAAAAATTTCATAATTAAGATTGCGAATCAGAAAAGGAGGATACAGAACATGGGCGTCTATGTCATCACTGGCGGCACCACCGGAATCGGCGCGGCTACCAGGCTGTTGCTGGAAGATTGGGGACATGAGGTATTCAACATCGATTACAAGGGGGGAGATTTCCAAGCGGACCTGTCCTGTGAGGAGGGCGTCCGTGCTGCCCTGAAGGCGGTGGAGGAGCGGTATCCTGACGGGATCGACGGGCTGATCAGCAACGCCGGCGTCGGGCCGACCGCGCCGCCGGAAACGATTTTCGCCCTGAACTTCTATGCCGGCATCGAGATCGCGGAGGGGCTGCGCCCCCTGTTGAAAAAGAAAAAGGGCTGCTGTGTGATGACGTCTTCCAACTCCATCACCAACGATACGGTCCGTATGGATTGGGTGGAGCTGCTGACCAACCTTCGCAACAAGGAACGGGGCCTGGAACTGGCCCGGATGATCCCCAGAGAGCAGGCAGCCAGCGTGTACAGCTCATCCAAACGGGCTTTAGCCCGCTGGGTCCGACGGGTCTCTCCCGCTTGGGCGGTGGACGGCATGAGAATCAACGCCGTGGCACCGGGCAATACCTCCACGCCGATGACGCGGGGGATGACGGAGGAACAGAGGAATTTCGCCCTGATGATCCCGATCCCCACCCGCTATGGGACCAAGGAGTTCCTGGAGGCGGAGGAGATCGCGAACGCCATCGCGTTCCTGGCGTCCCGAAGGGCCAGCGGCATCAACGGCGTGGTCCTCTTTGTGGACGGCGGCATTGACGCGCTGATGCGTTCTGAACGGCTTTGATAGGAGGAGAGACATATGACGTTGTTGGAGCAATATTTTGACTGTATGCGCCGGGGAGACCATATCGCCTTGGCCGACCTGTTTGACAAAGATGGGATTCTGCACGATTCCCCCTGGACCCTGGTGGGGGATGACGCCCTCCACCTGTCCGGAAAAATGGCCGTGGAAATGATGTTCCATCACAAGTTCGGCATGAACGGCGGCCCGTTCCCCATCAGCGGGGTGAAATTCATGGAAGAGAATGTGGCCTGGTACTTTATCATATACCGGGGGCGCGTGGTGCCGGCGGTGGCATATCTGTCTTCGGTGACGGAGGATGGAAAGATCGACCGGCTGAACATTCTGCCCATGTGACACCGGCGAGACTGTCGGTCCATCCGGAACAAAATAGATCCCTGAGTAAAGTGGCCGCCCGACGGGGCGGCCATTTTCCGTGGGATGGCTGGGCGTTTGGGCCATCGGTGTGTTGGGGCAGGTCCGTTTTATCATACGATCCGCGCCAGAGCGCCCGGACCCTAAGGGGGGCGGACTTTTCCATGTCATATTCCACTGCTTATCCCAATAGAATGATAGAGAAACTACCGGCTGACAAATGAGGCCGAAGGAGGAATCGCAGTGGAAGACCGCAAAATCTATGAGGATATTGCCCTCCGGACCGAGGGCGACATCTACATCGGCGTCGTGGGGCCGGTCCGCACCGGAAAATCCACCTTTATCAAACGGTTTATGGAGACGCTGGTCATTCCCGGCATCGACAACGTGTACCGCCGGGAGCGGGCCAGGGACGAGCTGCCCCAGAGCGGCTCCGGCCGGACCATCATGACGGCGGAGCCCAAATTCGTCCCGGAGGACGCGGTGAGCGTGACGGTGGAGGGCGGAGCCACCTTCCGGGTCCGGCTCATCGACTGCGTGGGCTATATGGTGAACGGGGCGGTGGGCCAGCTGGAGGGGGAGAGCGAGCGGATGGTCACCACCCCCTGGTTCGACCATGAGATCCCCATGGCGGAGGCGGCGGAGATCGGTACCCGGAAGGTGATTTCGGAGCACTCCACCATCGGCGTGGTCATCACCACCGACGGTACCATCACCGACATTCCCCGGGAGGACTATCAGGAGCCGGAGGAGCGGGTGATCTCCGAGCTGAAGGAGCTGGGCAAGCCCTTTGTGGTCCTGCTCAACTCGGCCTATCCCGACTCGGAGCGTGCCCAGGCTATCCGGGCGGACATCGCCCAGCGGCATGACGTGACCTGTGTGGCGGTAAACTGTCTGGAGCTGGGCCGGGAGCAGATCCACGAGATCCTGAAGGACGTCCTCTACGAGTTCCCCATGAAGGAGCTGGACCTGTACCTGCCCCCCTGGGTGGACGCCCTGCCCCAGGAGCACCCCATCAAGTCGGTGCTGTACGCCGCCATCCGGGAGGGCACCGGCCAGCTGCGGCGCATTCGGGACGTGGAGCGGGCGGTGGCCTCCTTCCGGGACTGCGAGGTGGTCAGCCAGGCCCAAATCACCTCCATCGACCTGGGCATCGGCCTGTCGGTGGCCTCCTTGGAACTACCCCGGTCCCTGTTCTACGAGACCCTGTCCCAGCAGTCCGGGTTCCAGATCGGGGACGACGGGGACCTGATGGCCCTGCTCACCCAGCTGGCGGGGGTCAAGGCGGCCTATGACAAGGTGGCCGACGCTCTGAAGGAGGTAGAGGAGACGGGCTATGGCATCGTGGTGCCCTCCATCGACTCCCTGGTACTGGAGGAGCCGGAGATCATGAAGCAGGGGGGACGGTACGGCGTCCGCCTGAAGGCCAGCGCGCCGTCCATCCATATTGCACACATCAAACAGAAGTATAGAAACAGTAAGCAGACAAAATGGGCGCATTATTCAGACCGAGATTGCTGTCATAATCTAAAAGTAAAGGCCGATACTCAAAAAGTATCGGCCTTTACTTATTTACACACTGAAGTACATTATTTGATGTCCTTTGGGAGTAATTTCTGGAGTCTTAGTCAGTTGATAGGAGTTTTTGTGCTTACCAGATAAACTGTATGGCAGGTCAAAAGCCTTGATAATTTTTTTGATATTAGCTGCCCCTCTACTGGAACCATCATTTTTAAGTTTACAATTTTTGATTTGCATAGGATTTAAACAAGATTTTAAACTCTCCTCGAGGTTAACCAAGCCTATGTCTGCGGAGATAGAGGTATCAAGGTAAGAATTTAAAATTTCAGTCATCTTACTTTTAGCTTGCTGATCCAGACTGTGGTCTAAATATAAATCTTCGGAGAATGGTTTTTGGAGCCAGCTACATACCTGACGCGCATAAGCATTTGCATCTTTGGAGAGTTCATCTTCCAGTTTTTCATACTTTCCACATTGAAGAGCAAGCTGGTATTTGGCGAAGGTATTGATTCCAAATGTGACCGAGTTTTGATATGGCATTGGAGCAAAGAGTTTTTGTTCATTGTCAATCAGTGAACCCCAGCGATTCTGAAAAAAGTGGGAAGGATTCATTTCAAAGGAAAGCATAGTTTCATACAGGCTTTCGGCGCATTTTCTGTATTCTTTCACTTCATCAATAGAGGGAATCTTTACATACAGATTAATGTTTTCTCCGTAATAAGTGCGTTTCCTGCCAAGCATTTGTACGAGTTCAATGTAGTCAACAAAATCAAGAACGATATTTTTAAGCAGACTGTCATGGATACTGATACCGTTATCAATGACGCTGGTGCTGATCAATACCTTTTGATCAAAGCATTGTCTTCTGGTCAAGGTTCTAATGGTATCAGAAGAAGAGGCGGCGTGAATGAAGTCTGCTAAAGTGCTTGAAAGTTGCTTCTTTAAATCACGCCCGGTCTCCTTTTGATTTACGAAAATAAGCCATTTGTTACTGTCAGATGCGTTTAATATGGAACCTAAAATTGTGTCCCAGTGGCTGAAAAAACGTAATGAAATGTGCTGATAATCACGAGGAAAAATATACTCAGTGATTGCGGCTCCATTGAAGCTATTTAATAAACGTAAATAGGCTGGATCATTATAGATGGGCTGCTTGAAATTTTCGTATTCAATGGCAGCTATAGCCGGCTTGACGTCTTCTGGCGTGGCGCTCATATAGATGCGGGTAGAACTGGGATAGCGCTGCATAAGAGTCCTTAGTATTGTCTCAGTCCATGGGTTAAAAGTTGCATCCGAACAGAAAAAATGTGCTTCATCAAACACAATGAACATAGGGCCATTTGCCTCATTTGGAATAATGGTCTGGCCATGCATGATCGGCAATATGTTTTGATATGTAGATAACACAATGTTGCCGAATATATGGTAATCTTCCAGCATTCTGGTGCCCATATCAGGTATCCCGAATTTTTTGGAAAGCTGGACCTTTTGCTGCATATTCAGGGCGAGACGATTACTGAGGACTAAAATATAACGATTTTTTGATCTAGCAAAATCTGCAAGCGTGTTAAATACAAATGTGCTTTTTCCCGCTCCGGTAGGCGCGTTGATGAGAACCGGGTATCCAACCCATTTGTCTACTTCGGAGTAAAGAGATTCAGTAACATTTCGAGTTTGGAAGGAGAATGCCTTGAAGGGGAACTGTTCACATTGAAATATCGCGTCAAAAAAATTGGGGCTTGAGGACATGGAACTCACCTCTATTTTTTGGATTTTTGGGAAAGCTCATACTTTATTGTAATCCAAATTTTCTTGAATTACCAGCAGAAACGCACGACAGCATTGAAGTTTAATAAATACACCGAGACAAACAGGATGATAACCGAGTCAGAATATTTTCTAAGTCGGAATCATACTTTATATCGGATGTGATTCAAATGTCAGCAACAGTGAAAGACCCAGTTGTTGTACTGAAGAATGAAATCAAACTACAAGTGAACCAGAGGCTCTTTGAAGCCGGGGTAATTTCAAGAGAGACCTATGAAATGGCAAAAGTGAAAATTGTGAGTTGTACATAACGGGTGCCAAAAGCTGTGATGCTTCTGGTACTCTTTTTTTATTATAAGTCATTAAATTGGCACATTTCTTTTTACAAGGGACCTAACAAGTATTTGAGGGGCCCCTGGGGAAGCAGTACATTTAGGTACAACATGCTTCCCCTGGCGGTACTAACTCGAAAGGAGAATTTTATTATGTCAAAACAAAATGATCCAGTAAAAAAGAAACCAACTATCAAAATTGTAGTATCATCAACTGAGTACGATACATTAAAGATGGAGGCGGAGAAAAGGGGATTATCCATCCAAGAGTATGGACATAGGCGCCTTTTCGATGATGTAAATGGAGTGGAAGACAGATGCAGTCAGATCATGCGATTAATGCCGGGATTCTATAATAGAGTGCATGAGGTCTCAGATCAAGAACTGAAAAAATGGTTTACTGGGTTTGGAGGGGAATTATGCCAACTTTTAAAGTGATTTGTCGAAATGAAACTCAATTTGTGGCGCCAACTGGACTGCCTAAATATCACGATGATCAGGCCCTGCATGATGTAGTTTCTTATTGCTTGGACTATGAGAAGATACCAAACCATTTTGTTGGTAGCTATGGGATCAACCCCAATCATGTAGATCTTGAGATGGAACTTTTGGCCCGTGCTTACGGGAAGGCGTCTGGATTGCGGCTCAGGCATTTTGTACTGGCTTTTTCGCCAGATGAAATGAAACGCTTCCATAGCAAGGTCAATGAAACACTGCTCAGAATCGCCTGGTATGCGGCAGGGTATTATGGTGGAGAGTATCAAATTATTTTTGCAGTCCACGAAGATACCGAGAATCCTCACATTCATTTCGTTATGAATACGGTCAGCTATCTGACAGGGAGAAAGTATCGAGGGGATAAGGCTGACTATTATCAGTTCCAATCTTATTTGGGCCAGTTCCTGATGGAGCAATATGGCTTATATTTGATTCCGGTAAAAGACCAAGCCGAATAGAATGAGTTACCCGTCAAGTGCGTAGCTTGACGGGTATTTTGATAGTTGCGCTATCCTTTATAACTTGGCCTTTTGGAACTTTTCAAAGGTTTCCAATATAAAACAGCTTAGTATTGTGTCAATTGAATATAATATGCTTCCGACCTCCACGTGTTCGTTCAGCAGTCTGGTGTATGTGGTACGCCCGAAGGGACTCGAATTATTTGAAACGAATACTGTTTGCGGCCAAACGGTGCTTTTGAAGCACAATTTATCTGCTTTCTGGTGATATTTTCTTAACTGAACCCGATGCATCTTGAAGCCTGAGTTTCCCTTAAGGGAAAAAATAAGGGGAAACTTTTCGTTGGAAAACCTGTTTATTATGTAACATCGAAACGGTATAGATATCAGTCCTAACTATCTCGGGATGCTCACAGCCAGAATGGCCGGTTTACCTATGACCGGGTTTATGAATTTCCTCTCTCAGATGTATGAGCAGCTGCCGGTCATTACACCGGTGGGCTTTGTCACCGCAGATGGGGAGTTTTTAGAGCGGGAGGAGCTGAATGCCCAACAGCAGGAGTGGATTCATACTTACGAGATTTTGAACTACTGCGGAATGGTAGATCTCTTTGACGAGGCTCGGCCCATGTTCTGCTTTCACGAAGAGGACGAGTAAGCCTTTTGCTGCAAAGTTTGTGGGAATGGCGGAACACCAAATCAATTCATTATTTTTTTGGAGCGAACAGATACCTGTTCGCTCCAATTTTTACAATATGTGTATTGATTTTGATAAGGTAAGATAAGGGACCTGTTGACAAAGTGGCGTGCAAACCCATTCTATGGTACAATAACTATAGGGAGGGATGTGACATGATGGGACGTCAAAGCAGACAAATGGCAATGATTTTTGTAGATATGGAGTCATTGATTCCGGAAAACCACCTGCTGCGAAAAATCGACCAAATGGTATCCTTTGACTTCATTTATGATCTTCTGGCACCATATTATCCGGCAACTGGCCGCCCATCTGTCGACCCTGTCAGTATGTTCAAAATGCTCTTGATCGGATATCTGTATGGGATTAAATCGGAGCGACGGCTGGTAGAGGAAGTTCAGCTCAACATCGCCTACCGATGGTTCTGTGGATTCGAACTGGATGATGCGGTCCCAGATCACTCTACATTCAGCAAAACCAGGACACGTAAATGGCAGCAGAGCGACCTCTTTCAGAAAGCTTTCTATGAAATTGTCAAGCAGTGTATAGCTGGCGGCCTTATAGATGGAAAAGCCATGGTTGCGGACGGAAGCTACATTCCAGCCAACGTATCAAGAGAAAGTTGGATCGATGTAGAAATAGAAGTTGAGCAAAGCATGCAAAGCTATCTTGACGCCTTGGATGAAGAACTTTCCAACCAGCCGGGGTTCAAAAAGCCGCCAACGAAAATGGTAAGGAAACGCCACACCACCAGCCGGACAGATCCAGACAGCGGCTATATCAACCATGGCAACAAGCGCGGCATTGGGTATCTGATGGAAGCAACTGTGGACTGTAAACACGGCATTTTGACAGGTGTTGATGTATATCCTGCCAATGAGAAGGAAAGCCTTCTGGTTTTGCGGCATTTGGAACGGCAAATACATCTCGGTGTCCCGATGAACCGACTTGCTCTGGATCGTGGATATGAGACTGGTGCTGTTCACCGGGGGCTGGAGCTGCTAGGCATTACCGGATATATCCCCACGATTCAGTTTTCCAATCCCCCCGAGAAGTATGGATTCTCCTATGATCCACAGCTGGACGCATTCATCTGTCCGGAAGGAGTCCCTCTTACATACCATAGGCTAAATTGTAATCAATCGACCGGCAAATATCTGCGTTGCTACCAAGTCGAGGGCGATGCTTGTATGCACTGTCCAAAACGGCCGAACTGTTTTGACAAGGCTGGAATTCGGCGCAGAGTGCTGGCCAGCAGCTGCTATCCAGCATTTTACAGAGGGCATCAGCGTGTTGGAACTCCTGAATACCTATCCATGATGAGGCTTCGTAAAATCTGGGCCGAGGGCAGTTTCTCCGTCTTGAAACGGGAACACTGCATTTCAAGGATTCGAAAAAGAGGCATTCTTGCAGCAACGGAAGAATGCCTCCTTGCTGCCATGGCCCTAAACCTTAAGAGGATGGTAAATGCCATCTTTTTCTGTCTCCCAATTTACTATTCTGCCGGGACCACTGCGGGTTTCGGCGGAATTTTTGCTTTTGTCAACAGGTCCAACTCTATCTGCTGCAAAACCTGTATGATCTGGCGGACGAAGCAACAGTGGCTGAGGTCATAGACAGCCGAGCCTTTTCGGAGTTCTGCGGAGTGGACTCCAACAACCAGGTGCCGGACGGAGATACACTGGGGCGTTTTCGGAATCTGCTGATACGCAATGGGCTGCAGGAGAAGCTGTTCCGCCAGGTAGTGGAGCTTTTGCAGCAAAGAGGACTTATCCTCAAAAAAGGGACCATTGTGGACTCCACGATCATTGCAGCGCCATCCTCCACAA
>Ga0129306_1003316_pt1 | contig 12258 bp, 8 predicted proteins | sample P827metagenome_FD_94438 | JGI IMG/M metagenome (GOLD analysis project Ga0129306, IMG submission 94438) | Capybara group fecal microbial communities from Wisconsin, USA - P827 metagenome | ecosystem: Host-associated > Mammals > Digestive system > Large intestine > Fecal | place: USA: Wisconsin...
CTGCGCGATGGTGTCCCGGTTGATGAAGCCCTTCGTCTCCTTCGTGGCGGGTACGTGGATCGTGATGTAGTCGCTTGCGGCATAGACCTCTTCGTAGGTCGCGGCCTTCTTGACGGAACTCGAGAGGCCCCACGCCGCGTCCACGGTGAGGTACGGGTCGCAGCCGATGACGTTCATGCCGAGGTTTTTCGCGGCGTTGGCGACGAGTCCCCCGATCGCGCCGAGACCGATGACGCCGAGCGTCTTTCCCTTGATCTCGGTGCCGCCGTACGCGCTCTTGCCAGCTTCGACTGCCTTTGCGACGTTCTCCGTCAGACCGGACGCCCATTCGACGCCGCCGATGATGTTGCGCGAGGCGAGGAGCAGGGCCGCGACGGTCAGCTCCTTGACGCCGTTGGCATTGGCACCGGGCGTGTTGAAGACGACGATCCCCTCTTCCGCGCAGCGGTCGACCGGGATGTTGTTGACGCCCGCGCCGCACCGGGCAATGGCTTTCAGCTCGGGCGGGAAGGTCATGTCGTGCATCGCGGCGGAGCGCACCATGACGGCGTCCGGGACCTCGATGTCGGCGGATACGGTATATTTGGCGGGATCGAAACGGTCGGTCCCGATCGCGGCGATTTTATTGAGCAGCTTGATGCTATACATGTCTCTCTCCTGTGACGATTCTTATTTCGGGTTCTTTTCGGCAAAGTCCTTCATGAACGCGACGAGGGCTTCGACGCCTTCATACGGCATCGCGTTGTAGATCGATGCGCGCATACCGCCGACGGAACGGTGGCCCTTGAGGTTTTTCAGCCCGGCAGCCGACGATTCCTTCGCGAACTTCTTGTCGAGATCCTCCACGCCGGTGACGAACGTGACGTTCATCATGGAGCGGCTTTCCTTTTCGACCGGCGCAAGATAGTAGCTCTGACTGTCGAGATAGTCGTAGAGGAGCGCGGCCTTCTTCTGATTGCGGCGCTTCATCTCCTCGAGACCGCCGATGGAGAGGAGCCATTCGTAGACGAGACCCGCCATATAGATCGCATAGCAGGGCGGGGTATTGTACATCGATCCGTTGTCTGCCATGAGCTTCCAGTCGAGCATGGACGGCGTCAGCGGATGCGTCCAGCCGAGCAGATCCTCGCGCACGATCACGACCGTCAGACCGGCCGGCGCCATGTTCTTCTGCGCGCCCGCGTAGATCACTCCGAATTTCGAGACGTCAACGGGCTCGGAGAGGATGCAGGAGGACATATCGGCGACGAGCGGGATGTCCCCAGTGTCCGGGATGTACGGGAACTTCGTGCCGTAGATCGTGTTGTTGAAGCAGATGTGGACGTAATCTGCGTCGGGACGGAAGCTCTCGCAGGTCGTCATCGGGACGCGGATGAAGTTGACGTCCTTCGAGGAGGCAGCCACCGCGCAGTCGCCGTACTTCTGGCCTTCCTTATAGGCCTTCGTCGAGAACTGACCGGAGAGGACGTAATCCGCACGGCCGTTCTTCATGAGATTGAGCGGGACCGCGGCAAACTGGGTCGACGCGCCGCCCTGCAGAAAGAGGACTTTATAATTCTCGGGGATCTGCATCAGGGTGCGCAGATCGGCCTCGGCTTTCTGAATGATCGCTTCGTAGTCCGCGGAACGGTGGCTCATCTCCATGACGGACATGCCACACTCGCCGTAACAGACCAGCTCGGATGCCGCCTTTTCGAGAACGGGCAGCGGGAGCATGGACGGACCTGCGGAGAAATTGAATACTCGATTCATGGAAACCTCCTGAGATGATGGGAAAATGATCGTGCGGTTCGGGGAAATGAATTGCGTTTGATAACCGGCTATTAGGTTTGTCCTATTATACGCGAATTCCTTTCGTTTGTCAATCCCTTTTCCGGAATCCTTTCCCGTGGGATTGTATGAAATTCCGTCATTCGCCGGTTAAATATTCATACCGAACCAACAAAAAGGCGCCTGACGCGCCGATTTGTGCATATTCAGGGATAAAAAGGGCCTTATACGCGATCGAAAAAGCCGATATTGGTGACGTATTCGACCCCCGGTTTGCCTGAAATCGCGCTTAAAACCCGGTCGATATGCTCCCAGCTGTTGAACTCTTCGCCACGGTCGAATTCAAAGGAATGCCCCCAGAGATAGAAGAGCATGTCGCCGTCCGTCGGTTCCGCCGCGAGGAATTCGTCGATCAGGCGGAAGACGTCGGGATCGCGGTGATGACAGGTGGGATCGAGCAGCAGGGGATTCTCCGGGATGCCGAAGCGCTTCGTAGAGCGGGTCGTCCGGGCATAGCGGATCCCGCATTCCCCGAGCACCTCGACCACGGTATCGTTATAGGATCCGTAGGGATAGGCGTGCCCGATGACGGGATAGCCGGCGTTTTTCTCAAGCGCGTGCCGGTCGTCCATGATCTCCGCGGCGATCTCCGTGCGGGAGAGCGTTTCGAGATGCGGATGGGACTTCGCGTGCGTCGCGATCTCGTGTCCGCGGTAGAGATCTGCCGCCTCTGCCTTCGATACGCGCCAGGCATCGGGATCGTCGTCGGGCATCGCGGCGGAGTTGAGATTGAAGGTGCATTTCACGCCGTATTCATTCAGCATCTTCACGAACTGCCGGTCATGCTTCGGGCCGTCGTCGTAGCTGAGCGTCACATATTTCTTATAAGCCATAATCTGCCTCCTCGGTCTGGATGCTTTCATTATAGCAGAGAGAGGCGCGATTTGCAATCCATAGGAAAAAATTCCGGCGAATTGCGTCAAGTTCGGAACTTTTTCGCCACCCGCGGCGTCTAAAAGACAAAGAAACAGAAATCACCAATAAGGAGGTTCACTATGAAAAAACAGAGAATCCTGTCCCTGCTTGCCGCCGTCGCCCTGACGCTCCCGCTCGCGTCCTGCGGCAGCTCTTACGCTTCCGACAACAACATGGTCGCCTCATCCCAGAGCTATGCAAAAGAGGAATACGCCTACGATTATGCCTACGATGCAGAAGCGCCCGCGATGTATGAGGCCGAGATGGGCGTGCCCGGCTCCTCTTCTTCCTCGACAAGCGCGCAGAACGACCTGTCCGAGCGCAAGATCATCCGCACGGCGACCGTCAACTTCGAGACTACCGGATACGAAGAATTCCTCGATGCGCTGAATGTCTGCGTCTCCCAGAAGGGCGGATACGTCGAATCCTCCGAAACCTACGGAGGCGGCATCTATTCCTCCTATACCACCCGCAGCGCATCCATCACCGTCCGTGTCCCCGCCTCGCAGTACGACGCCTTTATGTCGAGCGTGGTCGAGATCGGCGCGATGACCTACCGCTCCGAGAGCAAGGACGACGTCACGATGAGCTACATCGACATCGAAAGCCACATCCGCGCGCTGGAAACCGAGTACACGACGCTCCTTGAAATCCTCGAAAAGGCCGAGTCCCTCGAAGACGTCATCCTCCTGCAGAGCCGCATCTCCGAAGTCAATTACGAACTCGATTCCTACAAATCCCAGCTCCGCAAATATGACGACCTGATCTCCTACTGCACGATCTACATCCACGTGAACGAAGTATACCGCACGACGACGCCGAACGAAAAGACCCTCACCTTCGGCGACCGGATCGTGACCGGTCTGCGCGAGAACCTTCTCGACATCGGAGAGGGCTTTGCCGACTTCGCGGTCTGGTTCGTCACCTCTCTGCCGTACATCCTGATCTGGGCCGTCGTGATCGTCGCCATCGTCTTCATCGTGCGCGCGATCATCCGGAGCTATCGGAAAAAGAAAGAAAAGAAAGCCATCGAGAACTATCTGCGGAGCCAGAACAATGAAACAAAAGAGCCGTCTCAGGACGGGCGTTAAGTTCCTCCTCTTCTTATTCCTCTTCGCCGTCCTCCTTGCCGCCGTCATCAACGCCGCGATGATCGTGAAAGCGCGCGGCAGGATCTTCACGGCGGCGGATGTCCGGGAGTCCGGTGCCGACTGCATCCTCGTCCTCGGCGCCGGCGTGCGTGCGGACGGAAGTCCGAGCCACATGCTCGAAGACCGGCTCCTCACGGGGATCGCGCTCTATGAGGCAGGCGCCGCGCCGAAGCTCCTCATGAGCGGGGATCACGGCTCGGTCGACTACGACGAGGTGAACACGATGAAGTCCTTCGCTGTCGAACAGGGCGTTCCGTCGGACGACGTCTTCATGGACCACGCCGGCTTCTCGACCTACGAGTCCCTCATCCGGGCGCGGGATGTTTTCGGCGCAAAGCGGATCGTGATCGTCTCGCAGGAATATCACCTGTATCGCGCGCTCTGGCTGGCGGATGCGCTCGGGCTCGAGGCCGTCGGCGTCCATGCGGACAGAAGGACCTACGTCGGGCAGGGCATGCGGGAAGTGCGGGAGATCGCCGCGCGCTGCAAGGACTTTTTCCTCGGATTCTTTGAACCCGCGCCGACCTATCTCGGCGACCCGATCGACCTCACGGGCTCCGGCAGCGTCACCGACGACAAAACCTCGCCGTAAGTACCCTAAACAAAGAAAACCGTTCCGTTTTCAGGCGGAGCGGTTTTTTTCGCACCCGCGCGGATTCTCTCTTGCAATCATCCGCGCGGTATGCTATACTGATTTCAGAAAACAGATTTCACCAGGGAGGCAGCGATGAAATTCACGGCAATCAGACGGACGGCGGACGGATACGAAGCGCCCATCGGTTTAGACATCACCGAAGAAAGCGGCGTGACGGCGGTAAGACCTCGGCAGGAAGTCAACGGCCCGCACGATCTTGTTCCGCTCGATCCGGAATGCGGGGTGCGGATCCTGATCGACCCGGAGATCTCGGTGCGGTACATGGCGGACTGGCGGTATTCCGAATTCTGGTGCGCGCCCTTCTTCGGAAGCGATCTGACAGAAGTCCCGCGTGACACGCAGTATTTTCTGTATCGGACGGACAGCGGCGTCTGGGGTGTGATCGTACCCGTCGTCGATCGGAATTTCAAATGCGTACTCGAAGGGACGCCGGAAGGCCTTTCTGCGAAGCAGTTCTCGTGGAATTACGGCCCAGTCGGGACGAGCGATCTCGCCTTCGTGTGGGCCGAAGGGGACGATCCGTTTGCACTGACGGAGAAGGCAGTGCGCCGGGCGGCCGATCTGCTCGGGACCATCCTGCGCAAGGATCGACGCTATCCCGCGGTCTTTGAATATCTCGGCTGGTGCTCGTGGGATGCGCTCCAGATCCGCGTCTCCGAGGCGGGCCTCTGCGAGAAGGCTGAGGAATTCCGCACGAAGGGGATCCCGGTGAAATGGGTGATTCTCGACGACATGTGGGCGGAGATCCGGAACTTCATCGGCGCGAAATACGAAACGCGCGAAGAGATGTTCCGCCTCATGCATTCCTCCTCGATGTGGGACTACGAGGCAGCGTCCGACCGTTTCCCGGAAGGGCTGGGGCATACCGTCGGGAAACTGCATGCATACGGCCTGAAAGTTGGGATCTGGCACCCTTCGACCGGGTACTGGTATGGCCTCGATCCTGCGGGGGAGGCATACCGCAAGCTCCGCGACTACACCACCGTCACCGCCGACGGCCGTATCGTCGCCGACTGGCACGCGGAGAGGGCGTTCGGTTTCTTCTCGACAATGCACCGCTTCTTCCGCGATGTCGGCGCGGACTTTCTCAAGGTTGACAACCAGAGCATGACGCGGCGGTATTATAAGGGCATGGACACGGTCGGCCGCGTCACGCGCGAATGGCACCGGGGCCTCGAAGGGTCCGTCGGGCTACACTTCGACAACACCATGATCAACTGCATGGGCATGGCGTCGGAGGATCTCTGGAACCGCGGCTTTTCCTCGATCTGCCGGTGCAGCGACGACTTCCAGCCGGAAAACCGCCCGTGGTTCACGAAGCACATCCTGCAGTGCACCTACAACTCGATCCTTCAGGGCCAGTTCTTCTGGAATGACTACGACATGTGGTGGACGGACGACACCCAGGCGGTGAAGAACAGCGTTCTGCGCGCCATCTCCGGCGGGCCGATCTACGTGAGCGACGAGATCGGGCGGTCGAGACCGGAGATTTTCCGGCCCCTCGCTTTCGACGACGGACGGATCCTGCGCTGCGACCGGAGCGGCATGCCGACGGCGGACTGCCTCCTCGACGATCCGCGCACGTCCGGAAAGCCTCTCAAGATCCAGAACCGGATCGGGCGTGCGGGCGTCGTCGCGGCGTTCCACATTGCCGAGGACGACGGAGTGCTCGAGGGGATCCTCCGGCCGTCCGATGTCCCGGGACTCGAAGGGGAAGAGTTCGTCGTCTATGAGTTTTTCACCGCAGGCTGCTGGCGGATCCCGAAGGACGGGGAACTGCCGATCCGCCTCAAAGACCGGGAAGAGGTGCGCATATATACGCTGATCCCGTACGAAAACGGCTTCGCGCCGATCGGGCGGATCGACAAATTCCTGCCTTACGCCGCCGTCACGGCGCAGATCGGCGAGGCGGTGACGCTCTACGAGCCCGGCCCGTACGCGTATATCCGAGACGGGAAGTTTTACGAGGAGGAACGGCATGGCTGAGATTTGCCTGAACGATTTCCGTGCAGCGGACGACTGCGAGACCTTTGCGCGCGTCATGGCATACTGCCGCGAGCATCCCGGAACGACCCTGACCGTCCCGCCGGGGATCTACCGGATCACAAGCCCCCTCGCCCGCGAGACGATGGAGCATGTTCTGAACGGCGACTTCGGTCCGAATCCCCAGCGCACGATGTTCAACCCGCAGTTTGCCTACACCCGCGGGATCGATTTCTTCGGGCAGCGGGGAACCGTCCTCGATGCACGCGGGGCGACCCTCCTCGTCGACGGCTTCATGGAGCCCCTCTCCCTCCGGGACTGCGAGAATGTCACGATCCGCGGGCTGACGATCGACCATCTTCGCAAGCCGTACAGCCGCGGGACCGTGCGGATGACCGATCCTTCGGAGGTGACCGCGGAGATCGCGTTTGACGCGGACACGCCCGTCTGCGAGAAGACCCCGCTCACCCTGCGGTATATCTTCGTAGGGCCGGACGGCCGCCGGCTTCCGGTCGGGATCCGCGCGATCCGGGTGACCGATCCGACGCACGCCGCGGTCACGCTCACTGAGCCGGTTCCCGATGGGACGCGGTTTTATACGATCCACACCTATCATTTCCGCCCCGCGATCCTCATCGAGCGCGCGAAGGGGATCCGCCTCGAGGACGTTTCGATCCACTCCCAGCCCGGCATGGGCATTGTCGGCAACCGCAGCGAAGACGTCACCCTCACCCGCCTGCGCGTTGTGCCGGGGGTGGGCGAGCTTTGGTCCTCGAACACCGATGCCACGCATTTCACGTCGATGAAGGGCAGGCTCCGCTTCGAGAACTGTGATTTCGAGGGGCAGGGCGACGACTTCACGAACGTCCACGGGTATTATCAGGCCGTCGTGCGGCGCGAGAGCGATACCGTCGTGTATTTACAGGAAAAGACGCCGGACGGCACGCACGCGCAGAGCCTCGACTATCCCGATCCCGGCGATCTGCTTGAACTGACTTCGCACGACACCCTCCGCGTCCGCGACACGTTCCGTGTCATCGCGTGCGAACCGCTCCCGGAGGAATGGATGTGCCGGGTGACCCTCGACCATGCGGTCCCGGCGGATACGGACGGCTGGATGTTCGCGGACGTCACGCGCCTGCCGGATCTCGAAGTCATTGGCTGCCACGCATCGTCCCACTTCGCCCGCAGCATCCTCATAAAGACCCGCGCGGCCCGGATCGAAGGGAACACCTTCCGCGACGTGCAGGGACCGGCCATCGTCGCCGCGGCGGAATCGTGGTGGTACGAGGGCGTCTGCCCGGCGAACGTCGTGATCCGCGGCAACCGGATCGTGAACTGCGGCTGGGCATGGGGCGAGGCGGCGGGCATCGTCGTCAAGGCGGATGCGGATCACCCCGAGGGACAGAGCATCCGGAACATCGTGATCGAGGACAACGAGATCGACGCGCCGGGACAGCAGCATGCGATCTTCTGCCGAAATGTCGACGGTCTCACTGTTGCCCGCAACCGCGTGAACGTTGCCGGGGAGCCGATCATCATCGAAGACTGCACGAACGTGGAGAACATGCCATGATCTACCTCCAATCCTACACCCTCCCGACGCTGGACGAGGAAGAGGACAAAGCCGAACGGTATTGGTCGAGGAAGGCGGGCGGCAATCCCCATCCGTCCGCATATCCTTACGGGATCTTTCCGTACAAGGGCCTGCGCCGCATCGAATTCTCCGAGGTGACGATCTTCTGCGGCGGCAACGGAAGCGGAAAATCGACGCTGTGCAACCTCATCGCGGAATCGCTGAACCTGCCGCGCATCACGCCGTTCAACACAAGCCCGTACTTCCACGAGTACATCCGGTACATGTGCAAATGGGAGGTTGCGGAGAAGCGCGGCGTCGCACCGGGCAGCGCGATCTTCACGAGCGACGACGTCTTCTACGGTCTGATCGACCGGCGCGTGGAAAACTTCGAGACGGAGGACCGCAGAAGGGAAGCGAGCGACGAATACCGCGAAGAGAAGGCACGGATGCAAAGAGGAGATGGACCTGTGTACCGCACCCTCGCGGACTACGACAAGCTCGTGAAGCGGCTCGAGGTGCGGCACAAGACCATGTCGAAGTACGTGACCGCGAAGGCCGGACAGCTCACGACGCCGGATTCCAACGGGCAGTACGCCCTGAACTTCTTCCGCGAACATTTCCGGGACGACTGCCTCTTCCTCCTCGACGAGCCGGAGAACAGCCTCAGCCCGAAGTACCAGAAGGAGGTCGCGAAGCTGATCGAGGACTACGCGCGCTTCTTCGGCTGCCAGTTCGTGATCTCCACGCACAGCCCGTTCTTCCTCTCGATGAAGGGCGCACTGCTTTACGATCTCGACAGCCGCCCCGCCACCGTCAAACGCTGGTGGGAGCTTGAGAATATGAAAATGACCTACGCGCTCTTCGCAGCCAACCGGGACAAATTCGAGCAGGAAAAAAGAGACTGATGATCAGTCTCTTTTTCTGTTGCATCGATTCTCACTTTCCCGCTTCATCCGCCGGTATGTCCGTCGCAAACGCATAGGAGGCGTCTCCGCTGACTTTACCCTGCTTGTCCCACTCCGCGGAAATCACATAGAGATACGCGCCGTCCGCGGGAAGGGTGAAGGTGCCGTCCGTCACGGGCAGATCGATCTTATCTTCCAGCAGGCTCCGGTCATACGTCGCGCATTCCGCCTTCCACGCGGTCACGGTGAACCGGTCCGGCGCGCACCCGAAACGGAATTCGACGGTGTCCCCCGGCCGGATCGTCAGGGGCCCCATATCGCCGCCCAGCCAGAGATCGAAGACGAAAGGTCCGTCCGCGTAGATCGCTGTTCCGTCCGGCCGGTTCCACTGGCATCGCGGTGACTTCGCCTGTACCGCCTGGCCATTGCAGACCAGCAGCAAAAACGGCGGGTGTTCCATTTCCGCAAGCGGCAGACCTTCGTCCACGACCTTCGCGATGACCGACGGTTTTATCTTTGCGTAGCCTGTAACGCACAGCGCGAGGAGAAGCAAGGCGAGGATGAGCCCAAACATGCGTTTCATGTTCCAAACCTCCTTTTGATCGGATCCTGCTTTCATGATACACAATCCATCGGGGAAAAGAAAGTCATATTTGTAAATATTTTTCTGACAACGCCAAAAAGGGAACGCCGAAGCGTCCCCTTTGTTTGGTTTCTGTGCGATTATTCGTACAGCTTGGAGTACTTGGTGAGCCGTTCGTACTTCGCCTTTGCATTCTCCTCCGCCTTCTCGAAGAGGACGGCAGCGCGCTCGGGATTGGTCTGAGCCAGACGTGCGTAGCGGTTCTCGTTCTTGATGAAGTCGATGTAGCTTGCGGTGGGAGCCTTGGAGTCGAGGGTGAACGGGTTCTTGCCTTCCTTGCGGAGAGCGGGGTTGAAGCGGAACATCTGCCAGTAGCCGGCCTCGACAGCCTTCTTCATTTCGATCTGGCAGTTCTGCATCGTGCCCTTGATGCCGTGCATCTCGCAGGGAGCATAGCCGATGATGATGGACGGTCCCGGATAGGCTTCCGCTTCGGTGAGGGCCTTGAGGAGCTGGTTCATGTCCGCGCCCATGGCGACCTGCGCGACGTAAACGTAGCCGTAGGACATGGCGATCTCGGCGAGGTTCTTCTTGCCGATGGCCTTGCCTGCCGCCGCGAACTGAGCGACCTGGCCGATGTTGGATGCCTTGGAGGCCTGTCCGCCGGTGTTGGAGTACACTTCGGTATCGAAGACCATGATGTTGACGTCTTCGCCGGACGCGATGACGTGGTCAAGGCCGCCGAAGCCGATGTCGTAAGCCCAGCCGTCGCCGCCGAAGATCCAGACGGACTTCTTGGCGAGGTAGTCCTTTTCGGCGAGGATCTGCGGTGCGATCGGGCAGCCGTCCGCGGCAGCCTTTTCGAGCTCGGCGATGAGCGCCTTCGCAGCGGCCGTGTTGGTCTTGCCGTCGTCCTTCGTGTCAAGGAACGCCTGCGCGGCAGCCTTGAATTCGTCGGAGGACTTTTCGGAGGCCATCATCTCTTCGACCTTCGCGATCAGACGGTTGCGGATGGTCTTCTGGCCGAGGTAAATGCCGAGACCGTGTTCCGCATTGTCCTCGAACAGGGAGTTCGCCCAAGCGGGACCGCGGCCGGATTCCTTGTTGACCGTGTACGGGGTCGCGGGAGCGGAGCCGCCCCAGATGGAGGAGCATCCGGTTGCGTTGGAGATATACATCCGTTCGCCGAAGAGCTGGGTGATGAGACGCGCATAGGAGGTCTCGGCGCAGCCCGCGCAGGAGCCGGAGAACTCAAGCAGAGGCTGCTTGAACTGGCTGCCCTTGACGGTGGCATTGATGAGCTCGGGCTTCTCGGATACGCTGGCAACGGCATAGTCGAACGGAGCCTGCTGATCCGCCTGGGTCTCCTGGAGGACCATCTTGATCGCGGCCTTTTCGGGCGTGCCGTCCTTTTCCGCTTTGGTCGTGACCGGGCATGCCTTGACGCAGAGCGTGCAGCCCATGCAGTCGAGCGGGGAGACGGCCATCGTGAACTTATAATCGGTCTTGAGAACCGGCTTCGCGGTGAACTTGGTGGAGGCGGGCGCATTCGCCGCTTCCTCCGCGGTCATGGCGAAGGGACGGATCGCGGCGTGCGGACATACGAACGCACAGTTGTTGCACTGGATGCAGTTTTCGGGGATCCACTCCGGAACGTACACGGCGACGCCGCGCTTTTCGGAGGCAGCGGAGCCCTGCGGGAAGGTGCCGTCCGCATAGTCGGAGAACGCGGAAACCGGGAGGCTGTCGCCTGCCATGCGTCCGACGGGCTCGACGACGGTGTTGACGAACTTCTCAAGTTCCGGTCTCGGGGAGGTGAACTCCGCCTTCGGCGCGTCGGGAGCGGGATTCTTCCAGGCTTCCGGAACGTCGATCTTCACGAACGCGTCGGAACCGGCGTCGATCGCGGCGTAGTTGAGGTCGACCATCGCCTGGCCCTTCTTGATATAGGACTTGTACGCAGCCTTCTTCATGTAGTCGATGGCTTCGTCCTTCGGAAGGATGTTGGCGAGGGTGAAGAACGCGGACTGGAGAACGGTGTTCTTGACCTTGGCGTTGCCGATCTTCTTGGAGGCGATCGTCGTCGCGTCGATGATATAGAAGTTGATGCCGTTTTCGGCGAGGTACTTCTTCACCTTGGCGGGCAGATGCTCGTCGAGCTCTTCGGGCGTCCACGCGCAGTCGAGCAGGAAGGTGCCGCCCGGCTTGATGTCGCTGACCATGTCGTACTTCGTGAGGTACGCGGAGTTGTGGCAGGCGACGAAGTCGGCCTTGTTGATGTAGTACGGGCTCTTGATGGGCTTGTCACCGAAGCGGAGGTGGGAAATGGTGATGCCGCCGGTCTTCTTGGAGTCGTACTGGAAGTAAGCCTGAATATACTTGTCGGTGTGGTCGCCGATGATCTTGATGGAGTTCTTGTTCGCGCCGACCGTACCGTCACCGCCGAGACCCCAGAACTTGCACGCGATGGTGCCGGGCGCTGCCGTGTCGGGAGCGGGCTTCTCTTCGAGAGAATGTCCGGTGACGTCGTCCACGATGCCGATGGTGAAGTTGGGCTTCGGGCAATCCTGCGCGAGGTTTTCATAGACGGCGAAGATGGACTGCGGCGGGGTATCCTTCGAGCCGAGACCGTAACGGCCGCCGACGACCTTGATGTC
>Ga0129306_1003318_pt1 | contig 12258 bp, 9 predicted proteins | sample P827metagenome_FD_94438 | JGI IMG/M metagenome (GOLD analysis project Ga0129306, IMG submission 94438) | Capybara group fecal microbial communities from Wisconsin, USA - P827 metagenome | ecosystem: Host-associated > Mammals > Digestive system > Large intestine > Fecal | place: USA: Wisconsin...
AGCGTCTGCGGATCCTGAAAAAACATTTCAAAAAAACAAAACTGCAAATGTTGCTGCGCGGTCAAAATCTAGTCGGTTACCGTCATTATGCAGACGATACTTCGCGTGAATTTGTAAAGCGCGCTGTAGGAAACGGCATTGACATTATCCGCATTTTTGACGCGTTGAATGACCTTCGCAACGTCGAAGTAACAGCGGCTCAAACGAAGGCCGAGGGCGCTCATCTGCAGCTGTGTATCGCTTATACGACTTCACCTGTACATACTGTCGAAGCCTTTGTCAATCTGGCCGTAAAAATGAAGGAGCTTGGCGCTGATTCCATTTGCATCAAAGACATGGCCGGACTCTTGACTCCGACAGCGGCTAAAAAGCTTGTCGCAGGAATAAAAAATACGACACAACTGCCTGTGCAGATTCATTCGCATTATACATGCGGTTTGGCGGGACTTGCTTATTATGCCGGCATAGAAGCCGGAGCCGATGTGGTAGATTGTGCCTTGTCGCCATTTTCTCAGGGCACGAGCCAGCCTTGCACAGAAACATTTATCGCAGCACTCGCGGGAAGCGAGTACGATACGGGACTCGACATTCGCCAAATTACGCCGATCGCAAAACATTTCACAGCAGTGCGTGCTAAATATGATAAGATATTTGTCAAAGTCCAGGGTGCGAACACGGATATTCTTCTTGCTCAAATTCCTGGAGGCATGTATTCAAACCTTGTCAATCAGCTGAAGGAAGCCGGTCAGCTCGATAAACTTTCAAAGGTGTTGGACGAAGTTCCTTATGTTCGTGAGGCAATGGGATATCCTCCTCTCGTCACGCCGAGCAGTCAGATCGTTGGTACACAGGCAACGCTCAATGTACTTGCAGGAGAAAGATGGAAGATTGTGCCCAAAGAAGTTTACAACCTCTTTAAAGGAATGTACGGTCAACCGCCGGCGCCAATGAATGCCGAGATCCAGAAAAAGATACTCGGAGCGGATGAACCTGTGACCTGCCGTCCTGCCGATCTTATCGAACCCGAGCTGGAAAAAGCACACAATGAGATCAAAACATGGATGACTCAGCCTGAGGACGTCCTGACTTACGTTTTGTTCCCTGCCGTTGCTAAAGATTTCCTGATGAACAAATATGCCCGTGTCAATAAATGCGATATCGGCGTCGATGATTTTATAGACGGCTCAGCCTATCCTGTTTGAGTCTGCGTCAACAAAAGGATTTTATTATTTCCTAAATTGGTATAAAATAGGGGAGGGGCGGAGCAAGACCGTCCCTCCTTATGATATGTTTTAGCCTGCCATTCTGATACCAGTAATGAATCGTGGAAGTTGAAAAAATGCTGGACGACTCAGTTTCAAATTGTACAGATGGCATTCTTTTGAAAGGAGATGGCACCATCAGTCAGAATACGTTTAAATCACAGTTCTTATGTCCGCAACAGGAATATATGATAAAGATCTGTGGACCGGATGATAGATATCTTACAACAATCGAAAGACGCCTGGAGGTGGAAGTAGTTCATAGAGGCGACACACTGACTATCTCTGGTTTGGACGAAGAGCGTGTTAAACAGACTCGAGACTTGTTCATACAAATGCTGGAAGCGGCCCAAACTGATAAAGAGCTTTCTTCTCAAGATTTGCGCTATGCACTTGACACTCTTTTGAAAAAAGGAACCCTCGATCTTAAATCGCTTTTTTCCGAACTTGTGTGCATTACCTTTCGCGGCAAACCGATCAGAGCTAAAACAGCTCGCCAACATGCCTACTTACGTTCGATGAGCAACAATACGATTGTATTCGGAATAGGACCAGCCGGCACGGGGAAGACATATCTGGCAGTCTGCGAAGCTGTAAAAGAGTTAAAAAACGGGACAGTAAGCAGAGTTGTCCTTGTCAGACCTGCCGTTGAGGCTGGCGAGAGTTTAGGTTATCTCCCTGGCGATTTGCGTGAAAAAGTCGAACCTTACTTGCGGCCGCTTTATGACGCTTTTTTTGAATTGCTTTCTCCAGAAAAATTTTATCATTATGTTGAAAAAAACGTCATCGAGGTTGCTCCATTAGCTTATATGCGCGGACGCACTTTGAATGACAGTTTCATTATTCTTGATGAAGCTCAGAATACGACACCCGAACAGATGAAAATGTTTTTGACACGAATTGGTTTTGGCTCAAAAGCGGTTGTCACAGGCGATCTTACCCAGGTGGACCTCCCAAATGGACGGAATTCTGGTTTGAAAGTTGTGCAAGAGATCCTTAAAAATATAGAAGGAATTGATTTCATACATCTTCAAAATGAAGATGTCATTCGACACGAAATCGTGCAAAAAGTCGTTGCTGCTTACGAGCAATATGACTTACGTCATCAATCTAAATGAGGCTGATATCCATGGACGAGCTGAAATTTGGACAACTAAATTCGATTGAACGTTTAAAGTTGGGACTCATGAGATTGAACTATGCAGTGATTTTTCTATTAGTACCGCTTACAGCTCTTTTGATAGTTCTGCTTCGTTGGCATATGATTGATAGCCAGGCGGCCTTCACGATTGGTCAAAATGCAACTCGGGATTATTATGCTGTCAGAGAAGATATTTTTGATGATGTCGAAGCTACAAAAAAAATTCGTTCTAATACTCAAAGCCGGGTGATTGCAGCTTTAGTGAAAGGCGATCTGCAAACTTCTGTCGGCTTTGAGCAAGAATGTAATTTGCTCCTCAACACCCCGTTAAAAGATCCCTATTTACCGAAAGAGCTGCGTTTAACGCTTGACGCAATGCAGCTCGATAGGCGGGAGCAAATCATCACCGTCGTAAGACACGTGCACGATGCTCTAATAAAGGAAGAAAGCAAATACGAGCTGCCTAAGGAATTACCATCTGTTTCAATAGATGTCCTTACCATTGCAGAGAATAAAGCAAGAATTATCTGGAATGTTATCAATAATTGGGAGTCGGATCCCGGAATCGCTAATATTATAGCCCAGATAGCATCGATATTGGACCTCGTAGGACCACAAATAGACACTACGCTTACAGAGCGATTAAAAACTATAGCAGCAGAAAATGTTCCTGCTGTGAAGCGCATGTTTGAAAGCGGAGAACTCATAATCAGAAAGAATACGCTCATTACACCGGATATTGCTTTGCTTTTGAAAAGACACGGATATCCAGAAGGAAAATTCCCCTACGTTTCTGCCCTTTTATCGTCCTTCGTCGCCTTGGTCTGCGCAATCGGAATCAAAATAACGGTTGCAGCTCACGTGCCTGGCGAAAAACAAAGAAGTCATTTTTTATATCCTTGTTTCCTGCTGATTCTTAGCTGGCTTATTCAATTGGTTGTCGTTGATCTGGGGTATAACGGAATTGGAATTTTCCCAATTATAGTCATTATCTACCTTACACTTCCTGAACGACAAGCATTGGATTGTGCCGCTGCAGTTTCGCTAAGTTCAGCCGTTATTGTTTCAGGTGTTGATGTGAATTATATATCAGTAAACTTACTTGCTGGTTTTGGTGGAATGTTTGCCGGCACGATTTTGCTGAAGAAAAATTATACGCGAATTGCAGTCTGGGTCCATGAATGTTATTTAGGATTCATTTTTATCTTCGCGTCCGTCGCGTTACAATGGGGGCTCATAGGGACATTTGATATTCGAAAAATCCCCTCTATGTTTCTCGTATGTTTGCTGATGAGCATTGGTGTTATTTTGGTTTTGCCCATCATGGAAATGTTTTTTGATGTTGTTTCTCCCTTGCGTCTGTTAGAACTGACACAGGCTACTCATCCACTGCTCAGACGTTTAGTGAATGAGGCCTCTGGCACTTATCAACACAGTCAGATGACGGGGAACCTTGCCGAGGCCGCCGCCGAAGCAATAGGCTTAAACCCTATCCTGCTTCGTGCCGGAGCATATTTTCATGATATTGGCAAATTGAAGCAGCCTAAATTCTTTATTGAGAATCAAAGCTCCGGCATTAATGAACATGACGAACTTTCCCCTGCTATGTCAGCAATGATCCTGATCTCACATGTCAAAGATGGTTTGGCTCTGGCAACGAAATATCGTTTACCTACAATAATTAAGTCATTTATTGCAGAACATCATGGAACAACCTGTCTTACTTATTTTTATAAAAAAGCCCTGAAAGAAAATCTCAATGTGACTGAAAGTCAATTTTGTTATCCTGGGCCAAAACCGCAAAGTAAAGAGACGGGGCTGTTGATGCTTGCCGACTCAATTGAAGCAGCTGCGAGGTCGAACAGCGCAGGTTTGAAGAGAATAAGGGATTTAGAGCTTCTGGTCGATGAAGTTGTACAATCTAAACTGGACAGCGGACAACTCGATGATGTACAGTTTACGTTCAAGGATCTCAATGAGATAAAAAAAGCAATCATCCAACGTCTGCGCGCGATCTATCATAGTAGAGATATTAAGCCCCTAAGTGAATCATTCCCAGAAGAGAAAGGTTCAAAACAGAACGATGAAAACTAAAAAACTGACACGTTATATGATCAAAAAATGGCGGAGAATGAAACCCGAAATACGGTTCGAATTTTCCGGCAATATTCCCGATATTCTTGCAGACGTTTTCCTGTCACATTTTTCGTGCTATGCCGCTCTCCTTTTTGATGAAGTTTGGCCAGAATGGAGAAGTTATAAGCTGATCATAATTTCATTGCGCTCTGTTGAAAGTGAGCAGATACAGCAATTGAACACGCAGTACAGAAATATCTCGGAGCCTACAGACGTCTTAACGTTCCCCTTTTATGAGATCGATGGGGTTTTCGCCCCAGAAAGGCTTTATTCTCCGCTGTTACTAGGCGACGTCATTTTTTGTCCACAGATTGTCATGGCAAATGCCGAATCCCATCACGTACAGTTTGTTTCAGAGCTTACACTTATCATGTTTCATGCACTACTCCATCTTTTAGCTTGGGATCATGACACTCCCGAAAGGGAAAAGAGAATGTGGAACGTACAGGAGCGGTTTCAGGATTTATTTCTCAAAAATATGTCTAACAAACTTTACAACAAGCGATAAATAAGGAGCGAATATAATCGATATGGACGAACCGGCTGCATTTATATCCGCTATAATCATCTTTATCGGACTTTGTGCTTTTCTCAGCGTGGGAGAAGCGTCGATTTCTTCTGTTGGTTCTGCTCGTGCTCAAGCTTATGGCATTCAAAATGACAAACTCATGGGGCTCATCGATTGGGAACTGGCGGAGCGCTCTAAAATTATAATCACCATCCTTGTAGCGCATAACATTTTTTCTGTCGCTGCTTCCTCGCTGTTAACAGTTCTGGTAACCGGTTATAAAGGTCATTCGGGTATTCTTTGGGCTACTCTGATTCTTACGGTGATTTCTGTACTTTTTGCCGACTTTTACCCTAAATGCCTAGGAATTGCTTGGGGAGAGCGGTGCTTTTCAGTTGTTCTTCCTGTCCTGAAGGCTTTTTATTTTGTCCTCAAGCCGATTGTTATTGTGTTGGATAGATTCATATCGGCTATTTGCCGCCTTTTTAACGTAAATATGACATTGGAGAGTTCTTTCGTTACACGTGACGAGATAGAGCAGATCGTGCATTCCGGTGAGGAGTCTGGGATCCTGGAAGCTGACGAGCGGCGTATGATTGATGGCGTCATTTCTTTTGATGAAACTCGCGTTTCCGAGATCATGGTGCCCCGCGTTGATATGGATGCTCTGGAGGACACGCTTGTTCTGTCCGATCTTATTCCCAAGCTTCATGACTGGGAGCATTCACGAATCCCAATCTATCATGAAATTCCCGACAAGATCAGCGGAATTGTTTATGTTAAGGACATTATCCCCTATCTTCGAACACAAAACCTTGATGTCTGTTTGAGCTTGGTTGCCAGAAAGGCCCTTTTTGTACCAGAAACGATGGTCGTAAACGACCTTTTTGAGCTCATGCGTCAGCGTCGTGTCCATTTCGCCGTCGTAGTCGACGAATATGGAGGTACGGCAGGTATCGTTACATTGGAAGATCTTTTGGAAGAAATCGTTGGCGACATACAGGATGAATACGACAAGGAAGAGAACAGCATTGTCCAGATCGCCCCTGATCGATACCGTGTAAAATGCACAGAATCCCTTGAAGAGCTTGAATTGTTCCTTGATCACGATTTCGGCTGCGACGATGTCGACTCGGTAGGGGGCTATGTGTTGGATGTCTTTCACGGTTTTCCTAAGGCGGGCGATGTTTATTCTGATGCATTTTGGACTATCAAAGTTACGGATGCGGAGCCGCACCGCGTTAATGAAGTTCTTTTCATTCGCAATGATAATGTAAAAAATGTTGAGGATTATGATTCTTAAAAAATGATTTTTATAAGGAGAGATGATCATTGGACACTTTGCCGCAATTATGCGTCGCAATCCTAGTCCTGTTGATATTGTCCGCTTTTTTCAGCGCTTCTGAAATGGCATTGACCTCTGTTTCGAGGACCAGAATGCAGGCGTCGTCAGAGGAGTATCCTTTTATGACGGGGTTGATCGACTGGGCCTATGATGAACGCAATAAAGTCATTTCGACCATTCTCATAGGCAACAATCTTGTCAATGTTGTAGCAAGTTCTGTGGCTACAGCCATCGCAGTGATTCTGTTCAAACAGCACGGTGTTTGGGCCGCAGTTTTTGTGATGTCGGTGCTCATCATCGTCTTTGGAGAAGTTTTGCCTAAATGTCTTGCTATGGCAAAAGGCTATGTAATACTTCTTTTTGCCTTGCCATTGCTCCGTTTTTGCAGTGTAATTTTCGTTCCGTTCACTATTATGATGACATATTCATCATCTATTTTGTCTCGAGTTACCGGAATTGACTTTTCAATGAGGGATTCTTATGTCACTCGTGATGAAATTGGACAGGTCATGAAAATCGGAGAAGCTTCTGGTGCTTTGGAAGAAAACGAGCGTCAGATGATTGACGGCGTGATAGCATTTGACGATATCAGAGTCTCCGAGATCATGGTGCCAAGGACTGAGATGCATGTGCTTGAATCACACCTTACTGTAGATGACGCGTTGCAGTTTATCGAAAAAATGGGGGACTCAAGGATACCTGTGTACTCTCAAACGCCTGACCACATCGATGGCGTGGTATTAGTAAAAGACCTCTTGTATGCGTTCAGTCAAGGCAAAAAAGACTGCAGTCTTGTTGAGGTGATGCGTCAGCCGTTGTTTATACCTGAAACAATGTATGTGCCACAGTTGTTTAAGCTCATGCAAAAAAAACATATGCATATGGCTCTCGTCATCGATGAATATGGGGGGACTGCGGGGCTGGTCACGATGGAAGATCTGCTCGAAGAGATTGTTGGTGAGATCCAGGATGAATATGATGACAAGGAAGAAAAATCGATTGTCGAACAGCCGGACGGTACCTATAAGGCTGTGGGCAACGTTTCTCTCGACGAATTGAATGATGTTATAGGCAGTAATTTCCAAAACGGAGATGTCGATTCGTTAGGAGGTTTTATCCTTGATTCTATTGGAAATTTTCCTTCTGAAGGCGACTCAGTAAGCGTTGGGGATTGGATTTTTGAAATCTCCGAAATGGGCGAGCACCGTATTAACCAAGTGATCATCCGAAGGAAGGAAGGTTAAAAATGGAGAATCCATTCCGTTCCGGAGTCGTTGCTGTTATTGGACGTCCAAATGTGGGAAAGTCGTCTCTCATTAATAAAATACTTGATTACAAATTGTCGATCGTTTCAGCGAAACCTCAAACCACGCGTGATAACATCCTTGGTCTTTATAATTCTGATTCAGCGCAGATTCTTTTTGTTGATACTCCAGGGATCCACAAACCGCTTAATAAACTTGGAGAAAAGTTGGTTGAACGTGCTGTATCCGAAATAGATGAGGCTGATATAATCCTTTTTGTTATTACGATCGACGATAGTCCGACACAAGGGCAAAATGCGCGGATCATTCGTTTTCTTTCGGAGAATCCGAGCACTCCGGTCGTCCTAGCTGTTAATAAAGTTGATATGCCTGGAGCGAAGGGGAAAATATTGGCAGTCATCGATCAATTTACCAAAGCTTTAAAAATTGCGGAGGTGATGCCAGTTTCTGCTCGACAGGGGATCAACATACAAGAGCTGACTGTTTTACTTGAAACTATGCTGCCGGAAGCCCCACCTTTGTATCCTGACGACATGCTGACCGATCGTTCTGAGCGCTTTATCACACAGGAGATCATCAGAGAAAAGATCATTTCGCTTACTCAAGAGGAAGTTCCTCATAGCGTTGCCGTCGAAATTGAAGAGTACAAATCTCCCGATGAATATCCAGAGCGAAAAGATCTTTTTATTCGTGCGACGATTTATGTGAACCGCCCCGGACAAAAAAATATCATTCTAGGCAAAAAAGGTGAAAAAATCAAAATTATCGGCATTGAGGCGAGGAAAACCATAGAAGAAATCACCGGCCACAAAGTATTCTTAGAATTGTGGGTGAAGGTTAATAACGGATGGATAGATTCGGAGAGCGAACTGAAGAAGCTCGGTTACGAGTAAATATTCCCGAAGTTTCTTCGCAGCGTTTTATCACGAGATCAGGCGTTATCCTAAGACGTGGATCTTATATGGAGGGCGACCAGTCGTTGCTTCTTTTTTTAAAAAGGAGCGGTACGACCTGGTGTTACGTACCTGGAGCATCGAAAGGTTCGGTGCGTTTTGGCGGTGCATTGGAACCACTTGTCTGGGGAAGATTTCAACTGTATCAATCAAAACGGCGTAACTACTTGCGTGAAGTTGAAGTGACAGATGATTTTTGGGAGCTGCGAAAGAATCCGAAGGGGGTTTTCGTTGCTTTGCGTTGGGCGAAATTACTGCAAAACTACCTCATCGACGGATATCCTTACGATCCGCTGCTGGCACTTTTATATTGGGGTATGAAAGCATTACAGCGGGGAGTTGAGCCGGAACTCGTGAACGCACGTCTATTGTGGCGATGGCTGCTGGATTGGGGGATCGCTCCTGATTTTTACACATGTTCTTTGTGCGGACAGCCACTCAACGGCGAAGGGGCTTGGCTGGAGGGCGGCTTTTGCTGCCGCTCATGTAGTAAGGGGCTTAAAATCGAGCGTTTCGACGCGTTTGCAAATTACGCTCTCGCTAAGAGCTTTAACATAAATGCCGCAAGTGTGGCCACGATCGAGCAGGCCCGAGAGCTTCAAAAGTATTTCGTAAAAAATCTTGAAGATAACAGATAACAATAGGAGGTATTCGCATGAATTTTCAAGATATTATATTGAAACTGCAAAGGTATTGGGCAGATCAGGGCTGTATCGTGCAGCAGCCGTATGACATTGAGGTTGGTGCCGGCACGATGCATCCTGATACCGCTTTAAGAGTTATTGGACCAGAGCCGTGGAATGTTGCTTATGTGCAACCGTCACGTCGCCCAGCAGACGGACGTTATGGTGATAATCCAAATCGCTTGCAGCATTATTATCAGTTTCAAGTAATAATGAAACCCGCCCCCGAAAATATTCAGACACTCTACATCAATAGCCTTGCTGCTTTGGGAATCGATCCGAGCGAGCACGACATCCGTTTTGTCGAAGATGACTGGGAATCAGCAGCAATCGGCGCCTGGGGACTGGGCTGGGAGGTTTGGCTCGACGGGATGGAAGTTACGCAGTTCACATATTTCCAGCAAGTTGGCGGCGTCGATATGGAGGCTGTTCCCGCGGAGATCACATATGGTCTAGAACGTATTGCCATGTTTGTGCAAAAAGTTGACAGTGTGTACGATCTTAAATGGAACGATACCGTAACTTACGGAGATGTACATCATCAGGGTGAAGTCGAAAACTCGATCTATAATTTCGAGGTTGCTGATGTCGCGATGCTTGCAGATGTTTTTTCGCAGTATGAAACCGAAAGCAAGCGTCTTGCCGAACAGGGCCTTGTCCTTCCGGCATGGGACTGCGTGTTGAAGTGTTCGCAGCTTTTCAATCTTCTTGACGCACGCGGAGCCATCAGTGTTACACAGCGTACGGGGTATGTGTCGAGAATCCGCGTAATCGCGTCTAAGTGTTGCGCGGCTTATGCTCAACAGCGTAAAGACATGGGCTATCCGCTCATGAACAAATTTTAAGGGGGCGGAATTATGGCTAAGGATCTACTTCTCGAGATTGGGACTGAAGAGATTCCGTCTCGTTTTATGCCGCAGGCTTTAAAGGATATTGCACAGTATGCTGAAGAAGAATTTACTCAGCAGCGTTTACCTCACGGACGTATTGATGTTATGGGAACACCTTGCCGTCTCGTATTGAGCGTACGCGGTGTTGACGAAAATCAGGATGACCTCACTGAAGAGTATAAAGGCCCTGCATGGAAATCTTCATTTGATGGTGCGGGAAACCCGACCCGCGCCGCACAAGGATTTGCCAAAAGCAAGGGCTTGGAAGTTTCTGAATTGATTTGCAAAAGCGTGAACGGCGTTGATTACGCTTTCGCTGTTATTAATCATAAGGGAGTTTCTGCGGTGGAATTGCTGCCTGAGATGATGAAAAAAATCATTTCAAAGATCGTTTTTCCAAAGAACATGTATTGGTTCGATCCGGCAGTTCGTTTTGCACGTCCTATTCGTTGGCTGCTGTGCCTCTTTGGAGAAGATGTCGTCGAATTTGAACTGAATGGCATGAAAAGCGGCCGCGTCACTCACGGACATCGTTTTATGGGTAAAAGGGAGATCGAGATCCAGTCGAGTTCGGAGTATATGACGGTCTTGTATGATAATAATGTGATTGTCGATCAGAAAAAGCGCGAGGAGAAGATGCGTGCTGCCATATCAGCAATCGAGAAAGAACTTGACGGCGTCGTCGAGCTCGATCCCGAACTGATTCAGGAAAATTTGTATCTTGTCGAATACCCTGTTCCGTTCTACGGTTCTTTCGATAAAAAATACCTGGAAATTCCTGAAAAAGTTCTTACCACTTCGATGAAGGACAATCAAAAATACTTTGCTGTCCATGATCATGCAGGCAAGTTGATGCCCTGTTTCATCGGCGTAAACAATAATCTTGTCCCTAACATTGAACTTGTGCGCGAAGGAAATGAACGGGTGCTGCGCGCTCGACTTGAAGATGCCGTATTCTTCTGGAAGGAAGATCTGAAGAAGCCCCTTGCGGCGCGAGTTGACGACCTTAAAAACGTGATCTATCAAGAAAAACTCGGTTCGGTATATGACAAGACAATGTATATGATCGATATTTCTCGAAAGATCTGCGAGCTCCTAGGTTTAGAGGATGAGTCGAAACTGGTCGAACGGGCGGCGCTTCTTTCGAAGACTGACCTTGTGACGGGAATGGTGGGCGAATTCTCAGAACTTCAGGGAACGATGGGCAAAGAATACGCCCTGAAAAACGGAGAAGATCCTCGCGTAGCGCTGGCGCTTGAAGAACAATACATGCCTACGGCAGCCGGCAACGCACTTCCTTCGGATGTTATCGGCGCTATTGTCGGGATTGCTGAGCGTGCTTTCAACATGGTAGGTGCATATAAACTCGGCTTCCAGGCCACGGGCTCTCAGGATCCATATGGACTGCGCCGCGCTATCCGCTGCATCAATGAGATCGTATGGGGACTTGACCTTGATCTTGACCTTGAGCAGCTTCTTATGTTCATCACAGATAAACTTGAAGTCGGTAACGAATCGCTTTGTTCTCTTCTTGACTTTATCAAGCAGAGGACTCTGATTCAGCTTAAGGAAAAAGAATACTCTCATGACATGGTCGAACTGGCACTTTCTGTAACAAGCGCCAAGCCACTGCAGACGCTGCACCTTCTGCAGGCACTTGCGGATGTCAAGAAAGAGAACTGGTTCATCAGCCTTGTTAATTCCGCTGTTCGCGTCAAAAATATCCTGGCGAAGGCCGAACTAACTGAAACTGCGATCGAGCCGGCACTCTTTGTGAAAGAGGAGGAAAAAAATCTGTTCGATGCTGTGAGGGAAGCTTCTTTGCCCGTTTCTGATGCCATGAACAAACAGGACTGGAACGCTCTCATGAATATTTTGTCACTTCTCTCACCGTCGGTCAGCTCGTTTTTTGACAAGGTCATGGTCATGGACGACGATCTTGCCGTACGCAATAACCGTCTCGCGCTGCTCGGTCAATGCCATGCCCTGTTCATGCAGGTTGGCGATCTGAGCAAAGCAAAGTGATCTAACCAGGCTGATATAGAACGACATACAAATAAAAAAAAGAGGCTCTC
>Ga0129306_1003320_pt1 | contig 12256 bp, 14 predicted proteins | sample P827metagenome_FD_94438 | JGI IMG/M metagenome (GOLD analysis project Ga0129306, IMG submission 94438) | Capybara group fecal microbial communities from Wisconsin, USA - P827 metagenome | ecosystem: Host-associated > Mammals > Digestive system > Large intestine > Fecal | place: USA: Wisconsin...
CAGTAATTAATCGTTACATATTCCGCTCAGATAGGGAGCGGAAAGTCGGGCGGGGCGTAGGGCGGTGGGGGCTGACTTCGCAGGCGCCTGCGGCATTTTTGCCCAAACACGCTAAAAAAGTGCCTGTTTTAGCGTGTTTGGGACCCGTTTATAGTGGAAATTTGTTTTATTTTTCCGAAAAGATCAATTCTGGGACCAAATATTATTTTTGGTATTTTGTTAAAAAGTCCTTTTTGGGGTACTTACTTTCCTAAAGTGGCCTTTTTCAATTTGGCTTTCCTGAATACCCAGAAAAGTCCTTTGGAAAGCGGTAAAGATAGATTACATTACATTGCCGTGCTTTTCTTGTTGTTTTACTTCTCTGACTATTATCCTATCTTTGCAACAAAAAGGAATGTTAGTTATGAAGACATTGATAGCACTCATCGGGGCATTGCCCTTAACCATTATGACTGAGGTACTGAAATATGTATATCAGGATTGGGAATACGCCAAGTGGATAGGCGTAGCTGTTTTGGTTGACACATTGGTCAGCCTGGTCAAACATTGGGTACATAAGGATGTGAGCAGCGAGGACTTTTGGCATAAGTTTGCCAAGAAGATCTTCATCTATATGATGTTACTCATCCTCTCCAACCTGCTATACAGCTACACTGTCAACGGACACGTCGTAGGTCCTACCCAGTGGATATCGGAGTACCTTTGCGTCTACATGATGGTCCGTGAGACTATCTCGATCATCGAGAACATGAATGCTATCATGCCCGTGGTTCCCACTTGGCTGCTGAAAAGACTGAAGGACTTCAACGATAAAGGCGAATATATTAATAAGAATAAGGAGGAGAAACAATGATCGTAGTACTCGACAACGGACACGGCAACAACACGGCCGGAAAATGCTCTCCAGACAAGATCCTGAGAGAGTGGAAGTACACACGGGACATCGCCCGTGACTTAAACAAGAAGCTGAAGGAGGCTGGCATCCAGAGCCACCTGCTGGTTGAAGAGGTATGGGACGTCTCCCTAGCCGAGCGCGTCAAGCGCATCAACACCATCTGCAAGGAGTTTGGGGCTAAGAACGTCATTCTGATCAGCATTCATCTGAACGCTGCTGGTGATGGCCGTCAGTGGATGAACGCACACGGATGGGAGGCTTACACCACCCGTGGCACCACCAATTCTGACAAGCTGGCTACATGTCTTTATGAGGCAGCGCGTGAACACTTCGGACAGGACGAGGTCCGTGAGGACTGGTCAGATGGTGACGCTGACAAGGAGGCTGGCTTCTACATCCTGAAGGGTAGCAACTGTCCTGCAGTGCTGACTGAGAACTTCTTTATGGACAATCTGAAGGAGAAAGAATGGCTGATGTCTCTGGAGGGACGCCAGTCTATCGTTAACATGCATTTCGACGGCATCAAGAAATATTTGGGACTATGAAGGATACGATAGCCAACATCTGCTTCGCATTATTGGTAGTCATCGGACTGTCTGTCATCAGTTATATGAAGATGCAGATAGATGACTTGAAGATGGAAAATCGTGGGCTACGGGTTGACCTGGCACACGCTCAGGTTCCTCTGAAGCGAGACACCATCCGCGACTCCATACCAGTAGTACGCTACAAGACAAACATTGTAGATCGCACGGACTATAAGAGACAGATTGCCGACAAGCAGCTCATCCATGACCTGCAGCTCCGACTGTCGCAGATCGAGATGGAGAATCAGCAGTTGACATCCACTGCCGGGCAAGTGAAACTGGACTCTGCTATAACCGACTCCACACTGGAGTATCATGACAAGTGGGCCGACTTCGTCTATACCGTTCCCTCCAAGGAACTCGACTATAAAGTGCGTGACTCTGTCACTATGTACATCTCCCGAATCTACGCCCATCGGATCCTGTGGTTCCGGTGGGGTACTAAGGGCTATGAGGTGGAGCACGTATCCCACAATCCCAATAGCACCTTAGAATGTGCGAAAATCGTTATTGTTAAATAACATGTGTTTTTTGGTTAGTAGAATCACCTCTGTATTAGTAATAAGTAGTATTTTTTTTAGTTATATTTTAAGGTATTATTGGTTTATATCGGTCCTCCTGCTTGTGAAAGTCGGAGGTTTTTTGTATCTTTGCAGCGACTAATCAAACATATGGTAACATTATGAAGAAACTTTTTATTACTATGCTGGTAGCATTGATGACTGTCTCTGCATCAGCTCAGAGTGTGACTCAACCCGGTGAGAAATATCCAGTGTATTGCGACCTGATGGGCTACAATGCCTGGGGATTCGGAAAAGTGAAAGCGCGTCTGGATATGGGACGCACACAGCCTAACAAGGATGACTACGAGTACATCTACCAGGACGGAAAAAAGCGTAAGTTCAACACCATGATGGAAGTGCTTGACTATATGGCTAAGCGCGGATGGTCGGTACATTCTACCTATGTTGTAGCAGAAGGGATGTCTAAGCAGAACGTCATCCACTACCTGCTGGTTAAGATGGTAACGAGTGACAGTCAGATAGACGAAGGGCTGGAACTGAGTACCAAGGAATAACCTAAGCTTATTGGGAAATAACCTAAGCTTATTGGGAAATAACCTAAGCTTATTGGAAAATACCCGTAGGTTATTTGTTATTTGTCTAAATTAGGTATGTTTTTCACAAAAATACTTGTTAGTTTCAGAAATAATGCCTATCTTTGCCATCGCTAAACATAACATGACGCGAGTCATTGGGCGAAGATGACGCCCGAAATAACATCGGGCATTATTTATGTCCATACATCCGAGACCTGCCAGAGGTCTCATCACACCAATAGCGGTGGCCACCCAGTAATAGAAATACGTCCCAGTGACTGAAGTCTGTTATGTTTAGCGACAGGGAGGGCTGCCGCTTTCCTTGTCGCCAGGGGCAGGTCCGTTATACGGGTGTTTCCTACGACCTCCAGATACGTCTGCCCCACTTTTGAAGACATACCGCACAGGGCGGATCCCTGTATAGCTAAACATAACAGCATTATGAAACAATTAACTTTGCAATTCGATGGCTTTGCCGATGAGCAGTGGCCGGTAGACGTAAACGCTACGACACAGCGCACAGCAGATGTGGCCAATGACTGGCTGAATCAGGAAAACAAGTCCTTTACGGAGCTTGCTGGTGTATCGATCTCTAACCTCTTGGTAGTCCGTGCCTCTCTGGTGACGGGATTTTCAATCGCTTTGGTATGGTTCTCAATGCTAATAGGAGGGTAAGGCTATGTTGACGTACAAAAACTATATGGCTCAGAAAAACGAGCTGGACAGCAAGATGTATGAGACCAGAATAAAAGAGGCTGATAGCGTGAAGCTTCTGGAGGAAGAGCGCCAAATGCGCAACAGTCAGCTGTTTGAGGAGTTTATGGAGAAGAAAAAACTAAATAACCAGGACTATGCAGACAAGATCCGCGACGCCAGACAGGAGTTTGTCAAGCAGAGACGTCTGATATATGAGGATTCGACTGTACTCACTGCTGAATGGAAAGGTCAGCTGACGAAACTGGAGAATGGAGAATTAACCAGGGAGCAGATCTATGAAAGCGATTAATCTCAATCCCAAGGCCGTCGAACTGCTGAATACGCTGTGCGACGAAGAAGAGCTGGACTGCCGTATTTCCCTGCTGGAAGAAGCCGAAGGGCAGCTGCAGGAGACTGCATACCAGACTAGTCATGGAAGTGACCAGAAAAAGGCAAACATGCTATATGACACTGCCTACACTCTGAAGATGTATAAGAACGAACTCATTGAACTTAAAAAGGAACTGAAAGATGGAAGAGAAAAAGAGAACGATAGAGCAGATGAAGAGTGAAGTACTGCAGCAGTACTTTTCCGATAAGAAAACAAGTGGCGAAGGTATTACCGTTCCTTGCTACCGCACTACTCAGGACATCATCGACGAACTGGCTCCGATGATGAAGATGGAAGAAGATGACATCCTCTCCTATATGCTGAACCGCGACTATCTAATGATAACGGACATAGACGGATCCGTAAAGTGGGAGATGTACAGGGAGGTTCCTCCGGACGCTTAACCGCGACCTACCACGATAGCCTTCCCAGGCCGGGCTGTGTAGCTGATATGCTATGCAGCCCTTTTTGTTTGTAGTTTTATTTATGTACGCGCGAAAGTATCTTTGCAGCATGATAATACTCAAAAGCGCATTCGATACCAAGGAGTTCTCCTGCTCCGTCCCCGATGTGGTATTCACTACCAGCGGTGACTATGCCGATGTCATCATTACCGCTACCAAGAGCGGACAACAGACGGAGGTGTTCAAGGAAAGGCTGTATCCCGACACTTCCGGACAGATAGAAGTTGTCGAGATGGACCGTCTGATAGAGGCTTTTGCGGAGCAATGGCTGGTATTCCAACTGACTGTCAGTATCTCAGACTCTACATCAGCGATTGGGGCGCTCTCAACGCAGGTGGTAAGCTGCAAGGCCATCATCCAGAATATCACGGCTGCCGACTTCTGCAATACCAGGTTCCTGACACTGCTGGACGGCAAGCGCCCTACATCGATGGGGTGGCTGGAGTTCCTGACATACGTAGGTACTGACGCTGCAGCATGTATTGCTTACTATTCCGACGGTTCCAACAAGACGTTTGCTGTTGAGCACACCACCTTCAACGATGACTACAGCATGATCGACGTATCGCCAGAGCACTTCGCCACCAACGGCAAGCAACTGGTTCGCTTTATCGTGACGGCTGGAGAGCGTCAGCAGGAATATGAAGTGATAGACGACTATGACCCGGATATTGCGCCCATCCTGCTTTTCTTCAATTCCTTTGGCGTTCAGGAATTGGCTTACTGTGTCGGTGAGCACCAGATGGTGTCATCCTATGACCGCAAGCAGGCGCGTATCGGACGTATCAAACAGAACTACTCGATTGAAGAGAAGTCCACCTTCAAGGCTGATACGGGTATCCTGAGCTTCCCTATGGCCGGATGGTGGCGTGAAGTGTTCCGTTCCAAGGATATCCAAGTGATGCAGCTCGATGACAACGGCAAGATAGACCAGAACTCGGGTATGCCTGTCATCATCAATACAGAGAAGGTAGAGGTCAGCAATGAGGCAGGCCACCTTCCACGCTTCACCTTCGAATATGAGTATGCTGACCGTAACCATAACGTGATGGCTTTCCGTAAGGAAGGTCGCATCTTCGACAACACCTTCGACTATACCTTCAACTAGTATGGAACAGAAAGCGCCTATACATATCAACAAAGCCCTTCAGATACTGGATATCGCCAAGGAAACTAACAAGAAGGTAACAATCCTTGCTTGGGAAGGCTCCACGGGCAACATCCTGGAATACAAGAACTGGATGGTATCTTCCAGCAGCTGGCGCAAAGGCTGGCATAAGATCATCAATCCTGCCAGCAGGGAGATACGGACATTGCCAGACATCTTCATCTTCAACGTAAACGGACATCCTATATATCTATGACAAAGAAAAGAGAAAACGCTATGGTACGGCTTGGTACCAAAGGAGAATACGATGTGTTTGGCATTATGGACTGCTCGCAGAATCCGGAGATTGCCAGCCACTACGATAAGGATACTGAGAGTATCATCAGCTGTAACGACGATGTGGAGACGGAAACGTATATCCTCGAAGGGAAAAGCTATGAGGTTGTGAAGTGGGGACCTGACAACACCACGCCATACGATCATCAGGAGCTGATAGAGCAGAACATGATTTTGTCTCAGTGTCAGAACTTCAATATTCTGACGTGCTATGGTCAGGGTGTTCGCTTCCTGGACCGTGACACCAAGCAGATGACAGAGGACCCTGAGATTCGTAAGTTCTGCCTGCAGAACGCCATCCATAACCTCTGGCTTCGTATGGCCATCGACATGAAGTACCACTATTTTTCTGTACTGGTGTTCCATCTGAGCAACGACCACAAGAAGATTCGCATGATCAGAACACGTAACGCCTGCGACTGTCGCTTTACCATAAGAAACAAGCACGGACAGATAGAGTATGTGCTGGTAGGTGACTTCCGCGGTAAAGGACGTACCAACGAACTGATAGAGCCTATCCCCCTGTTGGACGAGATAGACCCACTGGGTGATCTGCAGTACCGGATGGGCCATGAGCCATCCATCTATACCGGGGAGAAAAGACCTGAGCCTATGATTGGTAAAGAATGTAAGTTTGCCGTTCTTTGCCTTATGCCTACACCGGGCTATTCTTACTATCCCGTACCACCTCAGACCAGTATCTATCGTGACTACTGGTACGACATCTACCGTCTGATAGGTCTTGGAAAGCGCTTCATGATCAAGAACACAAGTGCTCCACGCATTCAGGTAGAGGTTCACCGTACATACTGGGACAACATCTGCCGTGAAGAAGGGATCACAGATCCTGCCAAGCGTATAGAGCGCATCAAGAAAGAGCGCCAGGATATTACGGACTTCTGCACCAAACCTGAGAACGCAGGCAAGACGTGGGTAACTTCCTACGACACCACGCCTGATGGCAAGGAGAGACGTATGGTTCGCGTCTATAATCTGGTAGAAGGCAACAAGAAGGAAGGCGGTGACTGGTCGGAAGACATGCAGGAGGCTGCCAATGCACTGTGCTTCGCCATGGGCGTGCACCCCAATATGGTTGGTGCCACACCGGGCAAGAGCCAGATGAACAACTCCGGATCTGACAAGCGCGAGTTGTTTACGCTGAAGCAGGCACTGGAGAAAGCCTTCCACGATGTGATGGCAGTCCCCTTCCACGTCATCAACTACTTTAACGGATGGTCTGACAAGTTCACACTGGACGTTCCTATGATCCAGCTGACTACTCTTGATGAGAATATGGATGCGAAAGAAACAACTTTAAATACACCTGAAGATGGCAACAATCAATCTGGAAATTAAAAAGGAAGACTTCGACGCTGCCGTACCTGCAGCCAAGGAGCCAAAGGGATATGTGTTCGCTCGTATGGAGCCCTTTATCAAGGAGGTGGTTGAGCAGCTGGCAGAGCGTGTTCTGGGTGATGTCGGCATTGAAGCCGTCAACGCCAAACCGAATGACCGTCTGGCCAACATCGTAAGGAGCCTTGCCTGTCAGAAAGCTTTCGCCAACAAGATGCGTTCCCTGGATCTGGTCATCACCTCTACAGGGTTCGGTGTCGTATCTACCAACGACACAGCGCCAGCCTCCAAGATGCGCGTCGATGCGCTCGACGGGGAAATGCGTGTCAGCATACTGAAGCAGAACTCCTATCTGTTGAGCGAGCTCTTCAAGACGGAAGGCTGGTACCAGCAGAACCAGTTTGTGGTAGACTCACTATTCTACAGTTTCGACTTCCTGACGATCTTTGCCGGAATGGAGTCTCCACTGGCAAAGGACTGGGAGGCTGCTGCACCTATGATCTTGGAAACGGACGCTTTCCTTCGTCTACATATATCAGATACCTTTATGGACGAACTGATAGGCCTGATGTGCACCAACCAGACGAACCCCGTTATGCGTGGTATCATCCATCAGATACGTCGGATCATCGGCTGCAACATCAGAGGAGACAGGAAAACGGCTGAGGAGTATTACCGTCGGTTGATGAACACGCTGGAGGCTGACCTTGACACGTTCAGCACCTACGCCAACAGCAAGGCTTTCGAGAACAACCACGCTAAAGTCTGGGAGAATAAACAAGATGCAGGGGCCTTCCATTTCGTCGGATAACAAGCTGCAGTTCCACTGTCCCAAGTCATGGGGCGAACTGTCACAACAGCAGCTGCGCTATGTGTTGACGCTGCTGGCTTCAGGAAAGTACGAATCCATCGAGATACGTACCATGATGGTGATGCGGTTCTGCGGAATAAAAGTCCTGAAGAAACATACGGATGGCTTTTGGTCATGCTCTGTAACGCTGGCGAATGGTAAGAAGCACCTCTTTGACCTGCAGACGTGGCAGGTTCATGATATGGCCGGGCAGATGCAGTTTATCGACAAACCGGAAGATATGGATATCGTGCTGGAGGATATCTGTGGATACCACGCTGTCGATAAGCTGCTGCACGGTCTTGTCTTCATCGACTACCTGAATCTGGAGGCTTGCTATCAAGGATGGATATACACCAAGTCTCCGGAGCGCGTGGAAGCAATGGCACGAATCCTATATCGGGACAACCAGGGAAACCTGCCGGAGAACCTGAAGCTAAACGACGCGGAGGTACTTGGTACGCTGTTCTGGTACTACCATATAAAGACTATCTTTGCCAGACAGTTCGATCATTTCTTCAAGCCCGTTGCCTCCATGGGGAAAGAGTACAACTTTCTCGATGCGGTAAACGCCCAGATAAGGGCTCTTACTGATGGGGACGTGACGAAGAATGAGACCATCAGACTGCTCGACTGTTGGGAATGTCTGACGGAGCTGGATGCAAAGGCACAAGAGGCAGAAGAATTCAAGAAGAAATATGGAAACAATAAACCGTGAATCATTCAACGCTCTGGCTTATTTCAAGGAGATAGCAGAGAGCAACAAGCTGGTCAAGGAGCTTGGCTTCTACATCGGCTTTGCATCCGGTCCCGATGCAGTGGATATCGTTATGTCAGAATACAGGGACTATTCCAATTTCATTCTGATTGACGATACAACTGCAGCCAACACATTCTTTTCACGTCCGGGCTGGTTTGACCGTAACGACTATACGGGATGGATCATGATGGGATACGACTACCAAGATGAACATGACTACAGCAATAAGCTAAAGACATGCCGTCTCATCTTCAAGCAGTTCCTGAGCCGTATGATATACGACAAGGCTGTAAGGACGTACGGTGACGCGCTGACCTTCCTCCATACGGAACAAGTCTACTCGATGGAGTATGGCCGTCGTAGCTTTAATGGTGCAACGGGTGTTATGTTCAAGATAAATAACGATGAGTCTGTTGACTTGAGATACAATCCTGAAGAATGGCTGTAGACGTAGACGAAAGGGAACTGCAGAAGTACGAGAAAGAGTGGACTGAGAATATGTCAGCCTACTGGCGTGAGCGTATGGAGCGCCTGCGTATCATCGATACGGGAGCGCTGCACTCTTCTGTTGTCGGACTGTTGCATCCCGGCCATCCTACCACCATTGAACACTCCTTTCTGATGTATGGTAAATACGTATCAGAGGGTGTTGGCCGTAACTTCCTGAAGAGTAAAAGGGCTGACGGCACCATACCCTTCCTACTCCCAGGAGGTGAAGACTACCGACAGGAGAACAGGCTGGATCGTCCCAGACGAATCGGCCCTGCATGGCGTAGGTCCAAGAACTCTCCAGGTAACGCTGCCAACCATGAGGCAGGCGGACGCCCGATGAAGTTCAACCCGGTATCTGGTAAATATGAAGAGCGTGACTGGTTCTTCCGTAAATACTATAGCAGCCGTATGAACCTGAACGAGTTCGAGGCTGCATACTATGGCCGGACATACCAGGGCATGATGACTACAGCCGTCAGCGAGTTGATGGATAGTGTACGTATATTGTAGTTTTATTTCGATAGTATTGGCGTAACTTTGCAATACTCAAAATCACTCATTATGGATAAAGCAAAATTTCAGGCAGCGGAGCAACACTTCAAGACCATACGCGATGAGCGTGGTCTGCGTGCGAATACTGCTACACGTATAGGTGCCGCTTTCCTGGAATTGCTTTATCTCCTTCAGGAACTGGAAGGTGAGAGCGATTTCGACAATATAGATATCAGCAACGCCAAGATAGCTCGCTTCATCAACAGCCCCATCTTCGAGAAGGGGCTGCAGTCTCTTGCTTCCATATTGGTAGGCAACTACCAGGAAGGACGAAGCGGTGCAGCCATCGATGCGTCAGGCAATGCTGAATTCCAGAATATAACAGTTCGAGATAAGGCAGAACTGCACAACATCATCACCTCTCCCACGTTCCTGAAAGGACTTCTGACTTTGGGTACCATCGTCTTTGGAAATTACCAGGAAGGAGAGAGTGGTGGCTACATCGATGCGAATGGCAACGGAGAGCTGGAGAGTCTGAAAGTCCGTACAGGAATGACCATCGACCAGTTCCTGAACAACCCTACCTTCAAGGAGGGTCTGAAGACGCTTGGTAGCATCATACTGGGTGACTATATCGCAGGAGAGAAGGGTGGCATTCTGAACGCTGAAGGCTTTTCAGAGCTGAAAGAACTGTTTATACGCGAACTGGCACGTATGGGTAAGCTCAGAGTGGAGGGTGAATCGGTTTTCAACGGTGACCTGTCATCCCCTGACTTCATATCTGGTTTCCTTGGTGGCCTTGGATGGGCTATTCAGAAGCAGGAGGTTACCAATGCTGCAGGGGAGATAGAAACGAAATACCATCTGGAGATAGACAACGTATCGGTTCGAGGAACACTGCGTGTATTCGAGATGATCATCTCCCAGCTGCTGGGTGAGAACGGCAACCGCTTCTTCTCAGATATGATGGAAGTGGACCACTATGACCCGGTGACACAGCGTATCTGGCTGAATACCCAGAACGGCAAACTTTACAACCCGTTCAGAGTGGGTGACCTGATCATCGTGCAACAGTACAACGGGGAACCTACATCTGAGAACAACTGGTACGTCACCAAGTCATACGAGCTTCGCATTACCGGTGTCGGTATCGGAGATCAGCAGGGTGCTGACCGCCTGGATTGGGTGACTTTCGATAACTTCACATCATCAGTTGAAGGTCTTACTCCTGCATCTGCCATCTCCAAGGGTGATACCTTGGTACGTGCGGACAACGAGACGAACAAGAACCGTAAGGGTCTGATGACCATGATGTCGGTAGGTGAGAACACTCCATACATGGATATCCTCTATGGCATGAAGACAGATCCTAAGCACGCCTTGAAAGGACGTACTGGTAATCTGGAGGGTATCATTACCGACGTATTCGGCTCCTTGGAAGGCTTTGGCGCCTACATGAACAACCTCTATGCCGTCGGCAAGTTCTTCAATGCCCAGACGGGCGAGAGCTTCAATGCCAGGATAGAGGCCACCAAGACACGTCTGCGTAGCGTCTACAAAGAGACTACCTACAACATCTCCGACGAAGAGAACTTCATCAGTAACGGTTTCTTCCAGAACGAACTTGAATGCTGGAGTAAGTGCAACATTGACGGCAGCAACCCGGAGGCTGAAACGCAGGACGGTGTGCTGAGCGTAGGGGGTTCTCCGCTGTTTGTCAACGGACAGTTGCTCAACACCAAAAGCAAGGCAACAGCCAACACAGAGGTGCTGGACGATATTACGGTACTGCATCTCAGAGGCATGGGCGTGTCGCAGTCGTTCAGTCTGATCAAGGTCAACGGCTCGCATAAGGAGATGAATTCCGGTACTGGAAGCGACACAACCACGAAGGATGTAGCTGACACGCTCTATATGGGTGTCCGCATGCTTCCTGTCACTAGCGGTACGCTGACAGTCCGCTTCATCAAAGAAGACGGCAGCACCTCTGGATGGGAACGCGAGATAAACAGCAGCACCTCATGGCAGCTGCAGCAAGCCCGTGACTACGTAGAAATGCCTTGGCAGTACAGCGGTAACGGCAAGCTGGTAGTCAGCTATACCGGTGAGTGTTATATCCGCTTCATTGCCCTTCGTGCTGACGCTATCGCCAATGCAAGGGTAGACTATGCTACCTTGTTTGAACAGACTAGCCGTAGGATCACACTGGAGGCAACCAGACTGTCATCTGACCTGCAAACAGCTGTGGCAGCCATTAACCTGACAGTCGACGGTATAAGTACTACTGTCAGCGACAACAAGACAGCTGCTGACCTTGCTTTCAAGAAGCTCACGGACGATCTGGACGCAGAGGTTACTGCACGCCAGGGGCTTGCCGGAGAATATCACGGTACTTGGGCATACCAGAACGACCACCTGCTTAGCCTGATGGCTGCAGAGTTCAATGCCGATGGTACCATCAAGGGATATGCCGACTTAATAGTAAAGGTAAACGGTATCGACACAACAGTCACCAACAACAAGACAGCAACCGATGCAGCCTTGAAGAAACTGACTGACGATCTGAAAGACGAGTCTGATCAAAACGATACCAGAGCGACCAACCTTGCCACCTGGCAGACACAAACCTCTAGCCGTATTGACGCGATAGCTGGAAAGTGGGACGCCAACGGCAACCTGATAGGGTATTCTACCACCTCACAGACCGCTTCTGCCATCAGTTCCGCTGTTGCA
>Ga0129306_1003323_pt1 | contig 12237 bp, 9 predicted proteins | sample P827metagenome_FD_94438 | JGI IMG/M metagenome (GOLD analysis project Ga0129306, IMG submission 94438) | Capybara group fecal microbial communities from Wisconsin, USA - P827 metagenome | ecosystem: Host-associated > Mammals > Digestive system > Large intestine > Fecal | place: USA: Wisconsin...
TTCGTTTTGGAAAACCGCATCGGTCAGTCGGGGAATCACCTGCCGGACGTGCTGTCCTGCGGGGAAAAGGGCCTGCGGCTGTGCTACGGCGGCGCGGAATACGGCCTCACACTGCGGCAGGGGACGTTCGAGGGTCCCACCCGGGTCCGGTCGGAAAACGGTAAGGTCGAAGCGGAGATCATCGTCCGCGGAGAACAGGGCTGATCGAGAGGAGATTTGCCATGAAAAGAGTATTTTGTCTGATTCTCGCGCTCATGCTCGCGGCGGGTATGTTTGCCTCCTGTGCCGCGCGCGATACCGAGACATCTTCCCCGGCAGCGGATACGCCTCAGAACGCGGCGGATCCGACCGTTTCCCCGGAAAACGACGCTATACCGGATACGGAGGAAGAATTCCCGGCGCCTCCGCTCGAGGACATGAACGGCGCTGTCCTCACCATCATGAACATGACGCCGTCCGCGTTCAACTGGGCCAATACGCAGATCTTCGCCGAAGAAATGAACGGCGAGATCCTCAACGACGCGCTGTTCACCCGCGAACAGAAGGTGGAAGAGGAGTACAACTGCGCCATTGAGGAGCGGGAGACGACGAACGCCAGCGGCGGCGACATGGCAACGGCGGTCAAGTCCGGAGACCATATCTGCGACACCTGCATGGTGTTCGACGCCAGCATCTCCGGCATCCTCACGCAGGGAGTCCTGCTCCCGTGGGGAGACTTGGATCTCGACCTGACCACGCCCTGGTGGGACAGCGCGGCGACGGAGCAGTACAATTTCTACGGGATCCAGGCCGCGGTGTCCGGCGCGTTCAGCCTTTACAACTATTCGACGCGCCACTGCTATGTCTTCAACAGCGATATGCTCGAAAACGTCGCGCCCGGGACCGATTTGTACAGCGAAGTCCGGGAGGGCGCCTGGACGGTCGACCGGCTGTACGCGCTCGGCGCGCAGGGTGTCCTCGATCTCAACGGCGACGGGGAGATGAAGCCCGGGGACGACCAGTGGGGGATCGTCTCGTCCGTCACGCGGCATTACAGCGCGCTCTTGGCGGGGGCAAACGTCAAGTATATCGACCGGGACGAGGAGGGCAATCTGTTCTTCGCCATTCCCGGCAGCGAATACGCGACGAACGTGGTCTCGAAGCTCGTGCAGCTCAACGTGGGCAACGATATCTACACCAGCGGCACGAAGGACATCGGCGGCGGCGCGGAGTCCCCGATCTTCTATTCCGGACGCGCGCTGTTCATCGCGGCATACGTGGGCGAAGCGGCCCGGATGCGCGACATCGAATTCAACATCGGCATCGTCCCGCCTCCGAAATACGAGGAAGCGCAGACGCAGTATTATTCGCTCGTCGAAGGCGGCGCACAGTCCGTTTTGCCGAAGACCCTGTCCGGCGACGATCTGCACAAGACCGCCGTCCTGCTCGACGCGTTTGCCTATTATTCCTGGCAGGAATCCGTTCCGGCCTACATCGATCTCGTCCTGATGACGAAGGTGGCGCGGAACGAGGATTCCTCGGACATGCTCCGGATCGTGTTCGATTCCTCCTTCTATGATCTCGGAACGGGCATCTGGTCCTCCGACACGAAGAACAAGTTCACCCAGAATATCTTCCTGCCGGAATCCGATACCGTCGCGTCCCTGTGCGCGAGCATCCAGAAAGTGATGGACAAAACGCTCGAACGGTTCACGAAAGCCGTGCTCGAAATGAAGGGCTGAATGCCCGGAAACCATACATCCGCTCCCATCCGCTCCGGCTTGCCGCAAAGGCCTACCGGGGCGGTTTGGCATGCACGATGTGGTGTCGAAATGCGGGATATTGGAGGCTGCAAGAGTGTCAAATAAGCGACGGAGTGACGGTTTATAGATCCTTCAGTTCTTTCTCTGTATCGGCAGAAATCTCTTGACACTGCCGGACGGATGATGTATAATGAGACGAAAGAAACTCAATTAAGAAAGGACAAACAGCATGGATTTCTCCGAAATTAAAACAATCGTCATGGATGCCGGCATCAATCTTCTCCTCGGCATCATCATCCTCGTCGTCGGACTCTTCCTGACCCACTGGATCGTCAAGCTCATCTCCCAGAGCAAGACGTTCGGCAAACTTGATCCCTCACTTCAGAGCTTCTTCCGCAACCTGATCAAGATCCTTCTCATCGTGGTCGTCGTCCTGACTGCGGCAAGCGTTCTCGGCGTACCGCTGACCTCCGTTATCACGATCTTCGCTTCGGCGGGCGTTGCGATCAGCCTTGGCATGCAGGGCGCGCTCGGGAATCTCGTGGGCGGCGTGACGCTCCTGATCCTGCAGCCGATCAAGGCCGGTGAGTACGTGAAGATCGGCGAGCATACCGGCATCGTCAAGAATATCGGCGCATTCTACACGGAAATCAGAACGCTGGACAACTCCCTCATCAGCCTTCCGAACAGCAACCTGACAAACACGGCGATCGTCAACTATTCGCGCGAAGGGACATCCCGTATCGAAGCGGCTTTCACCGTGAGCTACAACAGCGACATGGACAAGGTGCGTGAGACGCTTCTGGAAATGGCGAGAAAGGGCGAATACGTTCTTGAAGATCCGTCCCCGTGGGTGCTGGTTTCCAAGTGCACGGAGACAGGCATGGTCTTCCTCGTCAGAGCGTGGGCGAAGGCGGAAAACTGGGGAAGAGTGTATTATTATCTGGTGGAAGAAGGGAAGCGAGCGCTGGATGCAGCGGGAATCGTGATCCCCGTTCAGCAGATGGACGTCCATATCAAGCAGGATTGATTACATCATGTTTTTTCGGACTGCACCGACGGGAAACGCATTCCTTCCGGTGCAGTCCGGTCATTCTCGCGAAGCCGAGAGAATTTTAGAAGGTCGAGAGGAGTCCACGACCATGTCTGAACGCATTTTCACCCCCGTATCCATCGGATCCCTGACCCTGCCGACGAGGCTGGTCCGGTCCGCGACGGAGCTGTTCGGCTCGCTCCCGGACGGTCATGTGCCGCCGGAGGAGATCGCGATTTACGAGCGACTCTCCCGTGAGCCCCTCGGCCTCATCCTGACCGCGCACACCTGCGTTTCCCCGGAAGGCTGCGCCAACCGGTATCAGAACGCCTTCTGGGACGACAGCTACCTCCCCGACGGCCGCGCGATCGCGGAGGCGTGCGGATCCGTCCCCTGCGTCATGCAGCTCGGACACGGCGGCATGAAGGCGAAGGGGAACAACGGCGGGCTGCCGGTCTACACGCCCGACACAATGACGACCGGGGAGATCCGCGAACTGGTCCGGGCGTTCGGCGAGGCGGCGCTCCGGGCAAAGACGGCGGGATTTGACGGCGTGATGCTCCACGTTGCCCACCTCTATCTCTTCTCCCAGTTCTTCTATCCGGAATTCAACCACCGGACCGACCGCTACGGCGGGAGCGCGGAGAACCGGATCCGGATCGCGGCGGAGTGCGCGGAACAGGTTCACGCGGTCTGCGGCGACGATTATCCCGTCCTCATGAAGCTCAACGGCACGGACCGGGATCTGACCCCGGCATACGAACAAGACGTCATCGAGGCCCTGCGGATCGCGGAGAAATGCGGCATCGCGGCCTGCGAGATCTCCGGCTGGGATTCTGCGCCCTGCGTGATCACGGACCGGCCCTATTTCCTCGACGTGGTGCGCCGGCTGAAGGAGCAGGTCGATCTCCCCCTCATCGAGGTGGGCGGGATCCGGTCGGCGGCGGATGTGGAGGCGGTCCTCGACGCGGGCGCCGTCGCCGCATCGGTGAGCAGGCCGCTGCTGTGCGATCCGTCCTTTCCCACCCGTCTGCGCGACGAAGAAGGCCACCGCTCCCCGTGCCGCTCATGCGGATTCTGCTTCCGCCCCTATCCCGAGCGCGGACGGCGGATCTGCGCTCTGCACCGGGAGTGAATGGCCAGGAGAGAATTGGAAATACAACTTTTTTGACCGGAGGAGTACAACATGTCGACGATCTTCAACATTCTCGACTTCGGCGCGGTGCCGGACGGCAAAACCGATTCCACCGCCGCGATCCAGGCAGCTCTCGATCGGGCGGGCGAATGCATGGGCGAGGTAATCGTTCCGCCGGGGATCTATATGACCGGGCGGCTTGCCATGCGCTCCCAGACGAAGCTCTCGGGAACGGCGTCGTGGCTGTTCGGCGGATACGGCGGCTCGATCTTCCGTCTGAACACGGCGGACACCGACTGCATGATCGACATCTCCGGCGCGTTCGGCGTCCAGATCTCCGGCATGAATCTGGAGGGATGCCGGCTCGGCGAGGGGATCCACGGGGTCAGGCTGTACTGGCCGGTTTACAACGGCGGCGGCCGGGAGGACACCCCGACGATCGACGACTGCAAGATCGGGCATTTTACCGGCGACGGCGTGCATCTCGAGCACATCTGGTGCTTCTCCGTCCGCCACAGCATGCTCTGCTTCAACGCCGGGGCGGGGCTGTACATCGACGGCTGGGACGGCTTCATTCTCGACAACTGGTTCTCCGGCAACGGGCGCGGCGGGATTCTCGGCGGTCCGGTCGCCTGTTCCGTCACCGCGACGGGGAACCGCGTGGAGTGGAACCGGGTCGGCGGATTCGTCATCCCGGCGGGGAACACCATGAATATCACCGGCAACTATTTCGACCGCAGCGGAGGACCGGCCCTGAAGCTGGGCTCCCCGACGGGCGGCATGGAATCGCTGACGATCACCGGGAACCTCATCAACCGCAGCGGCAAGCCCGGACCGGGCCTCGATACGGAAGAAGAGAATTCCCATGTCCTCATGGAGAAGTGCGTCAACGTCACCTTCACGGGGAACACCCTCCGGCACGGGCGCGATGACAACGGCCAGGGTGAATGGAGTCCGGACATCTGCATGGTGATCCGGGACTGCGATTACTGCGTCTTCGCGAACAACGCGCTGCATCACGGCGCAATGAAGGAGACGATCCGCTGGGACGGCGCGGGGAACTGCGTCTTCGAGAACAATCTCGGGAAACCCGTGGAAGCAGAATAATACCCGCCAAACAAATCGCTCCGGCCTGCCGTACATGACGGTAAGCCGGAGCTGTTTTTCTTTTTGGTTTTCGATCCTTATTCCGCGAGCTTCAGGACTGCCCGGATCGCTTCGGCAACCTCGCTCTTTGAGGCCGCGTCGGTCGGACGGACGTTCCTATTGGCGTCCACGGTAAGGATCCCGTTCGGAATCGCCCAGTTGACGGCGTTCTTCGCATAGGCGGAGACCTTCACGAGATCGTTCGCCGGATGCGATTCTGTCAGCAGCTCCGTCAGCCGGGTTTCGGCATACCGGTACAGGATCGCGGCGAGCTGCTCGCGGGTCACCGGATCGTCGGGGCCGAATCGGCCGTCGCCGTAGCCGAGCACGATGCCGTTCTCCGACGCCCATGCGACCGCAGGGGCATACCACGCATCCGCTGCCGTGTCGGTGAACGCCGCCTTGCCGGATACCGCAGGCTCGCCCTCCGCCCGGTAGAGCTCCGCCGCGATCTCCGCTCTCGTCAGCGCCGCCGCGGAGGAAGCATATTTCGACGCATCGAGGTGGATTGCGAGGGCCGGGATCGCCTTGAGCTCGTCGAGGACCTCGTGCGTCTCGGGATTGCGGCCGTTCTTCATCGAATTGCTGTTCTTGCTGTTGTAACGGCGCACCTCGTTCAAAAGCGTTCCGGCATCCTCAAAGGCCGTCTCCTGCGCCGCGCAGCAGTAGTCCGTCAGGATGCGCGCCGCCTCGGCCTTGTCCGCCGGCAGGGAAGAGAGAATCTGTGCCATGCTGTCCGCCATGACGGCCTCCGCCTCGCGCCAGTAGCCGCGCACGGACTGGAGGTAGGCCTTCTCGGCGCAGAGCGTCGTCAGCTCCTTGAAGCGGTAATACGGATACAGGTTCGTGTCGAAGACGCCCGCCTGCTCCGCGCTCTGATTCCGGCCGTAAGGTTCGCTGATCCGCGTCACCGCGTTCGAGACGGGGACGAAGACGCCGTAGATCGCGGGACCGGTGCTCTCCCACGTGACGCAGCAGAGATCCGAGGGAAGATCGGGGTAGATCTGCGCGATGTGCACGCTCAGCGCCGTTTCCGTGCCGATCACGCGCATGTCGGTGCGCTTCGTGGCGTCGGGGCTGTATTCCGTCCCGTCGAAGCGGTTGCGGAGGATCTCCATCACATCGGTGAGGGAGACTTTTTTGTCCGGTGTGAAGCAGAGCGGATAGAGCGCGGTCTTGTCGTAAGCGCTGCTGTAGACGCTCGGGGCGAGGAGCTGATGCCCGATCCATGTCCGCATGTGGGAGTAGTCCGTCACGACTTCCTGGCCGGAATACGTGGCGAGGAGATTGAGGCGCCCGTCCTTGTCATATACGGCGAAGTCCTTTGCGCTCTCTTCGAGGTTCGGGGAGACGATCGCGTCCGCGTAGTCGGAGACATATTCGAGCGAGAACTCGTTGCCGAATGCCGAGACCTTGTCTTCGGGCAGACGGACGGCGGCATACTGATGCCCGTTATACATCTCGACGTACCACGCTTCCTTCTGGTCGGCGATGAGGGCGATGTTCACCTCGCTGCTGCCGTAGGTATCGAGCAGTCCGCAGAGTACCTCGACCGCTTCGCGCGCGGTCTTGCTCTGGCAGACGACGAGGTCGACCGCCGTGAATTCGGTGAGGCCGGTCTCGATCAGAGGATCGGCGGCGAGCGCTTTGGCGTTCGAGAACGACGTGATCGACATGACCATCGCGACGCCGTATTCGTTCGCGCATACGGTCGCGTCCTTTCCGAGGCCGTTCACGGCGACGGCGCTGTCCATCCACGGCGTCGAGGTGTAGCGGTAGGTGGTGGAGGGGATCGGCGCGAAGACGGTGGCGCCGTTGTCGACCGGCATGGTCCGTCCGGGGACGTTTTCGACCCGCTCAGTCACGGTCACGTAGTTGCCCCATGTATCCTGATAGTCGTTGGATTTGGCGAGAAGGACGGTGCCGTCCGCGGAGACGTCTTTGCCGACGTAGACGGCGGTGCAGGCGAGGGCGGGGAGGGATGCAAGAACGAATCCTGCGAGCAGAAGCAGGAAGAGGAAGAAAATGCGCGTGCGTTTCATCATGAAACCTCCGGGATGTGGGAATAAAAGGGCGCGGAATGCCGTTTCATCACTTCCTCATTATACCGCCGATCGTGCCGCCTGTCAACCTCCCGGGGCGGAAAAGATCATATCAAATGAAATGGGGGATCGGCCGAAATGCAAGAAACTATCGCATTCGATGCAAGTTGCGGCAAAAAGTCTTGACAAAGGTGTCATACTGCGGTATAATAGTAAGAAATAGGGTGTAACCGGGACTCACGGCCGCATGACGAAGCCGCGCCGCCGCAGGTCCCGCACTTCTTTTTGAAACGGAGTCGTCGCGATGGCAAAATATATATGCAAGCGGCTTTTCATGGCGGTCCTGACGGTTTTTGTCGTGGCTACGCTGACCTTCTTCCTCATGAACGCGGTCCCCGGCGGGCCGTATGAGGCCGAAAAATCCATCAGCCCGCAGGCGAAGGCAGCCCTCGAAGCCAAGTTCGGCCTGGATAAGCCGCTCTTCACGCAGTATGTGACCTACCTCAAAAACATCCTGCACGGCGATTTCGGACCCTCCCTGAAGCAGCGCGGCAGAAACGTGATCGACATCATCCTCACGAAATTCCCCGTCTCCGCGAAGATCGGCATCATCTCCGTGATGGTCTCGCTCCTTGTCGGCGTCCCCGTCGGATGCATCGCGGCGGTGAACCGCGGGAAGGTCTCGGACAGCGCGATCATCGTCATCGCGACCGTCGGGATCGCGGTGCCGAGCTTCGTCGTCTGCTCCCTGTCCATGTATTTCTTCGGGGTGAAGCTCCGATGGCTTCCGACCGTCGGGCTGACGACGTGGAAGCACTACATCATGCCCGTCTTCTCCCTGAGTTTCTACCCGACGACCTATATCGTCCGCCTCATGCGCTCCTCCATGCTCGACGTGCTCGGACAGGATTACATGCGCACGGCGAAGGCGAAGGGCGTCTCGCGTGCCGTGAGTCTCTTCAAGCACGCGCTGCGCAACGCCGTCCTCCCCGTGGTGACCTACCTCGGCCCCATGATGGCGTATACGCTGACCGGCTCGTTCATCATCGAGAAGGTCTTCACCATCCCCGGGCTCGGCGGTGAGTTCGTCAGCTCCATCACCAACCGGGACTACATGATGATCATGGGAACCACGATCTTCCTGGCGACCTTGATGGTCGCGATCAACTTCCTCGTGGACATCGTCTATAAATTCATTGATCCCCGGATCAATCTCAAGTGAGGGGCGGAAGCATGTACAAGAATCCTCTGTCGTTTCAGCTGAAGGCGGAAGACTTCCTCCCTGCCACCGACGAAGAGAAGCAGAGCCTGATCGTCATGCGCGATTCCGTCAGCTTCTGGCGGGACAGCCTCAGACGGCTTGTAAAGAACAAGGTCGCGATGGTCAGCCTCTTCGTCATCGTCGTCATCATGTTCTTCTCCTTCGTCGTCCCCTCCTTCTATCCCTACTCCTACGAGCAGCAGCAGAAGGGCGCGGAAAACCTCCGTCCCATGACCTATTCGCAGGCGGAACAGGAACGCATCGCGAACGGCGAGAAGGTGACGCCGCACTTCCTCGGCACCGATAAGCTCGGCCGGGACTACGCGGTCCGCATCATGGTCGGCAGCCGCATCTCCATGACCGTCGGGCTCGTGGCCGCCGTCATCATCCTCGTGATCGGCGCGCTCTACGGCTCCATCGCGGCGTTCTTCGGCGGCTGGGTGGACATCATCATGATGCGCATCGTCGACATCATCTACACCATCCCGGACGTCCTGCTGATCGTTTTGATCTCCATCGCGCTGAAAGGGCCTCTCGCCGATCTCTCCTCGAAGGCCGCCATGGGCTGGGTCGGCATCGTCGGACCGAACCTCATCAGCATCTTCATCGTGTTCGCCCTCCTCTACTGGGTGGGCATGGCGCGCATCGTGCGGTCGCAGGTCCTTGTGCTCCGTGAGAGCGAATACGTCACCGCGGCCCGGGCGCTCGGCGCAGGCAACGGGCGGATCATCCGCAAGCACCTCCTCACGAACTGCATCGGCACTCTGATCGTCACGACGACTTTGCAGATCCCCTCCTCGATCTTCACGGAGAGCTACCTCTCCTTCCTCGGCCTGGGCGTTGCCGCGCCGCTTCCGTCCCTCGGGAGCCTCGCCAGCACCGCCATCAACGGCATGAATACCTACCCGTATCTCCTCATCGCGCCCGCGGTCCTCATCAGTTTGATCATCCTGAGCTTCAACCTCTTCGGAGACGGCCTGCGCGACGCCTTCGACCCGAAGCTGAAGAAATAAGGGAGGCGTGACATGAGCGAACATCTTGTGGACATCCGCAATCTGCGGCTTTCCTTCTTTACCCCCGCGGGCGAGGTCAAGGCCCTGAACGACGTGACCTTGCATCTCGACGAGGGCGAGGTCCTCGGCATCGTGGGCGAATCCGGTTCCGGCAAGTCCGTGACCTCGTACAGCATCATGGGCCTCACCGCCGATCCCGGCAAAATCGTCGGCGGTACGGTGACCTTCAACGGCCACCACATCGAATCCCTCGGCGAAAAAGAACTGCGCAAAATCCGGGGCAAGGAGGTCTCCATCATCTTCCAGGATCCCATGACCTCCCTCAACCCCGTTTACACCATCGGCAGCCAGATCGAAGAATCGATCCTTCTGCACACCGACAAGACCCGCGAAGAGGCGAAGGAACGCGCGACGGAGCTCTTGCGTCTGGTCGGCATCAACGAGCCGGAGAAGCGGATCCGGCAGTACCCGCACGAGCTCTCCGGCGGTATGCGGCAGCGCGTGATGATCGCAATCGCCTTGGCCTGCGAGCCCAAGCTCCTCATCGCGGACGAGCCGACGACCGCGCTTGACGTGACGATCCAGGCGCAGATCCTCGAACTCATCAACGAACTGAAAGAGAAAATGCGCATGGCGGTGATCCTCATCACCCACGACCTCGGCATCGTATCCTCCATGTGCGACCGGATCGCGGTCATGTACGCCGGACGGATCGTGGAATGCGGCACCACCGACGACATCTTCTACCGCCCGCAGCACGAATACACGCGGGGGCTTCTGCGAAGCGTGCCGAACATCCAGGACAGGGAATCGAAGCGCCTGATCGCCATCGAAGGCACCCCCGTGGATCTCTTGAATCCGCCGGCGGGCTGTCCCTTCGCGCCGCGCTGTCCCTCGTGCATGAAGATCTGCCTCCGCGAAATGCCGCCGGATCACCATTACAGCGAGGTGCACACCGCCGCCTGCTGGCTGCATGAAAAGGCGGAGTACGAACAGAGAGGAGGCGAGGGCGACTGATGGCAGAAAGCGCCAATCTGGTGGAAGTCCGCAACCTGAAACAGTATTTTCAGGTCTCCGGCAAGAACTTCTTTAAGAAGGACTGCGTCAAGGCCGTCGACGACGTCTCCTTCTCGATCCCCCGCGGCAGCACGCTCGGTCTGGTCGGCGAATCCGGATGCGGCAAGACGACGACCGGGCGGACCCTGCTGAGGCTGTATGAGCCGACGGCGGGCCGCATCGTCTACGACGGCGAGGTCATCTTCGATTCCGGCGACGTGCCGCTGTATGACGAGGCGGGCAATCCCGTGACCGACGCGGACGGAAAGCCGGTTTTCGGCAAGAAGACCCGGGCCAATATGCTCCCGTACCGGCGGAAGATGCAGATCGTCTTTCAGGACCCCTACGCGAGCCTCGATCCCCGCATGACGATCGGCGAGATCGTGGGCGAAGCGATCGACATCCACGGCCTCGCCTCCTCCCGCGAGGAGCGGCACGAGAAGATCATCCGGATGCTCGAGCGGGTCGGCCTCAATTCCGAGCATGCGAACCGCTATCCGCATGAGTTCTCCGGCGGTCAGCGCCAGCGTGTCGGGATCGCCCGCGCCCTGGCCGTGGATCCGGAGTTCATCGTCTGCGACGAGCCGATCTCCGCGCTCGACGTCTCCATTCAGGCGCAGGTCATCAACATGCTCGAAGACCTGCAGAGCGAATTCGGGCTCACGTACCTCTTCATCGCGCACGATCTGAGCGTGGTGAAGCATATCTCCCGGCGCATCGGCGTCATGTACCTCGGCAAGCTCGTCGAGATGGGGGACAGCTACGAGATCACCTTCCACAGCTGCCACCCGTACACGAAGAGTCTGATCTCCGCCATCCCGATCGCGGATCCGGAGACCAACCGCCATACCCACCGCATTGTCCTGCAGGGCGATATTCCCAGCCCGGTCAATCCCCCCTCGGGATGCCGGTTCCGCACCCGCTGCCCCTACGCCGAAAAGCGCTGCGCCGAAGAGGAGCCAGCGTGGAAGGAAGTCAGCCCCGGTCATTTCTGCGCCTGTCACTTCGCGGACAGCGTCCGGTGACCTCTATGTTCCGATAGGATCCGCTTTCCCCGCGAGGCGGGACGGATTTTATACATCGCCAAATTTTTATGTATATTTTCTAAGGAGGAAAATGTATGAAAAAGCTCATCCCCATGCTTGCGATCCTTCTGGCTCTCTGCATGATCCTGCCCGCGTGCAGCGGCGGAGCCAGCGGTGAGAAGATCCTCACGGTTCAGGTCGGTCCCGATCCCGAAACGCTCGACCCGGCTCTGAACTCCGCGGTGGACGGCGGCAACATGCTGCTGCACACCTTTGAGTGCCTGCTCACCGTCGACAAGGACGGCGCCATCGCTCCCGGCTGCGCGGAAACCTGGGAAAGCTCCGCAGACGGCCTGACCTGGACCTTCCATCTCCGTGACGGTCTGAAGTGGTCCGACGGTTCCGCCTTCAAGGCTTCCGATTTCGTGTACAGCTGGCAGCGCGTCGCCAACCCCGAGACGGCTGCTCCGTACGCCGACACCGTTCTGTGGCCGGTGGAAAACTTTGACGCTGTGTTCAGCGGAGAAGCGGATCCCTCCACGCTCGGCGTTTCCGCTCCCGACGACAAGACCTTCGTCGTCAAGCTCAGCGCAGCCTGCCCGTACTTCGAGAGCCTCGCCGCCTTTGCGACCCTGAGCCCCGTGAATCCCGCCACCGTCGAAGCGAACGGCGACGCGTGGGCCGTGAGTCCCGCGACCTACATCTCGAACGGCCCGTTCATGATCACCGAATGGGTTCCCGGCAGCCACATCGTCACCAAGGCCAACCCCAATTACTGGAACAA
>Ga0129306_1003324_pt1 | contig 12235 bp, 10 predicted proteins | sample P827metagenome_FD_94438 | JGI IMG/M metagenome (GOLD analysis project Ga0129306, IMG submission 94438) | Capybara group fecal microbial communities from Wisconsin, USA - P827 metagenome | ecosystem: Host-associated > Mammals > Digestive system > Large intestine > Fecal | place: USA: Wisconsin...
AAACGGAAACGGAAACGGAAACGGAAACGGAAACGGAAACGGAAACGGAAACGGAAACGGAAACGGAAACGGAAACGGAAACGGAAACGGAAACGGAAACGGAAACGGTTTTTCAGGAGCAGGAAAAACCGAGCGAAGGCGGTTTCTTCAGTCGTCTGGTGAAAGGACTATTAAAAACCAAACAGCATATCGGCGACGGTTTCCGCGGCCTGTTTTTCGGTAAAAAAATCGATGACGACCTATTTGAGCAACTGGAAGAACAATTGCTGATAGCCGATATCGGCGTACCGACCACCGCGAAAATCATTGACAACCTGACCCGGCATGCCAGCCGCAAGCAGCTGAAAGACGCGGAACTGCTGTATCAGCAACTGAAAACGGAATTGTCCGATATTCTGCAGCCGGTGGAACAGCCACTGCGCATTGACGGCGACAAAAAACCTTATGTGATTTTAATGGTCGGCGTTAATGGAGTGGGAAAAACCACCACCATCGGAAAATTAGCCCGCCAGTTTCAGCAACAGGGCAAATCCGTAATGCTGGCGGCCGGCGATACCTTCCGGGCGGCCGCGGTGGAACAGCTGCAAGTCTGGGGCGAGCGCAACCATATTCCGGTCATCGCACAACCTACGGGATCCGATTCGGCGTCGGTGATTTTTGATGCCATGCAATCCGCCGCGGCGCGTCATATTGATATTCTGATCGCCGATACGGCGGGGCGTCTGCAAAATAAAAATAACCTGATGGACGAGCTGAAAAAGATTGTACGCGTTATGAAAAAATATGACGACAGCGCACCGCATGAAATTATGCTGACCTTAGATGCCGGCACCGGACAAAACGCCATCAGTCAGGCAAAACTGTTTAACGAAGCGGTGGGACTGACCGGCATCAGCCTGACCAAACTGGACGGCACAGCGAAAGGCGGAGTGATTTTTGCCATCGCCGATCAGTTCGGCTTACCGATCCGCTATATCGGCGTGGGCGAAAAAATTGATGATCTGCGCCAGTTCCGCGCCACCGAATTTATTGATGCGCTGTTTGCCGGGTCGGACTGATTGTTGTGTTTGCTCTCTATTCTGTTAGTTAAAGCCGAAACGGGTAAATAAAAACAAACAAGTTGGTATTTTTCAGCGGCGTGATGAATTTTCAGGCATTGGACGGAAGCATAATAAATTAATAACAAGGATATGCAATATCCGTTATAATTGGTCGCGGTTTGCCGTTTAACAGCGGGGAAACCGCGCAAGATTTCTAAAGAGACAGGAAAATATGATACGTTTTGAGAATGTCAGCAAAGCTTATTTGGGCGGTAAGCCGGCTTTGCAGGGGCTTACTTTTCATTTGCCGGTCGGCAGTATGACCTATCTGATCGGACATTCCGGTGCGGGAAAAAGTACACTGTTGAAACTGATTATGGGTATGGAACGCGCTAATGGCGGGCAGATTTGGTTCAACGGGCATGATATTACCCGCTTATCCAAATATGAAATTCCGTTTTTACGCCGTCAAATCGGTATGGTGCATCAGGATTACCGTTTACTGCCGGATCGGTCGGTGGCGGATAATGTGGCGTTGCCGTTGATTATTAGCGGCATACATCCGAAAGAGGCGCAATCCCGCGCGCTGGCTTCTCTGGATCGGGTAGGGCTGCGTGATCGTGCCAATCATCTGCCGTTGCATTTGTCCGGCGGTGAGCAGCAGCGGGTGGATATTGCCCGCGCCGTGGTACATAAACCGCAATTATTGCTGGCCGATGAGCCGACAGGTAATTTAGACAGCGCACTTTCTCTGGAGATCTTTAATCTGTTTGAAGAATTCAACCGTTTGGGAATGACGGTGCTGATCGCCACCCATGACATTAATATTGTGCAACAAAAACCAAAACCCTGTCTTGTACTTGAACAGGGGTATTTACGTTAAGGAAAGTAGTGATGAGTTCTCGTCCGATTAATGCCTCGTTATGGGTGCAAGTAAATTATGTGTTGCGTGCGGTGCTGACCGATTTGATGAAAAAAAAATACGGCACGCTGCTGACGGTGCTGGTGATTGCGGTGTCTCTGACGATTCCGACCATAAGTTATTTGTTGTGGAAAAACATTCATCAGGCTACATCGCAGTTTTATCCGGAAAGCGAATTAACCGTTTATCTGCATAAAAATCTGAGTGAAGAGGATGCCAATCTGGTGGTGGACAAAATCCGTCAGCAGGAAGGCGTCGACAGTCTGAACTATGTCTCGCGGCAGGAAAGTCTGAACGAATTCCGCAACTGGTCGGGATTTAGCGAAGGGCTGGATATTTTGGATGACAATCCGCTGCCCGCAGTGGTGATGATTAAACCGAGCAAAGAATACAATGAAAGCCAGAAGCGCGATACGCTGCGTGATAATTTAAATAAAATCAAAGGGGTGCAGGAAGTTCGGTTGGATAACGATTGGATGGAAAAACTGACCGCACTTTCGTGGCTGGTGGCGCACGTTGCGATTTTATGTACGGTGCTGATGACGGTTTCGGTCTTTCTGGTTATCGGTAACAGCATTCGTTCCGATGTGTATAGCAGTCAGGCCAGCATTGAGATTATGAAATTACTCGGCGCGACGGAGCAGTTCATTCTGCGTCCGTTTCTTTATACCGGCATTCTCTACGGCTTGGCGGGCGGGCTGCTAGCCTGTATTTTCAGCGCCTGTCTGATTGGGTATTTCACCAGTGCGGTAAAATATGTGACGGATATTTTTGCGGTGAATTTTTCCTTGCACGGTATTGCATTCGGCGAATTGCTGTTCTTATTGGTGATTTGTGCCATTGTGGGCTATGTCGGCGCGTGGCTGTCGGCGACCCGCTACATTCAGGTGCTGGATAAAAAAGGCTGAATATACCGAGAAAACAAACGGCTTAATCGAATTCAGCGCTTTTTTTTATAAAAAGACTTGCTTTTGTGCAATGTATCTTGTAATTAATTAACTGATATTTTTTATTTCAGACACAACATTATCAATAAGGAAAATTTTATGCAAAACGTAGGTTTTATCGGTTGGCGCGGCATGGTCGGCTCCGTGTTAATGGATCGCATGCAGCAGGAAAATGATTTCAGTAATATTAATCCGCTGTTTTTCACCACATCGCAGGCGGGACAAAAAGCGCCGGTGTTCGGCGGTAAAGCGGCGGGCGAACTGAAAGATGCTTTCGATATCGACGAATTAAAAAAACTGGATATTATCGTTACCTGTCAGGGCGGTGATTATACCAATGCGGTGTATCCGAAACTGAGAGCGACCGGCTGGAACGGCTACTGGGTGGATGCGGCGTCTGCGCTGCGAATGGAAAAAGACGCCATTATTGTGTTGGATCCGGTAAACCAGCATGTTATCAGCGAAGGCCTGAAAAACGGGGTGAAAACCTTTGTCGGCGGAAATTGTACCGTCAGTCTGATGCTGATGGCGCTGGGCGGTCTGTTCCAGCACGATTTGGTGGAATGGATTTCCGTCGCCACTTATCAGGCGGCATCCGGTGCGGGGGCAAAAAATATGCGTGAGCTGCTGGTGCAAATGGGGCAGCTGGAAGCCAGCGTGAAAGCCGAACTGGCCGATCCGGCATCGTCGATTCTGGATATTGAACGTAAAGTTACCGCACAAATGCGTGCCGACGATTTCCCGACCGACAACTTCGGCGCGGCGTTAGGCGGCAGTCTGATTCCTTGGATTGACAAACTGTTGCCGGAAAGCGGACAAACCAAAGAAGAATGGAAAGGCTATGCGGAAACCAACAAAATTCTTGGTTTAAGCGACAATCCGATTCCGGTGGACGGTCTGTGCGTGCGTATCGGTGCGCTGCGCTGCCATAGTCAGGCGTTTACGATCAAACTGAAAAAAGATCTGCCGTTAGCCGAAATTGAACAGATTTTAGCCGCTCATAACCAATGGGTGGAAGTGATCCCGAACGATAAAGAGGCCACCTTGCGCGAACTGACCCCGGCGAAAGTTACCGGAACCTTAAGCGTGCCGGTCGGCCGTTTACGCAAACTGGCGATGGGGCCGCAATATCTGGCGGCGTTTACCGTCGGCGACCAGTTATTATGGGGCGCGGCGGAGCCTGTTCGCCGTATTCTTAAACAGTTAGTGGCTTAATCTCATGTGATAAGGGTTGTCTTCGGATAACCCTTCATTACATCAGGGCGGGAAGAAAGTTCGTTTATCGGGAATCTGTCGTGTAGTCATATTCTCTCACCGCCGGTATATTTGCCGATAAGCCCGTTTTCAGCGGAAAATAAAACAGATAAATGAATCCAATGATCAGAGAACCTCGTTTTTGTCAATTTGCTTTACTGCAATTGATCCCTTTTATTACGCAGTTTCCCATTCAATATATACACGGCAAAAATCACTGCCGTATCGCTTACCGGCATTTTGTTCAGCCGCAGACCGTCACACAACGCAAGCTGATGATTCTGGTCAACGGACGGGCGGAAAATATTCTGAAATGGTCGGAAGTGGCCTATGATTTTTATTTGCGCGGTTATGATGTGCTGATCTTTGATCATCGCGGACAGGGTTATTCACAGCGTTTGCTGGCGGATCGGGAGAAAGGCTACATTGACGAATTTCGTTTTTATGCCGATGATATGGCGGCGCTGACTGAACATGTCGGCGGGCTGTATGCTTATCATAGCCAGCATGTTATCGCCCATTCGCTGGGCGCGTTGATCGCGGCGTATTATCTGGCAAATTATGATCACCAGATAAAAAGTGCAGTCTTTTCTTCGCCGTTTTTCGGCTTGCCGACCCGCCACCCGCTGCGCGATGAGCTGATCATTAACCTGATGATGCTGTTCGGGCAGGGCAAGCGTTATGTGTTCGGCAAAACGCCGTATAAACCGGCAAATTTAAACAATAATGAGCTGAGTTTTTGTAAAACCCGAATGAAATGGATGAACCGGATCAACCGCAATTATCCCGAGTTAAATCTGGGCGGGCCGACATTTCGCTGGGTGCATCTGTGTCTGACCGCGATCAAAGGTCTGCCGAAAATTCTGCCACGCATTGAAATCCCGGTGCTGGTTTTTCAGGCCGGAAAGGAAAAGATCGTGCGCAATGAAAAGCTGCAGGAATTGACCGCACTTTTGCCGCAGCATCGGTTAATCACCATGGATAACGCCAAGCATGAAATTTTATTCGAACGCGATCCGCTGCGTGCGCAGGCGCTGGAACAGATTTTTCAATTTGTCGAACATGAGGCGCCCGCGGAATGATTAACTAAAACAGCGCCACAGCCACAGGCCCAGTGCGGTAAATAACAGGCCGCCGAACAGGTGCAGCGACATCACGGCAAGCGCCGGCTGCCATTTGGCGCTGAGAAAATATTCCACCACTTCGGCGGAAAATGAGGAAAACGTGGTCAGACCGCCGAGAAAGCCGGTGATCAGAAACAGGCGCCACTCAGCGGAAATCTGCGGATACTGCCAGAAAACCGCCAAGAGCAGACCGATAATAAAACAGCCGGCGTAATTGGCGATTAGCGTGCCGAACGCCAGAAACGAACACAGCGGATTTAATAGTTGACCCAATCCCCAGCGCGCGACGGCGCCCAGTGCGGCACCGCTGCCGACTAATAGAACGGATTGCCATGCCGACATCAGTAAAGCCCGAATACGGCACGCAGATAACTGGCCACCGCTTCATGTTTATTTAACCCGATGCGTTCCAGCTGCGGACAGGCCTGCAACAGGCGCGGATCCGCATTCCCCATCACATTGCCTTTTCCCACTTCGCTCAGCATTTCCACATCGTTCATGCCGTCGCCGAAGGCGATACAATCTTTCAGCGTGTAATCCCGCGGTCGGATAATACGGGCAAGTGCGGTGGCTTTTGACACGTTTTTATTCATCACTTCCAGACAGCTCGGCGTTGAGTAAGTGATATTGACAACCTCGCCGAAGCGTGCCCGCAGGGTTTGTTCGATCGGTGCCACATCCTGCGGCGTGCGGCCGATAAAAAACACTTTTTCCGTACCGCGCCCGTGATGTTCGGCGAAATCCACAACCTGATACATAAAACCGGAATCCTGATGGTATTTCGCCATTTCCGGTACGTCTGTGCTAATAAACCAGCCGTCGTCCTGATAAGAATTGACGAACACGTTTTCGGCGTCAAAGGGCAGATTCATAATCTCCAGCGCGAGGGTCTCCGGCAGGTTATCGCTGAGCAGCAGATTGCCCTGCAGGTCGTGTACGCGGGCGCCGTTGGAGGTGATCATCAGCGCTTTTTTCACACTGACTTTGCTCAGAATGGAGGATACGTCCGTATAGTTACGGCCGGTCGCCAGAATGATATCCACCTGTTCGGCGGCTAATTTTTCCAGCGTCTCGATAGTAAAATCGCCGATGACGTGATTGCCGTTAAGCAGCGTGCCGTCCAGATCAGAAACCACAGCACGAAAGGGAAGAGGGTGCATAAATTAAAAGACCTTATTATCGAATAGTAAAATCAGGCGCTATGATAGCAAAATTACGGCAAAAAAGACCGCACTTTTTCCGCATTTCGCGCAATCCTTTGCGCTAAATAAAAAAATAAGTTGATTTATCTTTAAAATGTGCTATCAATATTAACACTTGATGAAAAGCCATACCGGCTTGCACGGATTGAATACATGAACAAACACTATTCCCTGATCGGCATTATTATTAACCTCGCGGTGATTATTATTACCGCGAGGCGAGCGGTTGCTGATACTCGGAATGTAATGTGATTTCTTCTATCGGAAAACCCCTCGCACAGATCGGCGAGGGGTTTTTTATCGGCGTTAATTTAATGGAAATGGGTGAACAATGAACGGGGCTAAATTAGTAACGGCGTGCTTGAAAGCACATAATGTAACCACAGTATTCGGTTATCCGGGCGGCGCGATTATGCCGGTGTATGATGCGATTTATGATTCCGGGCTGGATCATTTGCTCTGTCGCAACGAGCAGGGAGCCGCCATGGCCGCCATCGGTTATGCCAGAGCCAGCGGAAAAACCGGGGTATGTATCGCCACATCGGGGCCGGGTGCCACCAATCTGATTACCGGCTTAGGCGATGCGTTAATGGATTCGGTGCCGCTGGTGGCGATTACGGGGCAGGTGGCTTCACCGTTTATCGGCACCGACGCTTTTCAGGAGGCGGATGTATTGGGGTTATCCTTGGCCTGTACCAAACACAGTTTTATCGTTCAACACATCGACGAATTAGCGGAAATTTTCGCCAAAGCCTTCCACATCGCACACAGCGGTCGCCCCGGTCCGGTGCTGATTGATATTCCCAAAGACGTGCAATTCGCCGAAACCGACCTGACACCTTTTACACTTCCTGTTAAAAAACCGACCGCACTTTGTCACGATAAACTGCAGCAAGCCGTGCAATTACTGCAACAGGCCGAACGGCCGATCGTTTATGTGGGCGGCGGGGTCGGCATGGCGAATGCGGTGCCGGCGCTGCGCGCATTTCTGGCGCAGACGCAAATTCCCAGCATTTCCACCTTAAAAGGCCTCGGCGCCATTGCGGCGGATACGCCTTATTATCTGGGCATGATCGGGATGCACGGCACCAAAGCGGCCAATCTGGCGACACAGGAAGCGGATTTGTTGTTGGTCTTCGGCGCCCGGTTTGATGATCGGGTCACCGGGAAGCTGGACACCTTCGCGCCGCACGCCAAAGTGATTCATTGTGATATCGATATGGCGGAATTGGGCAAATTGCGCCGTCCCGATGTGGCGTTATGCTGCGATCTCAGCGAGGTGTTCAAGGCATTAAGCCGCCCGCTGGATATCGCCGACTGGCAGGCGGAGGTCAAGCGCCTGAAAGCGGCGTTTGACTTCCGTTATGCGCAAAACTTAGGCCAGCAGCCGATTAATCCGTGGTGGCTGCTGAACAGTATCTCCGCCAGAAAACATCCGCACGGCATTGTGGTGACCGATGTGGGGCAGCATCAAATGTGGTCGGCGCAGCATATGCAGCATCATGCGCCGCAGAATTATATTACTTCCGCCGGTTTCGGCACCATGGGATTCGGTCTGCCGGCGGCGATCGGCGCGCAAAAAGCCCGCCCGCAGGACGAGGTGATTCTGATCACCGGCGACGGATCGTTAATGATGAACGTACAGGAGCTGGGTACCATTAAACGGGCGAAGACGCCGCTTAAAATCGTCTTGCTGGATAATCAGCGGCTGGGCATGGTGCGTCAATGGCAGACTTTATTCTTCCAAGCCCGCCACAGTAGCACGATATTGGATGACAACCCGGATTTTGTCACCCTTGCCGCCGCCTTCGGCATTCAGGGCGAGCGCATTGAACGGGGCGCCGATGTTGATGCCGCGCTGGATCGCCTGTTTGCCAGCCGACAGGCGTATTTACTGCATGTGTGCATTCCGGCGGAAGAAAACGTTTGGCCGCTGGTGCCGCCGAATGCCTGTAATAAAGATATGCTTGAAGAAGAAATGGGAGGATAATATGCAGCAATACCAATTAACCATCAAAGCCGGCAGACGTCCGGAAACGCTGGAACGCTTATTGCGGGTTATGCGCCACCGCGGCTTTGAAGTGATCGGATTACAAACAGAAACCCGGCAGAGCGAAATTCGGCTACAGGTTCGGCTGCAAAGCGAAAGACCTGTTGAATTGCTGTTTAATCAGCTGGCCAAACTGCCGGATGTAATGGAACTACACTAAAACAGGAAACCGGTATGAAAACACTGGGCATTCTCGGCGGCATGTCGCCGCAAAGCACCGTCACCTATTATCGTGATATTAACCGTCTGGTCAATCAGGCCTTGGGCGGCAACGCCAGTGCGCCGTTATTGATAGCAAGCGTGAATTTTGCCGACATTGTGCAATGCCAGAACCGCGGCGACTGGCAGCAGGCCGGGCAAATCCTTGCCGAAGCGGCGCACAAGCTGGAATGTATCGGCGCACAGGGCATCGTGCTGTCCGCCAATACCATGCACAAAGTCGCCCGACCGATTATCGACGCCGTTAAGGTGCCGTTTCTGCATATTGTGGATGCCACGGCTACCGCGATTAAAGCGGGCGGCATTGAGCGCGTCGCGCTGCTCGGCACCCGTTTCGTGATGCAGGACAACTTCTACCGGGATGCCCTGCTGGAACGCGGAATTCAGCCGCTTGTGCCGGATGATGCCGCACAGCAGGAAATCCACCGTATTATTTTTGAAGAACTGTGTGTGGGGAAATTTTTACCGCAGTCGAAACAATTTTATCTGGATACGATTGCCGCACTGGAAAAACAAGGCGCACAGGGCGTCGTGTTAGGCTGTACCGAAATCGGCTTGCTGATTCGGCAGACGGATTATCATCTGCCGTTTTTTGATACGGCCGAACTGCACGCTAAAATGGCGGCGGAATTTATTTTAGAAACCCGGTAAAAACCGACCGCACTTTTTTTGCAATACGATTATACTGACAGCTTACCCTGTTTTGTTTTTTGATGCTGCCGAACTGCACGCAAAAATGACGGCGGAATTTATCTTAGAAACCCGGTAAAAACCGACCGCACTTTTTGGCAATATGACTATACTGACAGCTAACCCGTTTTAAATTAACTTGGAGAGATTATGCCTAAACTACGTTCTGCGACCAGTACTCAGGGTCGCAATATGGCCGGTGCCCGCGCATTATGGCGCGCCACCGGCATGAAAGAAGATGACTTCGGTAAACCGATTATTGCGGTGGTGAATTCCTTTACGCAATTTGTGCCGGGACATGTGCATTTGCGCGACATCGGCAAACTGGTGGCGGAACACATCGAAGCCGCCGGCGGGGTGGCCAAAGAGTTCAATACCATTGCGGTGGACGACGGTATCGCCATGGGACACGGCGGCATGCTGTATTCCCTGCCGTCGCGCGATCTGATTGCCGACAGCGTGGAATATATGGTCAATGCCCATTGTGCCGATGCCATGGTGTGTATTTCCAACTGCGATAAAATCACCCCGGGCATGTTGATGGCGGCGCTGCGTCTGAATATTCCGACGGTTTTCGTTTCCGGCGGGCCGATGGAAGCGGGCAAAACCAAACTTTCCGATCAACTGATTAAACTGGATTTGGTGGATGCCATGGTGCAAAGTGCGGACAGCAACGTTTCCGATGCGGATGTGGCGGCGATCGAACGTTCCGCCTGCCCGACCTGCGGTTCCTGTTCCGGCATGTTTACCGCCAATTCCATGAACTGTTTAACCGAAGCGCTGGGGTTAAGTCTGCCGGGCAACGGTTCCTGTCTGGCGACCCATGCGGATCGTAAACAGTTATTCCTGCAAGCCGCCGCGCAGATTGTGACTTTATGTAAACGATATTATCAGCAGGATGACGGTTCCGTTCTGCCGCGTGCGATTGCCACCAAAGCGGCGTTTGAAAACGCCATGAGTCTGGACATCGCCATGGGCGGTTCGACCAATACCGTGCTGCATTTACTGGCCGCCGCGCAGGAAGCGGGAGTGGATTTCACCATGGCGGATATCGACCGTTTATCCCGTCGCGTGCCTTGTTTGGCTAAAGTGGCGCCGAATACCAATAAATACCATATGGAAGATGTGCACCGCGCCGGCGGCATTATGGCGATTTTAGGCGAACTGGCGCGCGCCGATCTGCTGCATAATGACACCCGCACCGTACTGGGGCTCAGTCTGGGCGAACAGATTGCCGCCTATGATATTATGCAGACGCAGGATGAAGCGGTACACCGATTCTTCCGCGCCGGCCCCGCCGGAATCCGTACCACGCAGGCGTTCTCGCAGGATTACCGCTGGGACAGTCTGGATAAGGATCGTCAGCAAGGTTGTATCCGCAGTAAGGCGTTCGCATACAGTCAGGACGGCGGACTGGCGATGCTGTCGGGTAATATCGCCCTGGACGGCTGTATCGTCAAAACGGCCGGCGTGGATGAGTCTATTCTAAAATTCAGCGGTGAAGCCATTGTCTTTGAAAGTCAGGAAGAGGCGGTGGAAGGGATTCTCGGCGGTAAAGTGCGCGCCGGGCATGTGGTGGTGATTCGCTACGAAGGCCCGAAAGGCGGGCCGGGCATGCAGGAAATGCTGTATCCGACCAGTTACCTGAAATCCATGGGGCTGGGCAAAGCCTGTGCGCTGTTGACCGACGGCCGTTTTTCCGGCGGCACGTCCGGATTGTCTATCGGCCATTGCTCACCGGAAGCCGCGGCGGGCGGGGCGATCGGTCTGGTGCGGGACGGCGACCGTATCGACATCGATATTCCCAACCGCTCCATTCATCTGGCGGTGAGCGAACAGGAACTGGCCGCGCGTCGTACACAGCAAGCGGCATTAGGCTGGCAACCGGCCAACCGCCAACGTGAAGTGTCTTTCGCATTAAAAGTGTACGGACATTTCGCCACCTCCGCCGACAAAGGCGCAGTGCGGGATAAAAGCAAAATTTAGAAAAGTATAGTAACTGAAATATTTTCAGTTACTATTTAATAAAACATGCTTGGTAAATTTATTATTTATGAATAATTCTTTGATTAGTAAAAATGAATCTGATTATATAAAAGGCATTGCTGTTTTTTTAATGCTATTTCATCATCTTTTTGCATTTCCAAATCGACAGCCTAAAGATATTTCTATTATTAATGTAATAGAAACATTCAATTTAGAAATGCTTATTGGTCAATATGGTAAATATTGCGTGCCTATTTTTTTATTCATTGCTGGATATGGATATGCAGTAGCAAATAAAAAAGATATTAAATATTACGTTTCTAAAATATTTAATATGTATAAAAGAATATGGCTGGTTTTCTTTATATTTGTTCCTCTATCTTATTTCGTTTTCAATGTTTCTAGAATTAAGCTTGATTTTAAAATTTTTACGTTTGATTTTTTAGGCATAACTTCTTATTACAATGGTGAATGGTGGTTTATATTACCTTATGCCTCATTAGTTCTCATTACTCCATTATTACAAGAGAACAGAAAATATATATTTTCTATTTTAATTTTATCCATTATTATTCATAATGTTTCAGCCAGTAAACCTTGGTCTCACATTTTAAGTTGGCAAACATCTTATATTTTAGGTTTTACTATTGGAGTGTATAGTGAAAAAATATCCTTGCTAGTCAGTCAGTCAGTCAGTCAGTCAGTCAGTCAGTCAGTCAGTCAGTCAGTCAGTCAGTCAGTCAGTCAGTCAGTCAGTCAGTCAGTCAGTCAGTCAGTCAGTCAGTCAGTCAGTCAGTCAGT
>Ga0129306_1003325_pt1 | contig 12233 bp, 12 predicted proteins | sample P827metagenome_FD_94438 | JGI IMG/M metagenome (GOLD analysis project Ga0129306, IMG submission 94438) | Capybara group fecal microbial communities from Wisconsin, USA - P827 metagenome | ecosystem: Host-associated > Mammals > Digestive system > Large intestine > Fecal | place: USA: Wisconsin...
AAAGGTTACTCTGCGTTACCGCATGTCCGCCGGCGATGCTCACTATGCCGGTCAGCTGGTGGAAGGTGCCCATATCGTGACTGCCTGGGGCGACGTCGGCACCGAGCTGGCCATCCGTCTGTTTGGCGACGAGTCCCTGTTCGTGGGCTATTCCGAGGTCCGCTACACCGCTCCCGTGTATTCCGGCGACTGGATGGAATATACCGGCTGGATCGAGAAGGTGGGCAACACCTCTCTGACCTGCCACTTCGAGGCCCACAAGGTCATCGAGCTGGCCGACCGCGACGGCAAGAAGGGTCTGGCCGACTCCGCCGCCAACGTGCTGCCAGAGCCCGTCCTGTGCGCCTACGGCACCGGCACCCTGATGGTCAAGAAGGACCTGCAGCGCCCTGAGTTCGGCGATCCCAAGTTCCAGGTCCGCTAAAGAATTCTTTGGGGTATCCGGCCCCATCTGACGCTTCCCACCGAATACGGAAGCATCAGAAATACGCATAGGGAGAGAACCTTATGAATTATGATTTCGCACTCCGCGCCCAGAACAGCGGTCAGCCGATGATCCGCATTGTGGACGCCTATATGCGCAGAGATCCCACCTTCCTCGCTTTTGCAGAGGGCAACCCTGCGCTGGAAGCCTGTCCCAAAGAAGCGATTGCCGAGATCGCCAACGACCTGCTTCTCAATCACGACGAACAGGTCCTTCTTTACAGCAACAACGGCGGCGACCCCGAGTTCAAGGAGCTGATCAAGCAGCGTCTGGCTCGCGTGAAGGGTATCGATCCCTCCGCAAATGAGATCCTTGTGATGACCGGCGGCCAACAGGGCCTGTACCTTGCCCCGCGCCTGTTCGTGAACGAGGGCGACCGTGTGCTGATGGAGGAGATCTCCTACGCCGGCATGATCGACACCGTGCATGATTTCCGCGGTGAGACCGTGGGCGTAAAGATCGACGACGACGGCATCAACATCGAGGCGCTGGAGCAGGCGCTTAAGACTGTGGAGCGTGTAAAGTACATCTACCTCGTTCCCAACTTTAACAACCCCACCGGCGTCACACTTCCGATGGAAAAGAGAAAGGACGTTTATGAGCTCGCCTGCAAATATGACACGCTCATCGTGGAGGATGACCCCTACGGTGACTTACGTTACACCGGCGAGAGCCTTCCCAGCATCAAGAGCCTTGATAAGGAGGGCCGCGTGATCTATCTCGGCACCTTCTCCAAGACCATCGCCGCAGGCCTGCGGGTCGGCTTTATGTGCGCCAGCCCCGAGGTTATCACCAAGGCGACTGCGAACAAGGCGTCCATTGACTCCAACACGCCCTGTCTCAATCAGCTCATCTGCCGCAACTACATGCGCGATTACGATTTTGAAGGCAACATTGTCAAGATGCGCGCAATCTACGAAAAGAAATGGGCCGCTGCCAGATTCGGTCTGGAGAAGTATCTCCCCGACGACTGGAAGGTGCTCAAGTCCGAGGGCGGAATGTTCTGTTTCGTTCTCGGGCCCAAGGGCATCGACGAGGCGAAGTTCCAGGAAGCCTGCATCGCCAACAAGGTTGGCTTCGTCCCCTCCATCGCCTTCTCTGCGAACGGAACACCTCTCGGCGGCTTCCGCATGTGCTTCACGCCCATGACACCGGAGCAGATCGACGAGGGTTGCCGCCGCTTCGGCGAGGTCGCTCACAACTTCAAGGGCTGAGTCTGCGCGAGTCAGCGGTGCCAGACCCAGCGCCCCGCATTCGGCAATTCCAAGTTCCAGATCCGCTGATCAACACCCCGTTTGTTTTTAACGCCACCATCTAGCAAAAATAAAAAAGGAGAGATTATTATGGGCGGCAATCCTTTCGAGACTTCCCTGAAGACCCTGCATGAAGCAGCAGAAATCGGTCACATCAATCCCGAAGTTGTCCGTTTACTGGAGCAACCCAAGCGACAATTTGAGTTCACCATTCCTGTGAGAATGGATGACGGTCATCTGGAAGTTTTCCAGGCCTTCCGTGTCCATTATTGCGATGCTCTGGGTCAGGTGAAGAATGGCGTCCGTGTGGTACCCAACATGGATATGGATACTGCAAAAGCTCTGGGCTTCTGGATGACCATCAAGCACGCTGTGGGCGGCATTCCTGCCGGCGGCGGCAAGGGCGGCATCAAGGCGGATCCCAGTAAGCTCTCCCGCCGGGAATACGAGGCTTTGATCCGCGGCTTTATCCGCAATCTGCCCATGAAGGGCGCATGGGTGGATGTCCCTGGCGCGGATATTGGAACCCATGGCCGTACGCAGGCTTGGATGCTGGATGAGCTGGAGTCCATCCAGGGCTTCCACTCCCCCGCCGCCATCAACGACAAGCCTGTGGAGGCAAACGGCACCGAGCTCTCCCGCGAGGCCACCGGCCACGGCGCGTTCTATGTCACCCGCGAGGTTCTGAAGGATCTGGGCTGGGAAGGCAGCAAGACCTTTGCCCTGCAGGGCTTCGGCAATGTGGGCCGTGTAGCGAGCGAGCTGCTGCAGCAGGCCGGCCATAAGCTGGTGGCTGTTTCCGATATCTTCGGCGGCATCGCCAATCCTGACGGCATTGACGTTTTTGAACTGGGCAAGTATGCCGATTCTCACGGCGGCAGCGTGAAAGGATTCCCCGGCTGCAAGGAGATCACCACTCCCGAGGTGCTGGAAACCGAGTGCGACTTCCTGCTGCCCGCGGCTGTCCAGAGCGTCATCCATGAGGGCAACGCTGACCGCATTAAGGCCAAGCTGATCATGGAGTGCGCCAACGGCCCTGTTACTCCCGAGGGCGAAAAGATCCTGTACGCCAAGGGCGTCACGATCATCCCCGACGTGCTGACCAACTGCGGCAGTGCCATCGTTTGCAGCTTTGAGCGCACCCAGGGCCTGACGGACCAGTATTGGGATCGTGAGACCGTCCGTGCCAAGCTGGAAGAGCGGATCGTCAAGTCCTATCATGAAGTGGCCATGGTTGCAAAGGAATTGAACATCAACTACCGCGACGCCGCATGGGTGGGCGCACTGAAGAAGATCGAAAAGGCCATGGTTCTCCGGGGTTGGGTCTGGGAATAAAGATTACACCGGGCAAAAGACACACCAGATAGCGGAAAATCGTCTCCGCTTCCTCCGTAAGCGCGGGCAGTACTTCCGGGAATCTAACACAGAAGAAATGAATGATCGAATTACATGAAAAAGGTTGCTTGATACTGATCGTTACAAAAAATGAGTCGATAGGAATAAAGGGAGGTAAATAAACATGGGAGAACGATTAAACAAGAAGAAGCGGTTTGAGTTGCCGGACGCATACGTGCTGCTGTTTTTCCTGGCCCTGGTTTTCGCGGTCCTTTCGTACGTCATTCCCGCGGGAGAATATGTAAGAGTTACGGATGCAGCTACAGGCCGCACGGTTGTGGATCCCAACGCATTCCATTACCTCGATGAGAGTTCCCCTATTGGTTTCTTTGGATTCTTTAAAGCATTCTTCCAGGCTTTCTCTAATATGAGCGGTATGATTTTCTTCACCCTCATCATTAGCGGAGCCTTCCAGATCATCCGCGCTACCGGCGCTATCGATTCCGGTATTGTTGCTTTGACCAAAAAAGTTCACGGTATCGAGATGGTGGCCATTCCTGTCCTGACAGCATGCTTCTCTCTGTTTGGGTGCTTTATGGGCTCTGCAGAAGAAATGCTTCCGTTCTATCCGATTGTGATTTCTCTCTGCCTGGCTCTTGGCTTTGATACGATCACCGGTGTTGCTATCGTTCTCTGCGGCGCCGGTGCCGGATTTGCCGGAGCAATGATGAATCCCTTTACCATCGGTGTCGCGCACGGTATCGCAGGACTCCCCGCTTATTCCGGATTGAGCTATCGCGCCGTCATCTATGTTGTCATGGTGATCACGACCATCGTAATCATCACACTCTATGCCAAAAAGATCAAGAAGGACCCCACCAAGAGCCTGATGTACGGGGAAGATGTCGGCGATCTGAAAATGGAATTTGGCGACATCACTTTTACCGCCCGCCACAAGGCCGTTTTGATTCTCTTCGTTTTGGGTATTGTCATCATGGCTTATGGTGTTGCCAAGCTTGAGTGGTATTTCCAGGAACTGTCGGCATTCTTTATTATCATCGGAATCATCCTCGGCATCGTCGGCGGTCTTAATGCGGACAGAATTGCCTCCAATTTCGTAAAAGGCATGAGCGAAATGGTGTATGGCGCTTTCATGATCGGCGTTGCTTCCACTGTAAGCGTCATCATGAGCGAGACCATGATCCTCGATACGGTCATCCATGCGCTGGCCAGCCTGATCCAGGGCGCGACCCCGACGATCAGTGCCCTCCTGATGCTGATCGTGCAGACCCTGATGAACTTCTTTGTTCCCTCCGGTTCCGGCCAGGCTGCTGTTTCCATGCCTATCATGGCTCCTCTGTCAGATATCTTGGGGATCACCCGCCAAACCGCGGTACTCTGCTTCCAGTTCGGTGATGGCTTCTCGAACATTATTTATCCCACTGTTGGTTACATGATGGCCGCCTTGGCCCTCGGTAAAGTGAAGTGGCAGGTTTGGATCAAATTTGCCTGGAAGATGTTCCTGGCTTGGTTCATTTGGGCTATCATCTTTATTGTGATCGCCGTGCAGATCAATTTCGGACCGTTCTGACACAAAGCGGATTTGAAAGGAAAGCATCATGGCAGAAAAGAAAATAAGAAATTGTGAGGGCTACGATAAAGTCGGTTCTATTGCAACAAGCATAGAAGACGGTTTTACATTGACCGCTGTCGGAGACATCATTGACTCCAGAGTGCTGACAAAAGGGAAAATGCATGGATTCGACGAGGTGGTCAAGCTCATCCAAAGCGCAGACGCTGACGTCACTTTCGGAAATTTCGAGGGCAGTATTTTTGACATAAAAAGCTTCAAGGGAAGCCCGCAGGCTGAATACGGCGGTGCTTATCATGTGAGTATTCCGGCTGTGGCTCCGGACCTTCGGAAGATGGGCTTCGATTTGATGAGTTACGCCAACAACCATACGATGGACTGGGGCCCGGAGGGAATGCGTGAGACAGAGAAGCACCTGGAAAATGCCGGGATCGTATACTCCGGATCAGGTGAAACTCTGGCGGAGGCCAGTGCGGCGCGCTTCCTTGATACGCCGCATGGGCGCGTGGGTCTCGTATCTCTTTCCACAACGTTCCCGCCTCTGTTCCGCGCCGCAGATCCGGTGCGTGAGGCTCCGGGGAGACCGGGAGTCTGCGCAGTTCGGGTGAACCACTATGTGACAGTGCTGCCGGAAATGATGGATACTCTTCACAAGATCCGCAACGCGCTCAGCTTCAGGCCGCCTGTCGATGACAATTCTGATACCGTCGTCTTAGCCGCCAATTTTGCCAGCACCGTTTGCAAAGTCGGTGACAAAATTGAAAGCTGCTATTACCAGAATCAGAAAGACGTGGAAAACATTTTGTGGAATGTCCGCCGGGGCAAGCAATTTTCTGATTTTCTCATTGTATCGGTGCATTCCCATCAGCCGGGCAATGCCTACGCCTATCCTGCGGAATACCAGCGTGAATTTGCCCACGCATTGATCGATGCCGGCGCAGACGCCTATATCGGTCATGGCCCGCACCGCCTGCGCGGCATTGAGATCTACAAAGGCCGTCCCATTTTTTACAGCTTGGGCAATTTCATTATGGACGATCTGCGTACGCCTGTCGGCATGGATATGTTTGAGGAACAGGGCAGAGATCCCATCACATCCACGGATGCCGAAGTAACCGTTGCCGAGATGAAAGGCGGTTATGTATCGGAACCCGGTTTCACTGAGCAGGATTTCTACGAGAGTCTTCTTACTACAAGTCGATTTGAGAACAATCAAATTGCCGAGATAAAGCTCTATCCGCTTGAGCTCAATCAGGAGTTAAGGTTTGCAGACCGCGGTGTGCCGCGCCGCGCACCGCAAGACCGGGCGCAGACGATTCTCGAGCTTCTGCAGGAGTACTCCGCGCCATTTGGCACAAAGATCGAGATTGAAAACGGCGTTGGCATAATTCGCTTGCAATAAGTTCCCAAAAGGGCAAGCTCCAATATCCAGAATGGAGATGAGATTCATGGAGGAATGCGTGAATAGCAGAATTTTGGAACTGAAGGATGAAGTGATCCGGTTAAGGCGCGACTTTCATATGCATCCCGAACTTGGTTTTCAAGAGCATCGGACAAGCGGCATCGTAAAAGCCTATTTGGAAACTTGCGGTATTAAAACTCAGGGGATGGCTCAGACAGGCGTTGTCGGGCTGCTCAGAGGTGCGAAGCCAGGCCCCACCGTAATGCTCCGCGCTGATATGGACGCATTACCCGTAACAGAGGCAAATGATGTCCCTTACAAATCACAAAATGAGGGAAAAATGCACGCCTGCGGCCATGATGGGCATACGGCAATGCTGCTTGTGGCAGCAAAGGTCCTGTCCGAGCAGAAGGATTCTCTGTGCGGCAATGTGAAGTTCTGCTTTCAGCCAAACGAAGAGGATGCAGGCGCAGAGAAGATGATCCAGGACGGCGTTCTCGAAAATCCGTCTGTGGATGTCTGCGTTGGATGTCATCTCTGGGTGCCGCTTCCCTGTGGAAAGATTGGCTTGAGCGGCGGCGCAGTAATGGCCGGAATGGATCACTTCTGGATAACAGTGCACGGTAAGGGCGGGCACAGCGGCTCTCCTCACGAAGCAGTGGATCCCATCACGGCGGCTTGCGCGATCATTGAGAATATATCCTTTATTGAAAAAAGGCAAATCGGCACGCTGAATCCTACGATCATTACAGTAAATACCATTCACGGCGGAACAGCGACGAATATTATCAGTGATGAAGTGGAGCTAAGCGGAACCATCCGGTATCTGTACAATGCCGGTGATCATAAGCCCCGCCAACATTTGGAGCAGCTGGTAAAGCATATTTGCGATGTATATGGCACGACCTATTCCATCCGATTTGCTCTGAGCAGTTCTCCTTTGTTGAACGATGAAAAAGTCGTCAATCATCTGCGTCCTGAAACAGAAGAACTTGTGGGTGCAGAAAATGTGGTACCCTGCGTGACCATGGGCGGCGAAGATTTCGCCGAATTCGTCAAGCTCGTACCGGGGGCGTTTGCTTTCATTGGCGCTGGAAATGCTGCAAAGGGAATTATTTACCCCCACCACCATCCTAAGTTTAATGTCGATGAAGATGCGCTGCTGACGGGAATAGAATTCTATGTTCAGTCAGTACTCAGTTATTTGAAATGAAGCAAATAAACATTCCAAATACTATTTGAGGCCGGCAAAAAGCCGCTATCTTCTGCCGGCACGATCTGAGCAGAGGTCCTGTGCGGTTTGGGAAAGCGAATGCCCTTACGATTCAAAGACTAATCAAACTTTATCAAGCGCTATAGCGTGTCTATATCACGGCAATGGAATCACAGGGACACAGCCTGTGTCCTTTACAGAGGCGCAGGCTGTGTTTCCAAATAGAGTCCGTGGCTGGAAAGGAAGAAACCCATGGGAAAACTTGAAATTGACTTTGACCGCTGCAAGGAATGTGGTTATTGTATTAAATTCTGCCCCAAAGGTGTATTGTCCAAGGGTACCAAGGTCAATAAGAAGAGCTACTATCCTCCTGTTGTGGGAGAGGGGTGCATTGCCTGCGGTACCTGTGCAAGGGTTTGCCCGGATACGGCAATCTCTGTTTACAAGGATGAATGAGGAGGGATAACATGGGCGAAAAGGTATTTATGCAGGGCAACCAGGCAATGGCGGAGTCCGCCATCCGTGCCGGCTGCAAGCTGTTTTTCGGCTATCCTATCACTCCCTCCAGCGAGGTTCCGGAGTATTACGCCCGGGCAATGAGAGAGCGCCCGGAGGAGAACATCACGTTTATTCAGGCAGAGACAGAAGTGGCGGCATTCAATATGGTGGCCGGCGCCGTGGCCACCGGGCACCGGGCCATGACAGCCACCTCCGGACCGGGCTTTAGCCTGGGGCAGGAGACCATGAGCTACATGGCTGCCGCCGATCTACCGGCAGTAATTGTGGAGATTATGCGGGCGGGTCCCGCCGACGGCGAGATCCTGGCCGCCCAGGGGGACTATTTCCAAGCGGTCAAGGGCGGCGGCCACGGTGATTACAACAACCTGGTGCTGGCCCCCTATTCGGTGCAGGAGCTATGCGACCTGATACAGGAGAGCTTTGCTCTGGCCGAGAAATATCACAATCCTGTGATCCTGCTCAGCGACGCCACTCTGGCCAAAATGCGCGAGTCCGTGGAGCTACCCGGCCGCACGGAGGTTCCCGTTCCCGCGGAGCAGTATAACGCCCTGCGGGGCTGCGGCAAGGATAAAGAGCCGCATAAGGTGGTCACCTGCGGCGACGGTCCTATCCAGTGGGGGCAGTTCAACGAACGCCTCCAGGCAAAGTTTAAGCGTATCAAGGAACATGAGGTCCGCTACGAGACCTATCAGCTGGAGGACGCGGACATTATCCTGGTAGCCTACGGCTCCATGGCCCGGGTCTGCCAGAGTGCCATGAACATGGCCCGCGAAGAGGGACTGAAGGTGGGCATGATCCGTCCCATCTCGTTGTGGCCTTTCCCGGAGAAGGCCTTTGAGGGAATCGTGGGCAAAAAGTTCCTGGTGTGCGAGCTGAGTGCCGGCCAGATGGTGGAGGACGTCAAGCTGTCCGTGGAAAACAAACGGGATGTGAGCTTCTTCGGCAAGCTCGGCGGCACGACGCCTTCTCCCAAGGTGATTCTTGAGCAAATTCGGAAGATGGGGGGAGCAAAGTGAAAACGATTTACAAGAGACCGGAAGTATTTACGGATGCTGTCACCACCTATTGCGGCGGCTGCGGCCATGGCATTGTCGGCAAGCTGATTGCGGAGCTGATTGACGAGATGGGGCTGCAGGAAAACGGCATCATGGTGTGGCCCATCGGCTGCTCCTGCCTGTCCGACCGCTACTATAAGATGGATATGATGATGGCATTGCATGGCCGGGCTCCGGCTGTTGCCACCGGCATCAAGCGGGCGGACCCCAGCAAGTTCGTCATGGTCTATCAGGGTGACGGCGATCTGGTGTCTGAGGGCATGGCCGAGATCATGCACGCGGCTATCCGGGGCGAGAACTTCTCCGTCATTTTCATCAACAACGCCATCTATGGCATGACCGGTGCCCAGATGGCGCCCACCACGCTGATGGGACAGAAGGCTTCCACCGCGCCCACCGGCCGTATGGAGGACAACTCCGGCTATCCCGTGAAGATGGCGGAAATTCTGGCGCAGCTGCCGGGCGTGGTATACAGTGAGCGGGTCACGGTCAACACTCCTTCTCGTATCAACGCCTGCAAGCGGGCACTGAAAAAGGCATTTCAGCTGCAGCTTTCCGGCCATCCCGGCATGAGCTTCGTAGAGGTTCTGTCCCCCTGTCCCACCGGCTGGAGCATGTCCCCCATCAAGTCCCTGGAGTGGATTGATGAGGAGATGACCCAGGTATTCCCTTTGGGCGTGATGAAGGATGTGGAGAAGGGAGGAACGGAGGCATGAAGTGCGAACTGCTCTTTTCCGGCATCGGCGGTCAGGGTGTCATTACCCTGGGCGAAACCCTGTGTGACGCCGCCATCAAGGCCGGCTACAACGTGACATTCGTTCCCTTCTACGGTCAGGAAAAGCGGGGTGGCCGGACCATGTGCAACATCGTGATCTCCGACAGCGTGGAGAGCCCCATCATCTCCGAAGCGAACATCATGCTCATCATGGATGAGCGCTCGCTCCAGGATTACCAGGAACTGATGGACCCCAAGGGTACGCTGATTCTGAACAGCTCCATGATCGACATCGAGCCCACCTGTGAGTGCTCCAGTGTCAAGAAAATTCCTTTCTACGATATGGCCCAGGAGCTGGGGAATTCCAAGACGGCCAATGTGGTGGCTCTGGGGTACATCGCCAAGTTCCTGCCGGAGATCTCCTATGATCTGATTGCGGCTGAGGTGGAGAATTCCTTCGCCAAAAAGCCAAAGCTCATTCCCATCAATTTGGAGGCTCTGCGCAAGGGCTACGAGACTGAGATCTGACACATCAGCCCAATCCTCAAGAGACATTTTACCGGCTTTGCTCCGCTGTTCCGTAGGGCAAAGCCGGTAAGCGTATAGCAGGCTGTGGACGGAACGAATCGGATTTTTATTGCAAAATAGGCCCAGCTGAATGTGGATCCCGGCCTTGCTGAAATGAAAGTTCTCTACAACCCGGAGAACACCTTCTTTACTCAGACGCGCCCCATGCAGCAGAAGTCGGAGTGCCTGATCTCTGGTGCGCGGAAGGCTGGGGAACCGGTCGACGAACTGACCGCGGCGGAATTGACGGAGCTTTTTTCGCCTGTATGCACGGTATGCGCTACGATTGGTGCATCTCAAACGGAACATATGATTTGAAAGAGCGGATGACCTGCCAAATGTCTCTGCTCATGAATGTGTTCATTCCTTGATATCTCAATTTTTTTAATGCAAGGGCGGGAATTCGTGTTCCTGCCCTTGCTTTTTCATGACAGTTTTGTATAATTGCAGTGCTGCGGTTGCCTGGTCGGATTTCCTTTCCGGCAGACTCGATTTATGCGGTGAAAAGTGGGTTGGCTGAAGTATGTCCAGTGAAAAAAATGAGAGAGATATCCTATTACTGTCCTTTGGCGCGGGAGTCCTGTTTGCCGTCACAGAGTTCATCTTTTCCATCTATAGTCATTCGCAATCGGCCCTGATGGATGCCGCCTATGATGCGTCAGAGCTGATTATCATTATCCTCACCCTGTTTCTGGTGCCCCTGTTCCATAAACCTATCTCCGAAAAGCGGCCCTATGGTTTTTTCCAGGTGGAATCTATCTTTATGATCATCAAGGTGTTTATGATCATCGCCGTGACAGTCAGCCTCTCTGCCAATGTCATCGGCACCGCCCTGTCAGGTGGCAACCCGGTGGACGGCGGGCAGATCTCTCTGTTTGAATTTGGCCTGGCCATGGCCAGCGTGCTGGTCCTGTTCATCATGAAGCGGATGAACAAGTCCCTGTCCTCGCCCACCGTCACAGCGGAAATCTTGGACTGGAAGCTGGACGTGGCGTATAGTCTGGGCATGTCTGCGGCCTTTTTTATCTCTACCTTTCTGGACGGGACGCCTCTGGCTTTTATCAGCCCCTATGTGGACCCGCTGGTAGCGGTCATTATCGTTGTCCTGATGCTACCGGAAAATATCAAGCTGCTGTGGACGTCCATGAAAGACCTCTTTTTGTTTTCTCCTGACGAGGAGACAGTGGCGGAGATCAAACGCATCTGCCACCGGACGCTGGACGCGAATCAGTTTCAGCCCACCTTTTTTGATATCACCCGGACCGGCAGACACCTGTGGGTCGCCATCTATTTTGAAATATTGGATGACTGCCTGTATATCGAAAAGCTGAACACTGCCACCCAAACTGTAAACGAGGAGCTTGCAAAGCATTTTGAGAATTGCACCTGCGAATTGATTCTGACTCCTCGGACGCCTTCCATGAATACCTGAGTATATAATAAGAAGAGCAGGACCCCCAGTTGGAGGCCCTGCTCTTCTTTGCGCAGGGAAAAACTCAGCGAACCTGGAACTTGGGATCGCCGAACTCGGGACGCTGCAGGTCCTTCTTCACCATCAGGGTGCCGGTGCCGTAGGCGCACAGGACGGGCTCGGGCAGCACGTTGGCGGCGGAGTCGGCCAGACCCTTCTTGCCGTCGCGGTCAGCCAGCTCGATGACCTTGTGGGCCTCGAAATGGCAGGTCAAAGAGGTGTTGCCAACCTTCTCAATCCAGCCGGTGTACTCCATCCAGTCGCCGGAGTACACGGGAGCGGTGTAGCGGACCTCGGAATAGCCCACGAACAGGGACTCGTCGCCGAACAGGCGGATGGCCAGTTCCGTGCCGACATCGCCCCAGGCTGTGACAATGTGAGCGCCTTCCACCAGCTGGCCGGCGTAGTGAGCGTCGCCGGCGGACATGCGGTAACGCAGAGTAACCTTTTCGCCAATCATCATAAAATCCTCCTTGTATGTTTTGAAATGTCTGGAAGCCTTTGCTTTCTATTTACAGCGGGAAGGCCCGCCATAAAACCGGGTTGTGTATCAGTCGGCGAAGAGCTTTTCGCCGTCGGGCAGCTCCACGTCCAGGGGCATGACGATTTTGGACACGTTGACCATGTG
>Ga0129306_1003327_pt1 | contig 12222 bp, 14 predicted proteins | sample P827metagenome_FD_94438 | JGI IMG/M metagenome (GOLD analysis project Ga0129306, IMG submission 94438) | Capybara group fecal microbial communities from Wisconsin, USA - P827 metagenome | ecosystem: Host-associated > Mammals > Digestive system > Large intestine > Fecal | place: USA: Wisconsin...
ATACTGCATCGCTTAAGTCGATCTTTTCAACTTCCTTGCCTTCCATATTATAAACAGCTACTTTTGCCATCTTAATGGTCCTCCTTCCGATCTTTATTAAGCGTTAGCCTTAACGGTTTCTTTAATGGTAACCAAGGCTTTCTTGGGTCCGGGTACTGCGCCCTTAACGAGTAATAAGTTGTTTTCTGCATCAACTCTTACTACTTCAAGGTTCTGAACAGTTACCTTAACGTGTCCCATGTGACCGGGCATTCCTTTTCCCTTAAATACACGGCTGGGTGAGGAACATGCACCGTTGGAACCCTGATGACGATGGAACTTGGAACCATGCTTCATAGGTCCTCTGTGCTGGCCTAATCTCTTGATTGCGCCCTGGAAGCCTTTACCCTTTGAAATAGCGGTAGCGTCAACCTTGTCGCCTTCTGCGAAGATGTCAGCCTTGATTTCTGAACCGAGTGCATAATCGCTAACGTTCTCGAGCTTGAACTCTCTTACGTATCTCTTAGCGGTTGTGCCGGCCTTTTTGAAATGTCCCTTAAGAGCATTGTTAACGCCGTGAACATGAACGTATTCCTTCTTGCCGTTGGCGTCCTTATTAGTAATTCTTTCTGTCTTCTCAGCGAAACCAACCTGAACTGCTTCGTAACCGTCGTTCTCGATTGTCTTAACCTGTGTTACTACGCAGGGGCCTGCCTGAAGTACAGTAACGGGTACCAATGTACCGTCTGCATTGAAGATTTGAGTCATTCCGACTTTGGTAGCTAATAATGCTTTTTTCATTTTTCCTCCTTGTGTCTACAGCGGAATGCACAGGGCATTCATTCTAGTAGAGGTTGTTATTTGTCAGTTTTAAGAATTATTTCATCTTGATATCGATGCTCACACCTGCAGGCATTTCGAGTCTCTGAAGAGCTTCGACTGTCTTCTGTGTGGGAGTAATGATATCGATGAGTCTCTTGTGGGTTCTCTGCTCGAACTGTTCTCTGGAATCTTTGTACTTATGAACAGCGCGGAGAATTGTTACAACTTCCTTCTTAGTAGGAAGCGGAACAGGTCCACTAACCTGGGAACCGTTCTTCTTAACGGTCTCGATGATTTTCTTGGCAGATGCATCAACCAACTGATGATCATATGCCTTGAGTGTGATTCTCATTACTTGACTTGCCATAAAAAAAGTCTCCTCCTTTTCGTACTTTTAAAGCTAAGTACGACAAGTGGCGACTGTACACTCTCCCGTGCGTGTCCTAAACCCTCTGAAAAAAACGAAGAACACATAAGCATTCTTCTCTCGGGGATAGCGACTTGCACGTCGTTTCTATCCTATTGATAGACAGTTGCTTTGTACAGTGACTTGTCGTCAGTTTACATGACTTTCGCTCCGCGGAAAACCTGCAAGCGGTTATGTATTCCCGAATGCAGCAACCTCACGCTTCATAGCTATCATGCCACAGCAATCGTTATAATACACCAAGTCACCGTAAAAAGCAAGTATTTTTTTAATTTTTTTCATAATCAGCAGTTTTGCCCGTTTTCAAGCACTGCGCGACAGGTTTATATGCGATATGCACTACTGCCTTCATAAGTCTCTGCCAAAGAAACTATTGTCTCATCCATCTGCCGCTTGCGCCACATGGAAGTACCAATCCGTTGTCGGATACCGGAAGTCCTATCTCGTCCGACTTAACCATTCCCGGGTGCTTCTTAGCTATTGCAGTACTGAGCATATATGTAAGCACCGCCGGCTGAAGTCCGGTGGTATAGCTGTTAATTAAGAAGAAAAGTGCGTCATCCGAAAGAAGCTGCTCGCACAATTCCACAAAAGGAAATACGCTCTCTTCAATCTTCCAAATCTCACCCTTGGGTCCGCGTCCGTATGAAGGGGGATCCATGATGATGCCGTCGTACTTGTTGCCGCGACGGATTTCTCTCTCGACAAACTTCACGCAATCGTCTACAAGCCAGCGAATCTTGGCATCCTGAAGGCCTGAGGAGACAGCGTTTTCTTTCGCCCAACTTACCATACCTTTGGAAGCATCGACATGCGTAACCTCAGCACCCGCAAGCGCAGCCGCCAATGTAGCTCCGCCGGTATATGCAAAAAGGTTCAAAACCTTGATAGGCTTATCGGGCTTTCTTTCCTTCTCGCTTCTTATAATAGAAGAAAACCAATCCCAGTTAACCGCCTGCTCGGGGAACAAACCCGTGTGTTTAAAGGCAAAAGGCTTAAGATGGAACTTGGCCCCGTTCTGATAAGAAATCGTCCACTCATCGGGAAGGTCGAAAAACTCCCACTCTCCGCCGCCCTTGGAGGAACGGTGGTAGTGACCGTTTAACTTCTTCCAGTTCTTATTGGTCTTCTCGGTGTTCCAGATAACCTGAGGATCCGGACGAAGCAGAATGTACTTGCCCCATCTCTCAAGCTTCTCGCCGCCCGACGTATCTATTACTTCATAATCTGTCCAATTGTTAGCAATCCACATAATAATACCCGTAATCTTAGTTAATGTTCCACGACATTATATAATAAAGTAATTAAACGGGCAAGTACGCATATTATTACGTCAAAGAAAGCTCGTCGCGGACTGCTATTTCTTGATTCCGGCAGCTATAGCATCGATAATCTCGGTAGCAAACTCACGATTCTTAAATGTATCGTAAGCATTCTGACCTTCAGATTTATATCCGAAATGGTTGATTCCCTGAAGAAGTGTGAAAGTGCAGTTGTCTTTGCCTTCGATAAGAGTCTTGAATAAATCAATATCTGCATCATATATCTGACTGTCCGCGCCACAATTGATAATTGTCACAGGGATAGCAACCGCTTTCAAATCACCTTCCAGATCCATGTCGTTGTAGTCCGCCCAGTAGTAATCGGTAAGTCCGCCGTAGTTCGCACCGGAAACATTCGCTGCGGTAACAGCCTTGGCCGCGCTAAACATTTGTGTGTATGCAGCCTTGTTGGCAGGATCGGCTTCAACATACTGATCGTATGCGACATCCGCAAGATGTCTCATAGTGCCGTTCAAAAAAACAAGTCCCGCGGGCTTATACTCATCAGACATCTCAAGTGCAATCTGCGCTCCGAGGCTATGGCCCACAATATAAATATCAGAAACTCTGGAATCATTCTGTAACCACTTATATGCATTTCCGAAGTCTGTAAAGTACTCTTCGTCAAGGTCATCCGTAGGCTTGAACTTGTCGCCGAATCTGTAAGTACGCTTCTCCATTCTCAGCGAGTTGATTCCTTTGTCAGCGAGTCGTCTGGCTATCTCTTCAAAAGGAGCAACAAGTCCTGTGGCTTCATTATAATCAGAAGGACCCGAACCGTTTATCAAAAGAACGGTCGGCTGCGCATCGCTACCCGAGTAAGTGAATACCGCTGTTAACTTATATCCGTCTGAATCAATTTGGAAGTAGTCTTCCTTGACTGTATCAGAAACTTCCTTGGTGAAGTCCTTAGTGAAAGTAGGCAGCATACTGATTCCGCCGAGCTCACCATTTATAAAGGTAAAAGAAGCCGGGCAGTCGGCATTTTCAAAATGAACCGTGGTGCAGTAGCTCTGCATGCCCTGCGCTTCAACAACATCTTTTTCATCTACGCTTGTAATCGCACCGAAGTTGTCAATAAAATCATCAAACATTCCGATGAATCCGTCTTCATCAATAAGGGCTTTAATATCCTTTGAGCAATATTCGTACAAGGGTGCTACATCACGCTTCTTCCAACATTCGATAGCGAAGTCATAAATCTTGTCGTTATCGGACAGTTGGGCAGCGCCATTATCATCCGAAGCTTCTGTTGTCACATCGGTAACACTACCGTTTGAAGTCTCAGTCTCCACAGTTATTGATGTGCTCGCATCGTTTTCTTTGGTCTTGTCAGCATCCCCGCATGCCGCCATAAGCAGGCATGTCATCAAAAGAACAGGTAAATATAATTTCTTCATATAACCTCCGACTCAATTCGTATATTTTAGTGCTATAACCGTATATTAGCATCGTGGTTGCGCAATTTCAAGTGATATATTCGTGAGTTTATGAAATTTTAAATATTTGGTAAGTCGTCGGACGAATCAAAACTTGAGCAAACAAAAAGGGCGAGGATAAATCCTCGCCCGATTTCTTATAAGGGGTAAAATTACTTAAGAGTAACCTTAGCGCCTGCTTCTTCAAGAGTCTTCTTGAGAGCTTCAGCGTCTGCCTTAGAAGCGCCTTCCTTAACAACCTTGGGAGCAGCCTCAACGAGGTCCTTTGCTTCCTTAAGGCCAAGTCCGGTAGCTTCACGAACAACCTTAATAACCTTAACCTTTTCAGCACCAATTTCGGTAAGTTCTACATCGAACTCGGTCTTTTCTTCAGCTGCTTCTGCAGGGCCGGCTGCTGCTGCAACTACAACGCCTGCTGCTGCGGATACGCCGAACTCTTCTTCGCAAGCTTTTACTAAGTCATTTAATTCAAGTACGGATAACTCTTTGATAGCATCAATGAGTTCCTGAGCTGTTAATTTAGCCATTTTAAAAATCCTCCATTTAATCTTTAATAGAAATGTTAACTGTTACCTGTTAAGCTTATGCCTCTGCAGGTGCTTCTGCGGGAGCTTCTTCAGCTACGGGAGCTTCCTCTACTGCGGGAGCTGCTTCCTGTGCAGGAGCTGCACATGCCTGAGCGCCGCCTTTTTCAGCAAGCTGGTTCATAACACGTGCGAAGTTTGTAATAGGAGACTGTAAGCTTCCAAGTAACTTGGAGATTAACTGGTCTCTTGAAGGTATTGTAGCGATCTTCTCAATACCCTTAACGTCGTAGACATTACCTTCTACTACGCCGCCTTTGATCTCGAGTGCCTTAGCATCCTTAGCGAACTTAGCAATAACTCTTGCGGGAGCTGTTGCATCTTCCTTACCGATAGCAATAGCGGTAGGTCCTTCAAGATAAGGTGCGATGCCTTCGAAATCTGTGCCCTTGATAGCGCTGGTGATGAAAGTGTTCTTGTATACCTTGTATACAACGCCTTCTTCACGTAAAGCCTTACGAAGCTTAGTATCTTCAGCAACGGTGAGTCCTCTGTAGTCAACAACTACTATGGAATCTGCATCCTTAATCTGCTCGGAGATCTCAGCAACGATGGCAGCCTTCTGGGCTTTGATTGCTTCATTAGCACTAGCCATTTTCTTACCTCCTTATAAGTTTGCCGAACAGGAGATTCATATAATAAATCCCTCTGCCACAAGACAGAGGGACTCGTAAATAATCAATACTCACTGGTTCCTCGGTAGGCGGTTATCTTACGAAGGTTACTCCTTCACCTACTGTCTTCGGCCTTGTATAAATTAACACAGTTTTAAAATTGTGTCAACTACCAAAATATTAAGCCCTATACTTAGAACTTAGCTACGCTCATGCGTACGCCGGGGCCCATTGTAGTGGTAAGGGTTGCAGACTTGATGTACTGACCCTTTAATGCAGCGGGCTTAGCCTTTAAGATAGCGTCCATAAGTGCATCGTAGTTCTGCTGTAACTGCTCCTCAGTGAAAGAAGCCTTACCAACGGGAACGTGGATGATGTTGGACTTGTCAAGACGGTACTCAATCTTACCTGCCTTGATATCGTTAACTGCCTTGGTAACGTCCATTGTTACGGTACCTGCCTTGGGGTTAGGCATTAATCCCTTAGGTCCGAGAACCTTACCGAGACGACCTACAACACCCATCATATCGGGGGTAGCAACAACAACGTCGAAATCAAGCCATCCGTCATTCTGGATCTTGGGGATGAGCTCATCTCCGCCTGCGTAATCGGCACCTGCTGCAAGAGCCTCATCAAGCTTGGGTCCTTTAGCAAATACCAAAACCTTAACGGTCTTACCTGTACCGTTAGGAAGAACTACAGCGCCACGGATCTGCTGTTCAGCATGACGTCCGTCACAACCTGTTCTTAAATGTAATTCAACTGTTTCATCAAACTTAGCAGTAGCTGTCTTCTTAACGAGTGCAATTGCATCTGCTGACTCGTAGTACTGTGAACGATCAACGAGCTTAGCTGCTTCAACATATTTCTTACCATGTTTCATATTAATTTCCTCCTAAGCTCCTTAATTACTGTTCTACGTTAACGCCCATGCTTCTGCAGGTTCCGGCGATCATGCTCATAGCTGCCTCAAGGCTTGCTGCGTTAAGATCTTTCATCTTAAGCTCAGCGATCTCCTGAAGCTTTGCCTTAGAAATGGTAGCAACCTTGGTCTTGTTGGGAACACCCGAACCGGACTTAATGTTGCAAGCCTTCTTAATAAGAACTGCAGCGGGGGGAGTCTTTGTGATGAAGCTAAAGCTTCTGTCTGCATAAACAGTGATGATAACGGGAACGATTGTATCGCCCATATCAGCTGTCTTAGCGTTAAACTGCTTGGTAAACTCAACGATGTTAACACCGTGCTGACCAAGTGCAGGTCCTACAGGGGGAGCTGGTGTAGCTTTGCCGGCAGGAATCTGTAACTTAATGTATCCTTCTACTTTCTTTGCCATAATGGCACCTCCTAATAAATATGTGGTTAGGCGCGTCGTGACTCCGCGGAATGCGGCGACGCTCCCACGTTAGTGGGTATATTAAAGGCACAAGGCCGTTAATACCTAAATCAATTAGTTCATTGCGCGAACTTCCGCAAAAGAAATCTCTACGGGAGTCTCACGACCAAAGAGCTCTACGTTGATGGTAGCGGTCTGCTTGTTGTAATCCATACGGGTAACAACGCCGACGGTATCTTTCCAAACACCTGCAACAACCGCAATGGTATCGCCCTCTTTGAAATCAACGGAAACATTCTCCATGCGAATGCCAAGAGGCTTCATCTCTGCTTCCGTAAGCGGTACGGGCTTGGATCCGGGTCCAACGAAGCCGGTAACGCCTCTGGTATTTCTGACAACATACCAAGTGTCATCATTCATAACCATCTTAACAAGAACATAACCGGGGAACATCTTCTTCTGGGAAGTCTTACGAACGCCGTCCTTAACTTCCACAACGTCCTGAAGCGGAACGCGTACTTCCAGAATCTCATCCTCAAGGTGACGGTTAGCTATTGTCTTTTCAAGGTTAACCTTAACCTTATTCTCATATCCGGAATAGGTATGTGCTACATACCACTGTGCTTCTGCCATAGAACTGCCCTCACTTTACTGTGTAATAAAGTTAACACCATACTGGATGAAAAAGTCAAATATGGTGATGAGAATGCCGACAACAATCGCAATAACGGTAACCGCAACGGACTGCTTCAAAACGGATTCTCTTGAAGGCCATACGATTTTCTTGAACTCGACTCCTACGGTCTTGAAAAATCCGGGCTTGCTTTCCTTAGTATTGGTATCTGCCATGATTAACTCCTTCCGATTGGGTCAATTACTTGGTCTCTTTGTGCATGGTGTGACGCTTGCAGAATCTGCAGTATTTCTTGGTCTCCATACGATCGGGATGAGTCTTTTTATCCTTAGTGGTATTGTAATTACGCTGTTTGCACTCTGTGCATGCCAATGTGATCTTTGTACGCATATTCTTTCCCTCCGCGTAAGTTAATTTTCAAAAATTTTAACACAAAAAAAGGAGCCTAATTTCTCTCCGCTATGACACTTTATCACAGCCCGCGTTAAGAGTCAAGCGATTTTTGATTAAAATTATTGCAAAAAGCAAAAGTCCCGCAATACTCATATATATTCCGGTCATGAGTCCCGACGGAACATACTTAAACTCAATCGTATGCTCGCCTTCGGGCACCCTTACCGCCATAAATCCGTAGGTTGCTTTTATAATAGAAGTTTCGCTTCCGTCCACATAAGCCGTGAACCCATCTTCGTAAGGAACGGAAAAGAACACATAGTTTTCTTTGGCCAAAGATGCCCGCGCCGTGAATCCCGCATCTGTTGCCACAAACTCCGTGCATGCCGACTGCCTTCTCGCCTCGCAAACAGATTCGAACGTCTTAATCGACGGCATAGTGTACTCCGAAACGATTCCGTGCTCCAGCACCTCAGATACCTCCGCCTCATCTTCCCCGCTCACTATCAGGTACTTGGCAAGCAGCCTGTCCTTGGACTGCGCCGTCGTCTCGATTCCCTCGAACTCAGCTTCCGTAATATATCCCTCAAAAGAAAATCCCATGGGAATATAATTTGTATTCTCATATATATTGAAACCGTTCTTCTCGCCGACAAGCTCGTAGTCCTTAAGCTCCGTCATGTCCTCGATGTGGCCGATATGCTCAATCGAGTGCATGTTGTTGGTGATGAAGTATCTCGCCGAAAGAATGGCCCGCGCCCCGATTCTCGTAGTGTAAGGGTGGCTCGTAACCTTTCTCGGAATCTCCATCGCTTTGTAAAAAGAAAACGTCGAATCCGGAATGGTCGATATGAAAGAGGTAATGCTGTGCACATCGTCCCAGAACATCGGATAATTGTAGAAGTCTTCGTCCGTCTCTATTCTATAGAAGGTTCCGTCCGGTTCAATCGGTGACTCGCCGAAGACTGCCTGCTCCAAGAAGTCAGTCTTTCTTTCGCCGTCAACGAGCACGGTGCCGGTATAGAACATCGTGGCCGCCGTCAGCACGCAAGCGCCTATCACGTAAGCCGTCACAACCTTGGGCGATTTCTTGTAGATTCGGGTGACATACATATATAGGAAGAAAACCATCACGAGCGTGAACACGATCTCACTGATGAGCTGCTCGTAATTCTTAAGCGCACCGAGCACGGTCAGCTTGCCGTCTTCGTCCTGAGCCGGGAGCACTCCCATTACAGCAATCAGACCGCTGACTACCATAACCGTAATCGCGCCTTTTCTGACCTCGGCCGCAGCCTCCTCACGGTTTTCGACAGCCCAGCCGGTCAACATCGCCATCGCAAGAAGCGGCATATAATACCAGCGCGCGTAATACTCGGAGTTGAGTGCCGAGAACAGAGCATTGAGCACCGGCACCAGCGCAAACACGCAGCACACGCCGCACAATCTCTTCCACTTATCCCATCCTTTATTATATAGGAAGTAAGCAATCACCCCGCTCATGGAGAACAGCGGAATATACGCACCGATTCCCGAAACTCTGCTGAATGACTGATTAAGCATCGAGTTAAGCCCCGACACATCGGGCAGCATGAACACGTTCTTCACAATTCCTAAGAACATCGTCGGCTCGCTGTACGCCACAAGATCGTAGCCAAGCAGCACCTGCGTCAGTCTCGAATTGCCCATCGTATAGTACACCGCCGGCAGAATATACGCGCCCGCCAGCAATATGCCCGCAAGTCCGCCAAAGAAAGCGCGCGCCACATCCGCAAGCACACTCTTCCAACCTTTCTTGTAGTCAGCAATCACCGCAAAATAATAAATCACAAGGAACACACACTGTCCCACGAAGAAATAATAGTTGATAATAAGCATCAGCGTGCACATCAGCACAAAGCCCGCCACACGCCTGCGACCGTTCTCGCGCACCTTGAACAAGTCCTCGAAAGCGCACAGGAACAACGGGAACAGCGCCACCGCATCATGGAAATGATTGTACACGAGCACCGCGCCTTGATATCCGGCAAAAGAAAACATAAGCGCCCCAAGCAGCGCTCCCATATGCGTGCGCAAGTGTCTTCTCATGAACGCATAAGCCGTCGCCGCCATCACAGCATACTTAAGTGCCGTCACCCACGCCATAATATAAGGAATTGCGCCGTCGCTGAACAGCAACGTCAGCCAGAAGAACGGGCTTCCCAGAATGTAAAAAGAATAGCATCCGACATAGCTTCCGCCGAGATCCGTCCCCCAGTCATAGAGGAACTTCCCGCTCTTAAGTGCCGAATGTAGATGATTATAGAAAGGAATCTGCTGCACGTTAAAATCACCGTAGTAAATCCAAACGCCCTTAGTCATCACAAGGGAAGGAATTGCCACGGCGGCAAAAATCAAAAATGCTATTATAAACGCTCTGAAGGCACCCCTCGCGACACTTACCGGTTTCTCGGGCTTAAGCGCAACGGTTTCTCCCACCTCAAGCGCCGCATCTGGCGCCGGGGCTTCCGCTGTCACAGCCGCCTCTTCCTGCGTTATTTCTTCTTTTACTGTATCTGTCAAATTTTCCATAAAAAAAAGATACCACATATCCTTCAAAATTAAAAGATAGGTGGTATCTTAGCAATAACCGTTAAACATCATTCCGGTGTACGCGCTCGTCACATAAGGTGATGCGTAATTGTGACCCGGATTCTTGTAAGCTACTACGGTGCGGTCCGCATATTCCATGGGATTAAGCGCTACCTGATTGGCCTTTCTTAATACGGAACCTGCGAAGCTCTTGATTCCGTCGATGCTCTTACCGATATCCTCGCGATATACAGCTTCCATAAGCTTACCGCGGTCGAGCTCGATGTGTCCGTCTTCCTTAAGGTGAAGTCCCGCACTCTCGAGGTCTTCCTCGTGAAGCGATGCCAGCCCGTACATCTCGCGTACCAGGCGACCGGACTTCGGATGATTGGCCATGTAGGAATCGGCAGTCTCTATAAAACCGTTGTAACCGTCCACAAGTCTTGAGATATTCGAAGCCATGGACTCAAGGTCGGCCTTAAGATCGATATTGGCCTTATCATCTTCGTCGCGACTCACACGATTAAGTGTAACTTCGTACATCTTTTCAACCGTGAAGCTGTTGCCGGAAGCCTCGCGCTCAACGCCGTTTATGGTAAACTGCGAATTCTGCGCTTCTCTTATTACATTGTCGATTCCGAAGAATCCTACAGAACCCGAAGTCTTACTCGTATGCTCATCACTTACGGTGAACAGGCGACCGTTGCCTGCAGTGCCCACGTTCTGTGACTGAATCACCAGTGCGCTGCCTCCGTTACCGTCACGCTCAACCGAAGCATCCAGACCGATGCCCGCATTGGAAATAAGTCTTGCAAGCTTCTCCTGAACTGCGATGTTCGTGTCATTCTCGCCGACATTGTACTGGAACTCGTAATTAAGTCCGTTGATGCCGATATCAAAAGAATACGTATCCGCCGGAAGATTGGACATTTCGGAAGGAATCATACGACCCGCATTAATCTGCGGTCCCGCAAGCCTCTGTACACTTATTTCAAAAGAAGGAACCTTCGAAGTATCCGACTCGTCACCGATATAGTTAACCGATGCAAGTGAATCGTCGGATGAAAAAGCAACCTTCTTACTAAGCAAATCATCATCACTTAAGCCGCCGAGGGACGCAATCGTATTGTGAAGGGCACGCGCGTTCTCTTTCAAACCAACGGCATACTCTTTAGTCTCCTGGGATTTATCCACGATGAACAGGGGAGCTTCTTTATTCATTTTAACGATGGAATTGTATACGCCGCGCAGTTCACTCTTCTTATGAGTATCGAACTTGGTGTCAGACTTCTGCGCATACGTAGTCAGATAATAATTATAGATATTATTAATAGACGTATGGTCTGCCATAAGCTCCTCCTTTCTTCCGTGATAGGTGTGCAAAATCCGTTTTGCGCGCCGGGCAAACAATATTTAAAAAAGGGTATAATTTACCTATTTTTTGTTTTCATGATACCATACTTGTTTTGTTCGTGCAAGTATTGCTTAAAAAGTTCTACTATTCACTCAATTTAGCCCTTTTCTTTCTTGTTATCAAAAGAAAAATCACTATACCCGTGAGTGCTCCGACACTGTCTAAAAGCACATCCGACACCGATCCGACACGCATATCCACGAAGGTCTGATGAAATTCATCGGTCGCTGCGTAGAATGCACAGATGGCTAACGCCACCGGGATTATCCGCGCCGCTTTCTTTAGCCGCTCGCCAAAAGCATACACTACGGTCATACCAAGTATCGCGTATTCGGTGAAGTGCGCGCCCTTTCTGATAATGTGATGCCACGCTTCAAGAGTGTCCGCGTTCAAGTCCTTATGCGATATTCCCTCCACAAGGTGCGCAATCGACATAAGAAAGCCTCGGCTGGTATCCCCCGACTTTTCTCCCGGCATCATCGAAAATATGAATATTCCTATCATCACAAGCACCATAGGGATGCATTTTAATAATTGTCTTCTTTTTCCGTTATTCATGCTCACCATGATACCACACTTTTACGCGCCGGCAATGCTTCCGCCGCCTTATTAAGCATTTCGGTGCCGAATCTTAACCTTTTCTTCATCAATGACAGGTAGCAAAAGGGAGACGCCTCACACGAAGCGCC
>Ga0129306_1003328_pt1 | contig 12222 bp, 8 predicted proteins | sample P827metagenome_FD_94438 | JGI IMG/M metagenome (GOLD analysis project Ga0129306, IMG submission 94438) | Capybara group fecal microbial communities from Wisconsin, USA - P827 metagenome | ecosystem: Host-associated > Mammals > Digestive system > Large intestine > Fecal | place: USA: Wisconsin...
ACAGCTTCTTTTCGGAGATATTCACGTTCAGCGTGCCGTCGCGCTGCGCCTTGAGCCAGACGAGATGGAACTTTTTCAGGAAGGGGGAAGCCGCTTCGTTGTAGGGCCGCATCTGCGCGGCGGTGGCGCCCTGATGCTTGACGAAGGCGGTGAAGCCGCGGTTGAACAGCAGCACGTCCTTGTGATAGCGGTACAGCGCGATGATGCTGTCGATGAAGAACTCCAGCTCCTCGGCGGCGGTCATGTCCGCGCCGTCGCGCCGGGCGTATTCTTTCTCAACTTCGGCGTAGTACTCCGTCCACTTGGCCGCGCCGATGGCGATGACGAACTCCAGCTTGGTGCGAAAATAGCGGTACAGGGTAGCGATGCCTATCCCCGCCGCGTCGGCCACCTGCTGCATGGTCACGGCCTCCACGCCGCGCTCGGCAAACAGGCGAAACCCGACGCTGAGCAGCAGCTCGCGCCGCTCGGCCATCTCCCGTTCATCTTTTTCCGCGTTTCTCATGGTCAAAACACCTCTTGCCCTCGAATCAATGATTGCGATAAGTAGCTTATCACAATAAAAGGACAAATGCAAATTTCAAATCAAAACAAAAGCCCCTCAGGCCTGAAGAAAAACAAAAACATAGTTTCGTTTCCCTTTGGGTCTTTGGGGCTTTGTGTTGGATTTTGGAATTCAGGCTTTGATACGTGGATCGTAAAAGCACGTTCCAAGCCGGCACAACCATTTCCGCAGGTGCGGGACGTTACACGAGCTGGGTCTTCGCGTGCAGGATCTCCATGAACTCCTCGCCGGTGATCGTCTCGCGCTCGTACAGGAACTTGGCCAGCTCGTCCAGCTTGCGGCGGTTCTCGGTGAGGATGGAACGGGCCTTTTCGTGCTGCGCGCGCACCAGCTCAACGACTTTCTTGTCGATCGTTGCCTGCGTTTCGGCAGCGCAGGCCAGCGACGTATCGCCGCCGAGGTACTGGTTGGTCACTGTCTCCAGCGCCACCATGCCGAAGTCATCGCTCATACCGTAGCGCGTGATCATCGCGCGGGCCAGTTTCGTGGCCTGTTCAATATCGTTGCTCGCGCCTGTGGTGACGGAGCCGAAGACAACTTCCTCGGCAGCGCGGCCGCCGGTGAGCGTGGCGATCTTGTTTTCCAGCTCTTCCTTACTCATCAGGTAATGGTTGCCCTCCTCCACCTGCATGGTGTAGCCCAAAGCCCCCGACGTGCGCGGGATGATTGTGATCTTCTGCACGGGCGCCGAGAGGTTCTGCAGCGCGGCCACCAGCGCGTGCCCGATCTCGTGATACGATACGATCATCTTCTCCTTGTCGGTGAGGATGGCGTTTTTCTTTTGATAGCCGGCCACGACCACTTCGATGCTTTCCTCCAGGTCGGCCTGGCTGGCATGGCTGCGGTGATCGCGCACGGCGCGCAGCGCAGCTTCGTTGACGATGTTGGCCAGCTCGGCGCCGGAAGCGCCGGAGGCCATGCGGGCGATTTTGTTAAAGTCGATGCCGGGGTCGAGTTTGATCTTTTTGGCGTGGACCTTGAGGATCTCCTCACGGCCCTTGAGGTCGGGCAGTTCCACGGGCACGCGGCGATCGAAACGGCCGGGACGCGTCAGCGCCGGGTCGAGCGATTCAGGACGGTTGGTGGCCGCCAGGATGATCACGCCCGTGTTGTCCTCAAAGCCGTCCATCTCGGTGAGCAGCTGGTTGAGCGTCTGCTCGCGCTCATCGTTGCCCATCACGTTGCCCGATCGTTTGGTGCCGATAGCGTCGATCTCGTCGATGAAGACGATGCACGGCGCCTTCTCCTTGGCCTGCTTGAACAGGTCGCGTACCTTGGAAGCGCCCATGCCCACGAACATCTCGACGAACTCAGAGCCGGAAATGGAGAAAAACGGCACGTTCGACTCGCCCGCCACGGCCTTGGCCAGCATCGTCTTGCCGGTGCCGGGAGGGCCGACGAGCAAAATGCCCTTGGGCATCTTGGCGCCGATGTCCTTGTATTTGCTGGGGTCGTGCAGATACTCGACGATCTCGGCCAGGTTCTCCTTAGCCTCGTCCTCGCCGGCCACGTCGGCAAATTTGATGCCCTCGGTCGATTTGGCATAAATGCGGGCGTTGCTCTTGCCGAACGTCATCGCGTTAGGCCCGCCCAGGCCGCCCAGCCGCTTTTGCATAAAGTGCCAGAACACCCAGAAAATGCCCAGCGGCATCACCCACGACAGCAGGGCACTGAGGAACGGAGAGGCCTCCTCCACGATCTCGCTTGAGAACTTGGCGCCCGACTGGTACAGCCGCTGCGTGCGCGCCGGGTCGTCCATCAGGCCGGTGCGGTACATCTTGTTCTCCTTGTCGGTGAAGACGATCATATTGTCGCGCACCTGCACAGCGGCGATCTTCTTGTCGTCGGTCATCGTGATGAACGTGCCGTAATCCACCTCGGTCACCTGCGCGCGCATGATCCACGGCTTGGCCAGCAGGTTGAACAGCATCAGGATGAGCGTCGCCACGAGCCAATAATAGACAAGCGGCTTGCTCGGTTTCTTCATTTCGTCCACGGTATTTTCCTCCTTTATGAAATAAAACGTTCCACGCTATTATACTCGAAACGCACGATAAGACAGGTGTCGAAATCTCCAATCTTTTGAGATTCGTGGCGCAAAAAAATCCCCCGCCGCAGGGGCGAAGGAAATGCGCTGCCAAACAAAATCAGAGCCGCTCAACAGCCGGATTGACAAGTTTATTCCGTTCGTGCCAGCTCTGCAAAGGAAATGACCGAAACGTTATGTTCCTCGATCGCATTGAGCAGTCTTGGCGAGGTCACGGCGGCGAGCTCCGTTTCAAAATCGTGCTCCCACCTGCAAAACTCCTGCAAAAGGGCATTATCGACGCCGGGATGGAGCATGACTTCGGTCGTGCCGTCGCTCAGTTTTTCAATCAGATCGAGCATGAACTTCTCGCTGATCGACTCGCCGGCGACGATCCCCGCAAAGTGATCGGGCATCGCGAAACGTTTTTTGCGCGCCGAACGTGCCGTCGCCGCAGCCAATGCAGCCAGTCCCAACCGGCCGACTGTTTGCCCCAGGCTGTTTTCCGCGCCTTCAGCCACACTCGCACGCGCCACGCGAAGCGCCGGGATATTCGCCCGCGCCGCCAGCTCCAAAACCACCCCGGTGATGCCCGGCACATGGTGCAGGTGCTGATGGCTGTCACAATGAGTCAACCGCACACCTGCCCGGGAAATTTTTTCCAGCTGCGCGGCAAGCTCCGAACGGACCTCGGCAAGAGAAATCTTCCCGCGGGCATACCGTTTCAGAAACGCCATATAGTCGCCGTAAAAGCTGCCGCTTTTCGTAACGAGCGAAGGGATCCTTTCCGGCGGGAGGACAGGTGTACCGTTGGCGAGCGTGAAATGGATCCCCACCCCCAGCCCGGGATTTCGTCTGGCGCAATCGACCGCGTCGTCAAAGGCGGCCCCACCGGGCATCAGCGTTGCCGACCTGACGCAGCCGGTTTTGAATGCGCGTTCCACGGCCTGGTTGATCAGCTCGTGACGCCCAAAGTCGTCTGCGTTTACTATCAATCTTTTCAAAATACGCTCCTTCTCTCATAAAGATGATTTACATCCTCGGTTGCTGCTTCCTGATAAAGCCTCGTTATTGTTTAAAGATCCACAGCTTGCTGAAGATATAGTTGAGGATCGTCACTACCACGTTGCCAGCCAGCTTCACCCACATGTCGGGCAGCCCCATGACCTGCGCGAACAGCCACATCATGCCCACGTCCAGAGCGCCGGAAAAAACGCGCGCGGCCACGAACGCCGCCAGCTCGCGTGCCAGCGCCGCAAGGCCGTTTGAGCGGCTGTGAAACACCCATACCTTGTTGGTGACAAACGCGAACAGCACGGCGAGCGCCCACGCCCAGAACGTGGCCCACGAGATGCTCATGCCGGCTCCGCGCGTAAATGCCCAATAAGCCACGTAGTTGGCCACGGTGGTGAGCACGCCGAAAAACAGGTAGCTGATCACCTCAAGCGACCGCTCGCGTTCCCAGGGCAGTAGAACCAGTGCCCGCTCAAACAGTTTCTTCATGACGCTCCCCTACCGTTTTTTGCGAGCGCGAAGTTTGCCTGCCGCGCAGATTGCTCTCGGCCACAAGATACAGCGGGCGTCTTTTCGTCTCGATAAAGACTCGGCCCAGATACTCACCGATGATCCCCAGGCCTATCAACTGCACGCCGCCGAAAAACAATATGCCGCATAACAGAGAAGGGAATCCGGGCACGGGGTTGCCGTACAGAAGCGTGTCAGCCAGGAACCAGCAGAAATAAACCAACGCCACAAAGGCGCTTATCGCGCCCAGGATCGTCGCGACTCTGAGCGGCGCGGTCGTAAACGACGTGATGCCGTCAAGCGCCAGATTCAGCAGCCGGAAGAAATTGAACTTGCTCTTTCCGTGCCGGCGCGGCTCCTGATCGACGGGCACGGCCTTTTTTCTGAAGCCGATCCAGCTGTACAGGCTTTTCATACTGCGGTTGTGCTCGGGGATGCTCCGCAGCGCATCCAGGGCGCGTCGGCTGAGCAGCCGGTAATCCCCCGCATCCATCTGCACGGGCACATTAGAACAGCTCGCCAGAACGTGGTAATACAGCTTCGCCGTCAGCTTTTTGAACAGCGACTCGCCCCCGCGCACACGGCGTTGCGCATACACGTCGTCGTACCCTTCGCGCCAGCCCGCGATCAACTGCGGGATCAGCTCCGGCGGGTGCTGCAGGTCGGCATCCATGAACACCGCCGCGTCGCAGTCAAGATGATCGACCGCAGCAGCCAGCGCCACCTCCTTGCCGAAGTTGCGCGAAAAACTGATAAAGCGCACGCGCGCATCCTCCGCCGTCAACGTTTTAACGACCGCAAGCGAACCGTCAGCGCTGCCGTCGTCCACAAACAAAAACTCGAACTCACAGCCGCTTACTGCTGAAATGACGCCGCAAACGCGCTCATACAGCGCTCGCAGGTTCTCTTCCTCGTTAAAAAACGGCACAACGAGCGTGATGAGAGGCAATGTGCGATCAGATTGTTCCATAACCTTCCTCCGCCAACAGTCGAATTGAACACAGCCGCTTTGGCTCTTTTATCAAAACAGTTCTTTTCGCGCTCTGACACTGCGCAGACCGTAATAACGGGCCACGGGAGCGCTCGTCCAAAAACGGGGATCCTCGTCGATATCTGAAAGCGCCCAACCGGCGCACCAGCGCGTGCAGGCATGGTTGTGCGGCACTGTCACATCAAGCCGCCCTTCGCTTTTTTCCGCAAGCATATAGGCTATACGCGCCTTCGCTCGTTTGTCATAGGCAACGACGTCCTTATAGGCAAAACGATAATCCGTACCCAGCGAAGCGGCCACGACAAACATCAATACGGCAAATATCCTGCGCTGTTTGACACTCCGAAAGCGCAGCCTGCCAGCCAGCCCCCCAAGCGCCGCAAGACAGAAGAACAGCGGCGTCACTCGCGCGTGCGCAGGAAATACCGGAGAAATCGTCATCGAATACAGAGAAAGCAACATCCCCGAAACATAAAACAACGTGGGCATACTCAGTTCCCGGCGATCCTCTTCATCAACGCACAGCCAGAGCGCCAGCAAAGCAGCCGCCGGCACAAGGAGCGTATTCGACTTGAAAAAGAAGGCTGTGATATCGACAAAATTGCCGACTAAATGGACAGACATCCCCTCTTTCATGCGGGCAAAATTCCCCGGAGCCAAAAGAAGCGCCCCCGCGCCGACAAGACACCCCACCAGACTGCACACGTTCCAGGCATAGACGCGCCGCCATTTCACATAAAACATCATCCCGGCGATGCAGGTGAGGGCCACGCACGTGACCGCCAGATTTTCGAGCGTCCAGGCGGCGACGATACCGGCCAGGCCGTAGAGCGCACAGACAAGCGGGTTTTTCATCTCCGGCTGCGGCTTGTCAAACTGCAACCGGTATGGCAGCAAATACAAAAAGACAACAGCAGGCCCCCACAAATAATTACAGGCCCCGTCCACCCACAAAAAACTCGAACCGAAAGCGGGACTGAAGGAAAACACTGAAAAAATCAGGGTGAGCAGCACCGCCGGCGACAGTTTGTCCTGTCGCCCCGAACTGTGCCGAAACAGCAGGAACAGCAGCAGGACAAATACGCATGAGTTGCAGACGTTGAAGAGCGCCTTGTCATGCATCAGGAAAAACTGCGCTAGAAAGTGCGTCAGCACGCGCCCGCCATGTTGAAAGTAATGCTGCTTCTGCGAAAAAACGATATCGGCAACACTTTCCACGCGCCGGTCCGAGCCCCAGACAAAGGAATAATTGTAGTCATCGGCCACAAGCGGCGTGTGCCGGTTCAACGAGTAGATCCCCGCCGCCGCCGCTACGAAAAGCAACACCAACACGGCCCGCCTGACGCTGTTTTTATCAAAGAAAGCGCCGATAAGAGCATCACATAGACGTGAAAAGCCGTCCGCCAGAGAGTCGATTTTTTGTAAAAGATACGTCAGCATGGGACCTCCTGTGATCTTACAGATACAAACCTCACATGAACAGTTAAGGAAACGCTGATTAATTCCTCGCACCTCGCCGGGCCTTTCGTCGGCTGGCTGCGTCAAAGCTCACCCTCAAGGACGAGCTTCGCGTCGTCAACAGAGCCCCGCTATGCCTCTTCGCTTCGTTCGCGCCATCCAACGGAATCCCCTGGCATTGAATCAGTGTTTCCCTCAAAACTTCACCACCACCGCGCCGGCGACGATCTTCACCGAGCCGTCGGCCGGATAGCGCGGCATCGCTGCCACTTCGGGCCTGACTTCAAGCGCCGCCGTGTCCTCGATCACCGCGGGAGCATAATCGCACCACTGCCGCATGAAGTCGCGCCAGGCGTAGTTGTTTATCAGCAGCATCTGCGTATCGAACAGATACGGCAGCAGGCGGATGGTGTCAAACGCTGGAAACGTCGGCGCTGTGGGATCGCGCTTGTCCTTCTCGTTCAAAAAGGCCACCGGCAGCGCCGGATCGTATCCCGGTGCGCTCTCGATACGTGAGACGAGACGCGTGAAATACGCGATCGCCTCGTTTTGCAGCACTTCCGCCTTCAGATAGCAGACGTTGGCAAAATGAGTATACAGCACCGCCACGCCCAACACCAGCGCGATGCCGAAGCGGCGCAGCCAGCGCGGGTAACGGCGCCGGTCGGCTTCCACGTTCTCCAGCAGACAGATGAAGGCCAGAAACCCCAGCGCCTTGGTGTAAACCATCAGCGAATGCACGAATTTCACGTCCACCATCACGTGGATAAAGTTCACCGCCAAAGGCAGCAGCGCCAGCAGAAAAAGGAACTCCACGCCGCGGCGTGCTTTCACGCGAAACAACTGACGGGCGCGCTCAAGCGCCAGCAGCAGCCCCATATAGAGGATGACCATGTACAGCCAGCGCAGCGACGGATACGGATACATGTCGCGCATCCTGCGCCGCGGGGGCTGGAAGAACTCGGTGTACGCCAGATTGACGCGGTCGATATACGCCTGCCAGCCGGAAAAACCGAAGCTGTCGATGCTCTCATAATCCGTCAGCGCCGCTTCGTCCAGATACAGACTCAGCTTCAGCGCCGCCACGTAGAGGGCCACCATCAGCACGCAGGCAAAAACTAGCGAAAAGCCCTTATAGAAAAAATGAAAACGCCGGTCGCGCGCGTCATAATGCAGACTCATCATCATATACAGCAGCATCATCGTCAGCGCCACACACAGATACGCCTGATACACGCCGATGCCGCAGGCGCACAACACGCAGCCGAGCACAAGCCGGTACCAGCTCTCCAGCTCGGCGCGGCAAATCAGCCACGTGCCCAGCAGCGTCAGACACAATCCGGCCAGATAGTAGGGCGCCGTATACATATTATAGCCGAACAGCGCCGTGATCACCGGGAATGCCGTTAATATGCCGGTCAGCGCCACACAGCCGAGCGTACTTTCCACGCGGAACGTGCGCGCCAGAAAATACCCGGCGCAGGCCAGCAGCAGAAGCGAAATCAGCCCGTTATACAGCGGCAGGCTGTACATCACACCGCCCAACACGAACTCCGCGCCGCGCTTCATCAGTTCCAGCATCCACCGTCCCGAACTGATCGTCGCGCCGATACCAAAGCTCAGCCGTGCGTCGTCGTGAAACGAAAATTTGTTCAGCATCATCATGCCGTGCGCCGCAAACCCCCAGCAGAGCGTGCACAAAAGCGTCAGGCGGAAAGACGGTCTCGATCGTTCCATAAATACGCCCCTTATCGTTGTCAATTTCGGCGTACGTGCCATTCACGGGAATTTTCGCCGATAATACCCAGATTCTGATATTATACCCCGTTCGTGGCCAAATATCGCGATACAGCCAGGCACAAAAAAAGCGAGCGCGCTTTCATGATTAAAAAAAACGCCCCCGCTTCCTTCAATATTTATCGTTATGTGTCAAGCCCCTCGTATACGCGGTTACATCTCCACGGTCCGTCGTCCCTGTCAGTCTAGCCAAGCAAAGACGGCAGATCGGCAAGCGTGCAGTCACGCCACTCCAGCTTGTGAGCGGCAAACGCTGTCGTGTATTTCAGCCCGCCGCCGGTGGCAACAAGCACCGCGCTTTCGCCCTCTTTCACGATGCCTGCTGCTCTTGCGCGGCGCAACGCCCCAAGAGGCACGCACGAAGCCGGCTGCATAAAAAGCCCGGCGTGGGCCATATCGGCCTGCGCTTTCACGATCTCGTCTTCGGGCACAGCAACGGCCGCTCCGCCGCGGCTTCTCAGTTCGGCCAGGGTGCGGTTGCCGCTGGGCGGGAACGGGTTGTCGATGGCGTGGGCAATCGTCTCCATATCGGGCGCGCGTTTGATCTGCGTCCAGCCGCCCGCAAACGCCGTCACGATGGGCGAGTTGTTCTGCGCCTGCGCGCACATAAAGCGCGGCATACGGTCGATCAGCCCCGCGCGCAGCAGATCGTCAAAGCCGTTCATGATGCCGCGGATGTTGCCGCCGGCGCTAGTGGGCACGATCACCCAGTCAGGCACGTCAAAGCCGCGGTCTTCGGCGATCTCAAACGCGATCGTGCGCGAACCGGCCGCGCGGAACGGCACATCCGAGTTGGCGTAATAGATGCCGCGCTCGGCGCCCAGCCGCAGACTTTCTTTATACAGCTCGTCGTAGGGCCCCGCCACGCGCAGCAGGTGCGCGCCGTAGATAGCGATCGGCGCCAGCTTTTCATCGGCCACGTTGCCTTTGACGAGGATGAACGCCTCCATGCCGGCCGCCGCAGCGTATGCAGCCACTGAAGCGGCCATGTTGCCCGACGACACCGTGCCGATCTTGGCATAGCCCAAAGCGCGCGCGTGCGCCACGCAGGCTGCCGTGCCGCGGTCCTTGAACGACCAGGTGGGGTTGGCGCTTTCGTTTTTGACGGCCACCTCGCTCAGCCCCAGCTCGCGCGCAAACCGTTCCACGCTGACAAGCGGCGTGCCGCCCTCGTTCAGCGAAGTCCACTCCCCCGCCTCGAACGGGAAAAACGCCGCATAACGCTTCGCCTGCGCGCGAAAATTTTTGTCGATACCCGCGCCGTCCCAAACGAGATCAAGCGGCTCACCGCAGTCGCAGCGGAAACGCAGTGATGACGCGTCAAACTCGGCGCCGCAGGTCTTACACCGCAAAAGTGCTTTTTTCATTGCAAAACACCTCTTTTTTTGGATTCTTAAGCTATAATACCACGAAAAAACTCACAAAAAAACATCTTATCTATTGATTGCCAGTTGATTTTTCCCGCTTTTCACGTTTTAATATAGAGAGCCTCGCTACAATGGCGTACGAGACGGAAAAAATGCCGGCACCGCGCCACGGTCCGGCAACGATTTATACGCAGCAGGAGGAACATAAAAATGTCTGTGAACACAGAAGACGCACGCGAGAAGACCTCGCTTGCGGGAGAAAACCCCGTCACCGAAAAGAAAAAACTTTTGCCCGACGAAGTGGGCAAAGAGCTCGCATCGATCACTGACAGCGTTAAGAACGCCACTGCCCGGCTCACGCAAAAAAAGGAAAGGAGCGCCGCGCTGGGCGAAAAAACGTTTTGGGAGAGCGCCGCATACATAGCCGGACTTTTCAAGGATGCCGCCGCCGACGCGCTGAAACCGCGCCCCAAAGAGGGCAGGCGGGCCCTCAAGACGCCCATCTTCGCAGCTGCCGATGACGAAGAACTGTGGGAAAAGGAAGAAAGGGCCGTAAAACCCGTTCAGCCGACAGAGAAAAAGCTGGCCAAAGCCGCACAGAAAGCCAGAGACAGCATCAAAGCCGGCGTCGCTACAGTGCTGTCCGAAGAGAACCGAGAAGCCGGCCGCGCCGTCGCTCACAGTCTCGGCGGCGGCTTTGGCGAAGCCTTCAAAGGTGTTGCCGAAGGAGCTCGCGCGCTGCGCGGGGCGATCGAGAAAAAACTGCCGCAATCGGCACCTGTGTTTGATGTCATCGGCACCGTCAGCGGCAAAGCCGGGGAATTGACCGGCAAAGCTCTGAAAGCCACCGGCCGCGGCATCAAGGCCGTCGGCGCCGGCGCCGGTGAAAAGCTGCGCGAGATCAAGGATTCCGAGGTGGCCGCCAACGCCGGCAAAAAGCTCTCCACAGCCGCCAAGGGCGCGCTCAGCCGCCTTGCCGAAGGCGCCAAAAACGCCGGGACAAAACTTGCCGAAGGCACAAAAAACGCCGGGATAAAATTTGCCGAAAGCGCCAAAAACGCGGGTGAAAACCTTAAAAAGGGCGCGCAGAGCGCCGGCGAAAAGCTGACCGAAATCAGGGGCAGAACCGAGGAAAGGCTGGCCGAACGCCGCGCCGCCAAAGAAAGCGCGCCGTCCCAGCCCTCCGAACTGAGCCAAAAGCTGAAAAGTTTCTCCGAGAAGACGAAAGAACGTTTCGAAACGGCCAAGACAGCAGCCGCCGAAAAGGCCCACTCGTTTGCCGAAGGCGCCAGGAACAAGATCGAATCGCTGCGTGAAGAGAGCGACGACGAGAGCGGCGAGCCCTCTGCGGCACACGAAGCCGCCGAAAAGCTGAAGGACTTCACCGGATCGTTCCAGTCCAAAGCCAAAGACATCGTCGGCAAAGTTCGCGATAAGATGGAGCACTTCATCGCCGACGACGGCGACGAGAGCGAAAAATAACCGTAAAAAAACAGAGCTCGTGAAGGGAATTCCCGACACGAGCTCTGTTTTTTACAAGCCGGATCCTGACTATTCCCGCATAAAACGGTTCATATCATGCCCGCAGCTGAGCCCCAAGTGCTCGTCAGGCTTTTTCTGCCCATAAAACAGTGTCTCTTTAACAGTATCAGCGTTTCTATCCAAGTTTTGTATCGCCTCCGGGCATGACAAAAGGCTCCGCCGCGGAAAAACTTTCCGCGGCGGAGCCTTTTACTGTTTCGGAAAAGACGTTTAAGAGCGGGCGGCACGGGCCTTCGTCAGCACCCAGAGCAGCACGAGCACAGCCATGCCGGCAACGTCGGTCAGCGTGCCGGGGTACAGCAGCGCGATGGCGCCGCCCAGGGCAAGGATACGCTCATACCAGTGCAACGGAGCCATGAAGTAGTTTTCCGTGCCGACAGACAGCAGGAACACGCCCACGACCGCCGAGATCAGCGCCTGAACGGTGACGAACCAGTTGGTCACGTTCGTCAGCAAGATCTCCGGAGCCAGCACGAAAATAAACGGCACGATAAAGCCGGGCAGCGCCAGCTTGACGCCCGTGAACGCCGTCTTGTTGGGATCGGCGCCCGCAAGACCGGCGGCCGTGTACGCGCCCACGCACACCGGCGGCGTCACCGACGAAAGCACGGCGTAGAAGAACACAAACATGTGCGCGTCAAGCGGCTTCACGCCAAGCAGCGTCAGAGCGGGAGCGGCCACGGCGCTGGCCATGACGTAGCTGGCCGTCGTCGGCATGCCCATGCCCAGCAGCGTAGCGATGACCAAGGTCACGACCATCGTCAGCACCAGGTGTCCCTGCGTCATTGACAGCACCGCGTCACCGATGCGCAGAGCGACGCCCGTGGCCCCCATCATGCCGATGACGTTGCCGACGATGATACAGGCCATAGCCACCGACAGCGCGCCGAGCGAACCGTCCTTGAGCGTGTTCAGGAACGTCTTGATGTCAAGCCGGTCTTCCTTCTTGATA
>Ga0129306_1003329_pt1 | contig 12215 bp, 13 predicted proteins | sample P827metagenome_FD_94438 | JGI IMG/M metagenome (GOLD analysis project Ga0129306, IMG submission 94438) | Capybara group fecal microbial communities from Wisconsin, USA - P827 metagenome | ecosystem: Host-associated > Mammals > Digestive system > Large intestine > Fecal | place: USA: Wisconsin...
CTGTGGTACTGGCTGCATAATCTTCGTCTCCTTCGTCTTGAATGTTTGTTCTCATTCTTGACTTAGTCGAAGATTTTCATACTGTCGAGGTTCGTCGATTACACAGAATTTTCGGCGGTCTCTAATTCCGAACCCTTGACTTCAGCGAGCCTGAAAGTCAGCGGAGGATCGTGGATATCTTCGTCAATTCGGTTTTTGTATACGATGATAAGATCACCATCACCTTCAACTATTCGGGGGATAACCGTACCATTACACTGTACGAAGTGGAAGCCGCTGCTGCGAGTGTTCGCGAGCCAAGCGATATGGGTCACCACGTCGTCGCGGACTTCATATCGTTCGCGACGACTTTTTATTTAAAAAGTCATCTCTCACTCATTCCGTCGCTCCTCCTTTCCCAATCGCAACCGCTGCGCTGGGTTGCGATTGGGTTTTGAAAGCAAACCTGGGAGCGTTTGCCTCGAAAGTGAGCGTACCGCCCAAGTCATCACAAGCGTCATATCGCTTGCGACGAGTTTTTTATGCTTCGCATCAAAAACTCATCGTGCGCTCATTCTGCTGTTCCTCCAGCCGAAACTGACCCTGCTTCGCTGAACTGCGATTTGGGTTTGGGTGCGGGGCCGGGGGCTTGGAAACGGGCCCCTTGCTTTTTGAAAGGGGATACTCTATAATCGTTTTATCAAAACCATGGGACGGGACGGATGTGTTGTGATGCACCATAGAAAGATAAGCGTGCTGCTGGCGCTGACGCTGCTGACAGGCCTGCTGCTGGCGGCCTGTTCATCGGGGTCGGGCGTGGAAAAGAACCAGTTTGAAGTGGGGGACAAGGTGGCCTCCTACTGGTTCGATTTTACGGTGGATCAAGTGGATACCATGGAGTCCTACGGGGACTACTGGGCCCAGGACGGCTGGCAGCTGGTGATGTGCCGGCTGACCATCAAGAACACCTTTGACCAGGACGTGTCCATGGGCTGGGCCGACTTTATCCTGAAGTGGGAAGATCAGCAGGAGGACACGGCGGGATCGGAGCCCGTCGAGATGGCGGGGGCCTATGCCCTGCCCCAATATACGAAGAGCCAGTTCCCCGATGAGTACACGCTGAAGGAGGACGAGGAGGTCCAGGGCGTCCTGGTGTATGAGGTACCCAAGCAGGTATCCCGGGCGGCTGTGGTCTTTCAGGAGCTGTATGCCAACGGGGATAGCGAGAGCGAGTATACCGAGGGAAGCTCCTATTACGTCTGGACCGAGTTGGGATAACGGAGGGGGAAAGGGACGCGGTTCCCTTTCCCTTGCTTTTTTCTCAGGGCTGGGGTATGATAATGTACTGATCAGTGATACAACAAGAGGTGAGTTTCGTGCGCGTATTTGATACCCATGCCCACTATGACTCCGGGGCCTTCAACGGCGACCGGATGGAGGTGCTCTCCTCCATGCCGGACCGGGGCGTGGAGCTGATCCTGAACCCGGGCTGTGACCTGGAGAGCTCCCGGACGGCGGTGTCCCTGGCGGAGCAGTTCCCCTTTGTCTATGCCGCCGTGGGAGTCCACCCCTCTGACTGTGAGGGCTTTGACCAGAGCACTCTGGAGGGGCTGCGGACTCTGACCGCCCATCCCAAGGTGCGGGCTGTGGGAGAGATCGGTCTGGACTACTACTGGAAGGAGAACCCGCCCCGGGACTTTCAGAAGCAGGTGTTCCATGCCCAGATGGAGCTGGCGGAGGAATTGTCCCTGCCTGTCATTATCCACGACCGGGAGGCCCACCAGGACTGTCTGGAGGTGGTGAAGTCCCATCCCAATGTGAAGGGCGTGTACCACTGCTATTCCGGCAGTCTGGAGGACGCCAAGGTACTGGTGAAGCTGGGCTGGATGCTGTCTTTTACCGGAGTGGTCACCTATAAGAATGCCCGAAAGTCCCTGGAGGTCGTCGAATGGCTGCCCATGGACCGGATCATGATCGAGACCGACTCACCCTACCTGACCCCGGAGCCCTTCCGGGGCAAGCGCAACGACTCGGGCCACGTCCATCTGGTGGCTGAGACCATCGCCCGGGTGAAGGGCATGGATCCGGAGAAGGCCGCCCGGATCACCCTGGAGAACGGCAAGCGCTTTTTTGGAATTGACGGCTGAAAGGAAGAGATACCATGACCATCACCTATGAATATGAAGGCGCTTTGTACGTCAATCTGACCAACAAGTGCAACTGCAACTGCGAGTTCTGCCTGCGTCACGGCAAGGCCCAGGGCTCCATCTACACCGAGGACTCCCTCTGGCTGGAGCGGGAGCCCACCAGCCAGGAGGCGCTGGACAGCTTCCTGAGCCGGGACATCCCCTCCTACCGGGAGATCGTCTTCTGCGGCTACGGCGAGCCCACCTACCGGATCGACGATATCCTGTGGCTGGTGGACCAGCTGAAGGGGAAGCTTGGCGACAAGCTGCCCCCCGTGCGCATCAATACCAACGGCCACGCCAACCTGATTCAGGGCCGGGACGTGTGTCCCGACCTGAAGGGCCGCATCGACACCCTGTCCATTTCCCTCAACGCCATTACCGCCGCCGAATATGTGGCCCTGTGCCACCCCATCCAGGGGGAGGCGGCCTACCAGGCCATGCTGGACTTCGCCAAGGAGGCCAAGGAATATGTGCCTCATGTGGTCATGACTATTGTGGATAAGGACAAGACGGCGGAGGAGATCGAGACCTGCAAACAGATCGCCGCCGAGTTGGGCGTGAAGCTGCGCATCCGTTCGTTTATTGATTCCTGATTCAAACCTCCGGTCCCGGCTTGGCCGGGGCCGGAGGTTTTTTCGATCATTTGTAACGCTTTGTCAGGTCAAAGATGACGGCGAAGGGCAGGTACAAAATGGCAAACAGGGCAGCGAGCAATCCCGTTTTTGGTTCTATGTACTTAGACATAAGATCGTCCTCCTGATTTTGTGTTATATTCAGGCGGTCAGCCCCAGTTCCTCCCGGGCCTCCCGCTCATTGTCGGCGGAGAAGCAGAAACGCCCCGCCCAGTCGTAGACCTCGATGTGTCCCCGTACCCATACCAGTTCGTAATCCATCGCGTTTTGCTCCTTTCGTATCTGAGTGACCTCAGTATACAAAAAGAACAGTCCAATAAAACGGACTTTTATAAAAGGGAGAAGCAGAAAGGAGGGGTGTTTTTTGGACCCCATTTTTTACACGGTCCGGTCCATCAACGGCGACTACGCCGACCTGGTGGCCGACGACGGACAGCGCCATTCCATCACCATGTTCCTGCTTCCTGAGGGCACCACTCTGGGCAGCCGCCTGAAGCTGGAAAACTTCATGTGGGAGCTGATTCGGTAGAGCGGGACTTGCCCCCGCATCAATCAGGGCCACAGCTGAAAAATCCCCTCCGTTTTGAAAACGGAGGGGATTTTTTAATGGTGTAATTACTTGTTGGAGCGGCGCCAGATGTGCATCTTCTCGGCGTCGGCGATGAGCTGCTCCCGGAAGTCGGGGTGAGCGATGTTGATGAGCTGCTCGGCACGCTCCCAGGTGGACAAGCCCTTCAGGTTGACCATGCCGTACTCAGTGACCACATAGTGGACGCAGGACCGGGGATCGGTGGCGATGGAGCCGGGGGTCAGAGTGGGGACGATGCGGCTCTTGACGGTGCCGTCCTTGCCGGTGACGGTGGAGGACATGCAGATAAAGCTCTTGCCGCCCTTGGACAGGTAGGCGCCCATGGCGAAGTCCAGCTGGCCGCCGGTGCCGGAAATGTGCTTGATGCCGGCGGACTCGGCGTTGATCTGGCCGAACAGGTCCATGTCGATGGCGTTATTGATGGAGATGAAGTTGTCGATCTGGCTGATGACGTGGACGTCGTTGGTGTAGTCCACGGGGGCGCCCATGACGTCGGGATTCCGGTCCATGTAGTCGTACAGCTTCTGGGAGCCGGCGGCGAAGGCGAAGACCTGGCGGCCCTTGTCCAGATTCTTGTGCTTGCCGGTGATCTTGCCGGCCATGGCCATATCTACGAAGCCGTCCACATACATCTCGGTATGGACGGACAGGTCCTTCAGATCAGACTGGGCGATCATGGAGCCGATGGTATTGGGCATACCGCCGATACCCAGCTGCAGGCAGGCGCCGTTGGGGATCATGGGCACGACCAGATTGGCCACGGCCTTGTCCACCTCGGTGGGCGCGCCGCCGCCGCCCAGCTGGGCCACGGGGGGATTCTCGCCCTCCACCACATAGTCCACATCCTGAATATTGATCTCGCAGCCAGTCAGACCGTAGACCCAGGGCAGGTTCTCATTGACCTCCAGGATGACCACCTTGGCCCGCTCCAGCATGTCGGCCAGATGGGAGGAGGCCAGAGCATAGCTGAAGTTGCCGTGCTTGTCCATGGGGGTGACCTGGATCATGGCCACGTCCACGTTGATATTCTCACGGTAGAAGCGGGGCAGCTCGGAGTAGCGCATGGGGGAGAAGAAGCCCATGCCCTTGGCAATGATCTTGCGGTCGATGCCGCTGCAGTGCCAGGAGTGCCAGGTGAAGTGGTCGCCGGCGTCCTCAGCCTTGGCGATCTCGGGCATCCACATGGTGACGCCGCCCCGGATCTTCACGTCACGCAGCTCGTCCTTGCGCTCGGCCAGGGCCTTGTCCAGGGCCACGGGGTGGTTGGTACACCAGCCGTAGTCCACCCAGTCGCCGGATTTGACCACCTTGACGGCCTCGGCGGCGGTGGTCAGCTTTTGCTGATAGAGTGCTTGGTAATCCATGTTCGTATCCTCCTAGTAGCATAATTTTTATATCAGATCCATATCGGACCAGAGGCGAAAACAGGCGGACTCAATGCCCCATATCCAGGTAGTAGGGCTTCATCAGGCTGGGCTGCTCGGTGGAGTCCTTGGGCTGGGTCCTGTGGGGCTCGGGGGGCATCCCACGATGTCCGCCCCGGCTGCGGCCGGATTTTTTATGGGACTCGCCGGGAAGAATGCGGCGCTGCTCGGGAGTGGGCTCCGCCTTCTTGCCGCTCTTCTTTTTCTTCTTCCGTGCGGGCGCGGCCTCGGCAGGGGGCGCGGGGACGGGCTGGGGCGCCGGTGCCGCCTTGGCGGCCGGCTTCTTTTTCCGCTTTTTGGCGGAGGACCGGGACGGCGCCTCCGGCTGGGGTGCCCGGGCGGCAGCGGTCAGCGGGGACTTCCGGGGAGCCAGCAGACGGGCGGTGGCGTCCATGATCACATCGCTGTCCAGCGGATTGGGCCGGTGGAACTCGGTGCGGGGCATGGAGTCCCCGGTGTCCAGCAGAGTGCCCGAACGGGTCAGCTTGGGCCGGCTGGGCAGGGGATCGAGGGGGACCTCCGGCTCCAGAGACGGAGCGGTGATCTCCGGGGCGGCCGCGGGAGCGGCGGACTTCTTCTTTCTGCGGCGGCGGGACTTGGAAGGAGCGGGCTCCTTGTCCTCCAGAGCCTGGACGGCCTGGGCGGCGCTGGCCTGCTCCGCCAGCCGCTTTTCTCGGGCGGCGGCCTGCTTGGCCTCGTCCCGGGCCCGGCGCAGCTCACGGGCGGCGGCACGGGCCTCCGCGTCCTCCTCGTTGATGATCTTGCCGTGCTTGTCCCGCTTGGGGGCCTCAAAGACCTCCATGGGGTAGGGGTGGTCCTCCACCCGGGGGACCGCTCTGCCGATCAGCTTTTCAATGTCCTTCAGCAGAGGCTGCTCGGAGAAGTCGCAGAAGGCGATGGCCTGCCCGCCCCGGCCCGCCCGGCCGGTGCGGCCGATGCGGTGGACGTAGGTCTCCGGGACCTCGGGCAGGTTATAGTTGAAGACGTGGGACAGCTCCTCAATGTCCAGCCCCCGGGCGGCGATGTCGGTGGCCACCAGGCACTGGATCCTCCCGGCCTTGAAGTCGGCCAGGGCCTGCTGGCGGGCGGTCTGGCTCTTGTTGCCGTGGATGGCGGCGGCGGAGATGCCGTCCTTCTCCAGATCACGGGCCACCTTGTTGGCCCCGTGCTTGGTCCGGGTAAAGACCAGGGCGTTCTTTACGCCCAGGGTCCGGATCAGATGGGCCAGCAGGCGGGTCTTGTTGGCCTTGTCCACCAGATAGACGGACTGCCGGATGGCCTCCACCGGGGAGGATACCGGGTCTACCGCCACCCGGACGGGGTTGCGGAGCAGAGAGTTGACCAGGTCGGCGATCTCCGGGGGCATGGTGGCGGAGAACAGCATGGTCTGCTTCTTCTGCGGCAGCCACTTGAGGATCTTCTTCACGTCATGGATGAAGCCCATGTCCAGCATCCGGTCGGCCTCGTCCAGGACGAAGATCTCCAGCTTGTCCAGAGAGATGAAGCCCTGGTCGTGGAGGTCCATGAGCCGGCCGGGGGTGGCCACCAGAATATCCACACCGCGCTTCAGAGCCTCCACCTGAGGGGCCTGGCCTACGCCGCCGAAGATGACGGTATGGCGCAGGCGCAGGTGCTTGCCGTAGGCGGCAAAGCTCTCGCCGATCTGGATGGCCAGCTCCCGGGTGGGGGTGAGGATCAGGGCGCGGATGGGGCGGCCGGGAAGTTCCCTGCCGTCCAGCCGCTGCAAAATGGGAGCGGCGAAGGCGCAGGTTTTTCCGGTGCCCGTCTGGGCGCAGCCCAGGATGTCCCGGCCCGCCAGGGCGGGAGGGATGGCCTTGCCCTGAATGGGAGAGGGCTTTTGATAGCCCTGTTCCTCCAGAGCGGTGAGGATGGGGGCGCACAGCCCCAGTTCTCGAAATGTCATGAAATACTTCCTTTTCTCATTCAAAGAGGGCCCTGATCCGGGCCCTCCCGGCCCGCGCAGTTCCCTGCGGGCTGGGGGTCATGGACGCCGCTCCAGGTCACGCAGGCGGTCCAGCACCTGCTGGGCGGTCTGGGCCAGGGTCTGGCCGGAACCGCAGTCGATGACCAGGTCGGCGTATTTGTCGTAAAGGGGGGCGCGATAGGCCATCACGTCGGCCAGGGTCTGGCCGGGCTGCATGGCGATGCCCCGGGTGGACAGGTTCTGGATGCGCTGGGTCAGCTCATCCAGAGGGACCTTCAGATAGACCACCGGTCCCAGGGATTTTAGATGGAGGGCCGCCTTCTCCCGGCAGACCGCGCTGCCGCCGGGGGCGATGACGTGCTCCCGGCACTGGACGGAGCACACAGCCTTTTCCTCGGCGTCCAAAAAGGCGTTTACCCCCCGGGTGTCCAGGATATCCTGAAGCAGGGCTCCCTCCTGACGCTGGATCACCAGATCCACGTCCAGGAAGCTGTAGCCCAGGGCCTTGGCCAGCAAAACGCCCACCGTGCTTTTGCCGGAACCCGGCATACCAATCAGAACAATATTATCCACAGCGCATGACCCAACCTTTACAGAGTAAATCAGCCTGTATTGTATCATATCTCCGGAAAAAAAGAAAGGGGAAAGGTAAGGAATCCGGAACCAGGCACAAAAGTTTATTTGTTGTATGGCAGCCCCGTGCCGTGCCCCGTCCGTCATTTGCTGTGCTGCCCGTCAAAGGGGAGGGGCATATGAGTGCGGAAAAACGCGGACCGGCAGCGCCGGTCCGCGTTTTGAGGGATTGGATTGATCAGCACATCTTGGCACCCGCGGGGATCTTGTCGTCCAGGCTCAGCAGATTCAGCTTTTCCTCGCCGTGCTCGGTGTGGACGGCGGAGATGAGCATTCCGTTGGACTCCTGGCCCATCATCTTCCGGGGGGGCAGGTTGACGATGGCCATGAGGGTCTTGCCCACCAGCTCCTCGGGCTTGTACCACTTGGCGATGCCGGACAGGATCTGACGGTCGGTGCCGGTGCCGTCGTCCAGCGTGAACTTCAGCAGCTTCTCGCTCTTCTTCACATTCTCACAGGCCTTAACCTTGACGGCACGGAAGTCGCTCTTGCAGAAGGTGTCGAAGTCCACCTTCTCCTCCAGCTGGGGTTCCACCTCCAGAGCGGGCAGGGCGGCCTTCTTGGCCTGGGCGGCGATCTCCTCCAGAGCGGTCAGCTCCTTGTCCATGTCGATGCGGGGGAACAGATTCTCACCCCGCTGGACGGTGACGTCCTTCCGCAGGGAGCCGTATACCCCGGCGCTCTCCCAAGTCTGGCAGTCCTCGCAGGCGCCGATCTGGCGCAGCACCTCGGCGGCGGACTGGGGAATGAAGGGGGGCAGCAGGACGGCGCACACCCGCAGGGCCTCCAGCAGGTTGTACATGACCCGGGCCAGTCGGGGACCGTTGGCCTCCATGTCCTTGGCCAGCACCCAGGGGGTGTTCTCGTCGATATACTTGTTGGCCCGGTCAATGACCTTGAAGATCTCGTTCAGGGCGTTCTGGAAGGCGTAGCGCTCCATCTGCTCCTCGTAGCGGGCGCGCAGGTTGGAGATCAGCTCCACCAGCTCGGCGTCCTTCCCGGCATCCTCAGCCTGGGTTTCGGGCAGGGTGCCGCCGAAGTACTTGCCCACCATGGAGACGGTGCGGCTGAGCAGGTTGCCCAGGTCGTTGGCCAGGTCCACATTGATGGTGTTGATGAGGGCCTCGTTGGAGAAGTTGCCGTCGGAGCCGAAGGGGAAGGTCCGCAGCAGGAAGAACCGCAGGGCGTCCACACCGAAGCGCTGGGCCAGCAGATAGGGGTCCACCACGTTGCCCTTGGACTTGGACATCTTGCCGCCGTCCAGCAGCAGCCAGCCGTGGCCGAAGACCTTCTTGGGCAGAGGCATGTCCATGCTCATCAGCATGGCGGGCCAGATGATGGAGTGGAAGCGGACGATCTCCTTGCCCACAAAGTGGACGTCGGCGGGCCAGAACTTCTCGTAGTCGTCGTACTTGTCGTTGAGGAAGCCCAGAGCGGTGGTGTAGTTGAACAGGGCGTCCACCCACACATAGACCACATGGCCCGGGTCGAAGTCCACGGGCACGCCCCAGGTAAAGGAGGTGCGGCTGACGCACAGGTCCTCCAGACCGGGCTTGATGAAATTGTTCACCATCTCGTTGACCCGGGAGCGGGGCTCCAAGAAGTCGGTGTCCTCCAGCAGGTGCTGGACCCGGTCAGCGTACTTGCTGAGACGGAAGAAGTAGGCCTCCTCCTCGGCGTCCTGGACCTCCCGGCCGCAGTCGGGGCACTTGCCGTCCACCAGCTGGCTCTCGGTCCAGAAGGACTCGCAGGGCTTGCAGTATTTGCCCACATACTTGCCCTTGTAGATGTCGCCGTTCTCGTACATCTTTTTAAAGATCTTCTGGATGGCGGCGACATGGTAGTCGTCGGTGGTGCGGATGAAGCGGTCATTGGAGATGTTCATCAGCTTCCACAGGTCCTTGACCCCCTGGGGACCCTCCACGATGCGGTCCACGAACTCCTTGGGGGAGACGCCGGCCTCTTTGGCCTTGTCCTCGATCTTCTGGCCGTGCTCGTCGGTGCCGGTCAGGAACAGTACGTCATAGCCCTGGAGCCGCTTGTAGCGGGCCATGGCGTCGGTGGCCACGGTGCAGTAGGTGTGGCCGATGTGCAGCTTGTCGCTGGGGTAATAGATGGGGGTGGTGATATAAAAACGCTTTTTATTTTCCATGTCAAATTCTCCCTCAAGTCGTGATTATTTCATTCTTCCCGGCCGTCCGGGTTCTCGTCTTCGTCCTCATCCTCCTGTGCCCCAAGGGGCATTCGCGCTCTCAGCAGACGGCTGGGCCAGGGGGGACCGAAGGAGCCCCGCAGCAGGGCCCACAGGCATGCCAGGGCGGACAGGGTAAAGGCGGCGGTCAGCGCCATCTGGAAGGGGGACAGGCTGTCGGCCAGAGAGACCAGGCCGAAAAAGACGCCCATCAGCGCGCAGAGAACGGCCCGGTAGGGGTGCGGCCGGTCATGGAAGTAGGCGGCGGCATAGTAGTGGGCCAGCAGCAGGAAGATCGCCGCCGCCAGCGAGAAGCCGTAGCCCATCAAAATGGGATCGGTGCCGTGAGCCAGGTGGGTGGAAAAAAGCCATGCCAGAGCTGTCATAGGGGGAAAGACAGCCCACAGGGAGCAGGCGGCGGGGGCGTTTCCACGGTAGGCCCCCCGGCCGAGAAGCAGCGTGGCCGGTCCGGCGGCAAAGGACAGCAGAGCGCACAGGACCAGGGCCACGGGATAGGTGAGCGGGTGGGAGGTCGGATCGACCCGCCAGAAGGCAAGCTCCGCCGCCCCTTCCAGCAGTCCCAGCACACCGCCGCCCAGAAACAGCATGGCGGAGGCGGTCATCAATGTCATATAAAGGGGAGAGGGGCAGCGAATGGGAGCGGGACCGGTGTCCCGCGTTCCAATGCCCCGCAGCAGGAGCAGGCCGGCCAGAAGCAGCCCCGCGGTCAGCAGCAGGAGCAGGAGAAAGGCGGGGTGGCCGTGGACAAACAGCTGGGTCTCCGGGTCATAGCCGGACGCCAGCTGCCACCGCCGCAGCCCCAGGCCTAGAATTCCTCCGCCCACGGCCAGACCGGGCAAAATCAAATCTTTTCGCATGGTATGAAAAATCTCCTTATTTGAGTAAGAAGGAACATCGTTGACTCAATCGCCCATATGATATACCAGTTTGGAAGAAAAATCAAGCAACAGGCGGGGATTTCCCACCCAATGGCGGCGGTTTTCCAGGCAAAGCGCCCAGGAGGTCAGGAATCTTCCACCCCGGCTGTCGGCAGAAGCGTTTTGCGCCGGCGGAGGAACAGCGTCAGCGTGGTGGCGGAGGCCAAGAGATCAGCGATGGGCTCGGATGCGTAGATGCCCATAACGCTGCCGGTCACCCTGGGCAGGACCAGGGCGAGGGGGACCAGCAGGAAGATCTTCCGCAGCAGAGCCAGAAACAGGCTGGTCTTGGCCTGGCCCAGGGCCATGAAGGTGGTCTGGCAGGCCATTTGGGCGCCAAAGGCCCAGATGCCGCCGAAGAAGAGGGGCATGACCCGCCCCACCAGGGCCACCAGCTCCGGATCGTCGTTGAACAGCAGGGCCAGAGACCGGGGGAAGAGGAGGACCGCCAGGAAGGCGCATACCGTGGCGGTCAGCGTCACTGCCAGCAGCCGCTTGAAAGTGCTTCGCACCCGCTGGTAGTTGCCCGCGCCGTAGTTGTAGCTCATAATGGGCTGCGTGCCCTGGGTGATGCCCTGAATGGGCATGACGATCATCTGCATGACGCTCTGCATGATGGTCAGACTGCCCACATACAGGTCGCCGCCGTAGGTCTGCAGGCCGGTGTTCAGCACCACGGTGACCAGACTTTCCGTGGACTGCATGATAAAGGGAGCCACGCCCAGCCCGGCGATCTTCCCCAGCACGGAAGCCCGGGGCTTCATGTTGGCGGGTCTGATCCGCAGACCGGACCGGGAGGAGCAGAGGAAAAACAGCACCCAGCAGGCGCTGACCGCCTGGGACAGGATGGTGGCGATGGCCGCGCCCCGGACGCCCAGACCGAAAACGAAGATGAACAAGGGGTCCAGCACAATGTTGAGAGCGGCGCCGATGAGCACCGAGCACATGGCGATCAGGGACTTGCCCTGGGCGCTGATGAAGGTATTCAGGCCGAGGGCCAGCTGGACGAAGAGAGTGCCCAGTAGATAGATGGAGATGTAATCCAGCGCATAGCCGATGGTGTCGTTGGAGGCGCCGAAGGCCATGAGGATGGGCCGCTTGAAGGCGGAAAAGAAGAGTGTGAGCACCGCTGCCGTACACAGCAGCATGGTCAGGGAGTTGCCCAGGATCTGTTCCGCGCTCTCCCGGTCCCCGGCCCCCAGGCGGATGGAGGCCAGCGGCGCGCCGCCCATGCCGGCGAAGGCGGCGAAGGCGGAGATGAGCATGAGGATGGGGAAGGTGACCCCCACGCCGGTCAGAGCCAGCTGGCCCACCTGGGGGATGTGGCCGATATAGATCCGGTCCACGATGTTGTAAAGCATGTTGATGAGCTGGGCCGCCACGGCGGGCACCGCCAGCTTGAACATGAGGCGGCCGATGGGCGCGCTGGCCAGGGCCTCCTCATCCCTACGGGTCTGAGCCAAGAATACGTCATCCTTTCTGAAACAGCAGGTGGAATGGAAAATTAACGTATAGTATAGCACGATTTTCGGGAAAAAGGAAGCAGAAGGTTGAATGCCGGCTGGTTCTGTCTGTAGGTTTGTCAATGATGTGTTACACGGAAGGGAAAGCGAGTAAAGTCTGCTTGGGAGAGCACCAGTTGAGGGGTCTCATAGGGAAATTGTTGTACTGACGCTGTCTTTTCGCCAACTGAGA
>Ga0129306_1003331_pt1 | contig 12206 bp, 9 predicted proteins | sample P827metagenome_FD_94438 | JGI IMG/M metagenome (GOLD analysis project Ga0129306, IMG submission 94438) | Capybara group fecal microbial communities from Wisconsin, USA - P827 metagenome | ecosystem: Host-associated > Mammals > Digestive system > Large intestine > Fecal | place: USA: Wisconsin...
CGGCCTCATCCTGCTGGGCTGGGGCATCGTGCAGGTCGGCCTGTCGCTCCAGAGCCACGATGCCTCCCAGCGTTCCAATGGCTTCCTGACCCTTGCCGGCGGCATCGTCATCACCTTTGCCAAGGAGATTCTTGACCTCATCATCGGCTGAAACACCGTGTATCCGCACATTCGGGGCGGGCTGGCCTGTGACCGGCCCGCCTCAGAAGGAGGTGTTTTGAATGTCGGATAACTGGGTCGTTCAGAATCTGCAAAACGCGCTGAATGTATGGAATGAGAAGCTCAGCGAGATCTGGACGCTGATCACGCAGTCGCCGCAGACATTCAAAGGCGGTGCTATCTGGAATGTGGTGACCAGCATCCACGGAGCATTGCAGGCCATCGGCTACGCGCTGCTGGTCCTGTTCTTCGTAATCGGCATGGTAAAGACCTGCGGGAGCTTCGCGGAGGTTAAGAAACCGGAGCACGCGGTTAAACTCTTTGTCCGCTTTGCCATTGCCAAAGGCGTCATCACCTACGGGATGGAACTGATGATGGCCTTGCTTGACATCATCCAAGGTGTTATTTCGACGATCATGGGTGCGGCGGGCTTTGGAGCCCCGCAGGAAACCGTATTGCCGAATACGATCATCAATGCCATTGAGGACTGCGGATTCTTTGAGAGCATCCCTCTGTGGGCGGTTACGCTGATTGGCGGCCTGTTCATTTGGGTGCTGTCGTTCATCATGATCCTGAGCGTCTATGGACGCTTTTTCAAGATGTATATGTACACTGCTATCGCTCCAATCCCTCTGTCGTCTTTCGCGGGAGAGCCGAGCCAGAACATCGGCAAGAGCTTTCTCAAAAGCTATGCCGCCGTGCTGTTGGAGGGCGCGATTATCGTATTGGCCTGTATTATCTTCTCCGTGTTCGCTTCCTCGCCGCCTGTAGTCGATCCAAACGCGGCAGCGGCTTCGATGGTCTGGAGCTATATCGGTGAGCTCATCTTCAATATGCTCATTCTTGTGGGCAGCGTGAAGATGGCGGACCGCATCGTGCGCGAGATGCTGGGCCTGTGAGGTGCTGTATGGCAAAAAATATAGTGGAATGGTGGCAGGGCTACACGGTCAAAGACTGCGACTGCAAGTTCTGTCTTTATTACGGAGGCAGGCATGGAGGCGAAATCATTTGCGAGACCGAGGAGTGCGTTTGCAAAGAAGACCTGAAAAACGCTCTGCGCCGGGAAAGGAGTGCCGATGGAAGTAAAAATCAATAGAGAGATTCGGAACTATACCGAATCCATGTTCTTCGGACTGTCCATGCGGCAGTTCGTTTTTTCTATCCTCGCCGTGGGGATCGCCGTGCTTCTGTACTTTGTTTTGAAACCTATGGTCGGCATGGAGACCGTTTCCTGGATGTGCATCCTCGGAGCGGCTCCTTTTGCGGCAATGGGCTTCATCAGCTACCACGGTATGACGGCGGAGCAGTTTCTCTGGGCGTGGCTCCGTTCCGAAATGCTGGAGCCGAAGGAGATCCGTTTCGAGCCGGTCAATCTCTATTATGAATTGCTCAGGGAGAGCATTGAAAAAACCGAGAAAGGAGGCGTGGACCGCCATGATCAAGACACTGAAAAATCTTCTGAAGCAGGATAAGGAACGCTTTAAGGTTCCGCGCAAGGTGCAGGATGTGATTCCCATCAAGCGCATCTGGAACGACGGGATCTTCCTCGTTGGGAACAAGTACACGAAGATGTACCGTTTCTCCGACATCAACTATCTCGTGGCCAGCCGTGAGGATAAGGAAAGCATGTTCCTGACCTACTCCGAGCTGCTGAATAGTCTGGATAGCGGAGCCACCACCAAAATCACCATCAACAACCACCGTGTCAACCAGCGGGACTTTGAGGAAGCCATCCTCATGCCCATGCGAAACGATGGTCTGGATATGTACCGAAAAGAGTACAACCAGATGCTGCTGGACAAGGCCACGGGCGGCAATGGTATCATGCAGGAAAAGTATCTCACGATCTCCGTGCAGAAGAAGGACATTGAGGAAGCCCGTACCTACTTTGCCCGCACCGGCGCTGACCTGATCGCCCACTTTGCGGCGTTGGGCTCCAAGTGCGCGGAACTGAACGCGCAGCAGAGATTGCAGGTACTCCACGACTTCTACCGCGCCGGTGAGGAGAGCAGCTTTGTGTTCGACGCCAAGGAGAAAGCGCGGCTGGGCCACGACTTCAAGGACTATATCTGCCCGGACGCCATTGAGAAGAACGCGGACTATATCAAGCTGGGTGAGAAGTTCTGCCGGGTCATCTTCCTCAAGGACTATGCTTCCTATATCAAGGACAGCATGGTATCCGAGCTGACGGACCTGAACCGGAACATGATGATGAGCATCGACGTGATCCCCATCCCCACGGACGAGGCCGTGCGCGAGGTGGAGAGCCGTTTGCTTGGCGTGGAGACCAATATCACCAACTGGCAGCGCCGCCAGAACAAGAACAACAATTTCTCCGCTGTAATACCTTATGATATGGAGCTTCAGCGCAAGGAGGCCAAGGAGTTCCTGGACGATCTGACCACCCGCGATCAGCGCATGATGTTTGCCGTCATCACGATGGTTCACATGGCCGATACCAAGGAACAGCTCGACGCGGACACTGAGGCGATCCTTTCCACCGCCAGAAAACACATGTGCCAGATGGCATCTCTGAAATATCAGCAGCTTGACGGGCTTAACACCGTGCTGCCTATCGGAGCGAGGAAGATCAATGCTTTCCGAACCCTCACCACGGAGAGCTTGGCGGTGTTTATCCCGTTCAAGGTGCAGGAGATCATGGATCGCGGTGGAATCTACTTCGGGGAGAATGCCATCAGCCATAACCTCATCATGTGCAACAAGGCCAACCTTCTGAACCAATCGGCCTTTTTGCTGGGCGTCCCTGGTTCCGGAAAATCGTTCAGTGCCAAGGAGCTTATCACATTCCTGATTCTGAACACGGAGGACGATATTCTCATCTGCGACCCGGAGGGCGAGTATGCGCCGCTGATCGAAGCAATGGGCGCTATGGGCAGCGTAATTCGCGTCAGTGCCGGTGGCCGCGACCGTCTCAACGCCATGTATATGGTGGACGGCTACGGAGAGAACAACCCCATTGTGGTCAAGTCGCAGTTCATCATGTCCCTGATTGAGCAGATCGACAACAAAGGCGTGGGGCCGCAGCAGAAGTCCATCATTGACCGCTGCATCACGATGGTCTACCAGGAAGCAGGGGAGACCGGCATCGTTCCGACGCTGACTACGCTACGGGAGAAGCTGCTTGACCAGCCGGAGCCGGAAGCGAAGCAGATTGCCTTGTCTCTGGAGCTCTATACCACCGGCTCTTTGGACATCTTCGGAAAGCAGAGCAATGTGGATCTGGACAAACGCATCGTTGTGTTCGATATTCACGGTCTCGGCGCACAGCTCAAGCCCGCCGGTCTGCTTGTCATCACTGACACCATGCTCAACCGCGTTACCCTTAACTGGAAGAAGGGCAAGCGTACCCATGTCTTCATCGACGAGTTCCATGTCGTCTTTGAAAACGAATTCTCTGCTGCGTTCTTCAACAGTGCATGGCGTCAGTTCCGCAAGCGTAACGCCTATCCTACGGCCATCACGCAGAATGTAGAGTATCTTCTGGATTCCGTGCAGGCCAGTACCATGCTCTCCAACTCTGAATTCATCGTGATGCTGAATCAGGCGGCGTCTGACCGGGAGAAGCTGGCAAAGCTCCTGAACATCTCCAATGAGCAAATGAGCTATATCACGAATGCCGACGCCGGCTGTGGACTCATCAAGTACGGCAGCGCCCTTGTGCCGTTCATCAATCGGTTCCCGAAAAATACGCAACTCTATAAGTTGATGACCACCAAACCCGGTGAAGGAAGCTTCGCCTTGGGGCAGGCGTAAAGCCTGCCCCTTCTGGATAGGAGGTATATGAAATGCCAAAGATCAAAACACGCGAAACCCACCGTGACATCAAGGTTTTGGATAAAGCATCGGTTGCAGGAGAGCGGATGAAAAATGCTTTTATCCGGTCCAAAGAAACGGTAAAAAACTTGGCCGATGATGGGCAAATCACACCGGAAGAGTACGCGGAGGACCGTGTTCAGTACGCCGCGGAAGACATTGCCCACGATGCCGGACACGCAGCCGCAAACCAGGGAAAGAAAATGGTTGAGCATGGGCGAGACGCGATCCGCAAGCATCGTGACCGTCCGAGAGAACCGGGACAGATCCATCAGAGTGACGCTCCGCAGGCTTCGGCACACGAAGCGGCACGGCAAAACTCGATCCATCAGGTAGAGATGAGAGAGGTGCCGCCACAGCAGCATTTCTCTCCTGTTGAACAGCCAGTCACATGGGATGAACCACTTGCGCGAGAAATACCGAATCGCTTCACTCCGACTCCAAACCCGATACAGTCTACGGTACAGGATACGCCGAGTAAAGTAATGGAGCCTAACTCTCCTTCAGTGTATGATGCGAGGCCAATTCTTGCCGAGCCAGGGATTGAAACACGAACTGAACCAGTACACTGGATTAAGGCTCGTACTGGCTATGCGCAGTCTACCTACCAAACGGTTGCGCCTTCTCCTGGAGAAACTAGATACCGTATGCAGCAATTTCTTCAAGGGCAAAGCCGGTCCTCCCCTGTTTCCGATAATCGCGTAGTGGTATCTACTGAAGAACCGTTGACTGCAAGCGAAAAACTCAACCCGACTCTACTTGGTCAAGATGTTCGCCCAGCAGTTCTCAATCAGCCAGCAGAGGCGGTTGAGGTAAATGAGCAAATACCGTTCATCTATTCCGATCATAGCTATGTCAGACCAGCGCATACAGGAAAGACTATCAAAGCGAATGACTCTCTGCGGGATGCGAAAAGCAGCCCTGATGTGAAACAACTGACGCCGACAGAACGTGGGCGTCAGTTTGCCATCAAGCAGGCGGAGAAAAGAGCGGAGACCGTCCGTGCTGCACAAAACAGGCTGGAACCCATCATGGAAGACGTAAGCATGGGCTGTACTCCGGTTGAGGTGGAGTCTGCACCTCAGCCTGTCCCCTCTCGTGGAGAACCATCAAAAACCTTTTCGCCTGTAACTGAAGCTAATCAGGACGTGATAAAGCAGAAGAAAAGCAAAACAGCACTGGACAATTCACTGCAAAAGGCGGAAAGAAATACAGAGTTGGCCCGCGCACCTTCTAATTCTGTTTTCTATACCGATCGAGCTTCGTCCAGGCCAGTCAACGTAGAACGGCGTGGTCAAAAGAGCCGTAATCTTGGAAATACAGCAGCTCACGCTGAAAAGCGCCAGACCAAAGGCTCCATTAAAACCGTTGAGAAAGCAGAGAAGACGATAAAGCAATCAACTCGATCCACACAGAAGGCCAGCATCAAGACCACACGCAAAACGGCAAAAACGTCTCAAAAAGCAGTCAAAACCGCAGAACAGACCTCCAAGACAGCAATCAAGACGGCTCAGGCAACGGCCAAAGCAACACAGAAATCTGCCCAGGTTGCAGCGAAAACCGCGCAAAAGGCAGCTGCGGCTGCGAGACAAACCGCTCGCGCTTCGGCGGTGGCGGCAAAAGCTGTAGCAAAAGCAGTCGCAGCCGCAGTTAAGGCAATCGTCGCAGGCGTGAAAGAGCTTGTCGCTGCGATTGCTGCAGGTGGCTGGGTTGCCGTTATCGCCATTGTTATCATCTGCCTGATCGGTGTGATAATCGCCTCTCCTTTTGGAATCTTCTTTTCCGGAAACAACCGGGATGAAGGTGCTGTTACGGCTTCCGCTGCGGTGGCTCAGGTCATGTATGATTTCAACTCCAAGCTCGAAGACTTACAGGATGGTGACTACGATGACATTACCATATCCGGCTCGCTTGCTAACTGGCCGGAGGTCCTGGCAGTGTTTGCGGTTAAGGTTGCCGGGAATAATGACGTTGACGCTATGGATGTGGCCACGCTGGACCAAAAACGAATCAAAAAGCTCAAAGATGTCTTTTGGGATATGAACGCCATATCATCCGAAGTGGAAACGATAGATTATCCCGACAGTGACCCGGAAGACGACGTTGATGATAGCTGGAGCGAAAGCGTCCTACACATCACGATCACATCTAAGACAGCTGAAGAAATGAAGAAGCAGTATCATTTCTCCGAGAAGCAGAAGAAGATGCTGGATGAGTTGCTCGAAAGCCGCGATGCTCTTTTAGAGCTTATCGGAGATTTACAATTCATAAGCACTGATGCCTATGAGCTACTGAAGCACTTGCCGGATGATTTGCCAGAAGAACGGAGAAAAGTCATAAAGACGGCATGTTCTCTCGTCGGAAAGGTCAACTACTTTTGGGGTGGAAAATCTCTTGTGATCGGTTGGGATTCCCGCTGGGGTTCCATCCAGAAGGTTTGGGCAGACGGTAGCCCAACTACTGGAACCTATCGGCCTTATGGCCTGGATTGCAGCGGCTTCGTCGATTGGGTCTTCTATAATGTCAGCGAAGGGGCCTATGTTATCGGACATGGAGGTGGAGCTGCTGATCAGCACGCATATTGCCGAAATATTCCTTGGGATGAAGCCATGCCCGGCGATCTTGTCTTCTACCCGGAGGATACACATGTAGGAATAGTCGGTGGCTGGGATGAAGATGGAAACCTTTTAATAATCCACTGTTCTGCGGGCGTACAGATTACAGGCGCTTCCGGATTCATGTCGATTGCCAGGCCAGTTTACTATTCTGAATAGCAAAAATCCCACACCACCATTTACAAGTGTGAGTGGTGGTGTGGAATTGCAATATTCAGCTCAATTCAGTACCCATCTATGGAAAAGAGACGCTTTTTCAAGTCATGCTTTCTCCTGATTGTTCTTTTGCAGAGTTCTAAGAATATCTGCCATAAGATCTGCCGCAGTGCTTTCTTCTCTGGAGTTACCACCAAGGTCAACATCCGAAAATAGCGGTGACTTGGAAATCTTTTCACCCTTCACGCTGCGATTGATGAATTCCATAAGCTGTTCATGCTCACTATCCGCATCAGAAACGGCAATTGCGCCAGAAATGCGGCTCATGGAATCGAACCCCTTCCAAATATCAAACAGTTTCCGAAGCCTGAAGGCGGTGTCCTCAGCGTATTCGCTGAGTTCTTTTTCCCCGTTAAGAAACAACGCATCACGCAGAACCCCCAGGCTGGTGGATAGGTCAATAACCTTACGAAGCACCGCCTCCTTAAACTCCGGCACCGCAGCTTTGTAATCCCTCAACGCATACAGCATTTCGGCATGTGCCCAGGTCTTGTCGTATGCTGCTTCTTTCAAATGTGACCAGGCTTCTTCGGCTTTATTGGCGTTACCCATCTCAGAGTATATGGTTACAAGGGTATGTGAGATGTCTTCTTCATCCTCCGGGAGTAGTTCCAGCGCCCTCTCATAATATTCTGAAATCTTATCCAGATAGATCATGGGATCGGCTGCTTTCCTGAACACATGGATGCCGAACAGCATACCCGCAATTTCTTTGTACAGCAGGCCGTCGGACAGATTCTGATGAAGCTCACCCTCGATATACTTGAAGGTCTCTTCATCGCCATCTGTCATCAGCATGACCCTTGCCCGATCCACAATCAGGTCTCGCTCCTTATCTGACAGCGCATCATAAAACGAGAAGAGACTGTTCAAATCGGTCTTCAACAGCCTTGCCAGCGGCGCCAGCAGCGACGCATCCGGATAGCTGAGGTCCTTTTCCCAGCGGTTGACCGCCGGGGCGGTAACGCCCAGCCGCTCCGCCAGTTGAGCCTGCGTCAATCCCGCTTCCTTGCGCTTTTCCTGTATCACTTTGCCAATCATAACTACGCACTCCAAAATCGTATTTTGTGATCACGGGTACATTATATGGCAGGCAGCGGGTTGTGTCCACATATCTGTCGTTAATCTGCGATAAAAATAATTAAGAGATACTTAATTTCTGCCAAAACAAGATATTCATCCGATTTCCCAGAGAACCGTCACGGTGTCGGAGACCTCGATGTCGTCCGGCTCAATATCCATATCGTAACTCCCGGCGCCATCCATCACGGGAGCGCGGCATTCCTCCGCCATGAGCATCCGGTTCATCGGCTGGACCTCAAAATTGATCTGCCCCCACGAATAGTCGATACTCTGGATGTCTTTCAGCGAGACGCCGGCCGCCTGCGTCAGAACGGATGCTTTCTCTTTCGCGTCAGTGACAGCCTTGCCCAGCAGTTCGTTCTTTGCCGCCTCCGGGTCTTTGACGGTATAGCTCAGGCGGAACTCAGGCTTTACAGGGCAGTTGGCCAGTGCGTACAGCACCCGCCCCAGGCGGTCGTTATCGGAGTCAAATTCCACTTTCATCAGATGATGGAACTTGTAGCCGACGAAACGCTGCTTATAGGTGCCCTTGTCTTTGCAGCTTTCATACTCCGTGTCCACGCTGAAATTTAGCGTTTTCAGGTCTGACCGTTCAAAGCCGAATCCGGCCAGAAGATCCTTCAACCGCTCGGTGTCCTCTGATGACCGGCGCAGAGTCTCACCATACTCCGGGAAGATACCCTCCAGCGACAGAGTGATTCTGGTCATATCGGGCTTGACCTTGATCTGCCCCTTGCCCGTAACTCTGATGGTACGCATTGATTACTCCTTTCCCGGCTCAATAGCCGATGGCATTTCTGCAATCATGTCAAAGAGGTCTCGCGGAATAATGAACGGCTCGGAAAAGGCGTTGATCACGATGCCGGCGACATTCTTTTCATTGTTCCACGCCAGTCTGGCAGCCTCCAGAAAATGTCTCTGAATCTTGGAGAAACCTTCCCCGTATTCTCCCATTTCCTCAGCCGTGGTGAAAACCGGGAAGAAGAAATCCTCACCGTTTTGCAGGATATCAGGTATCATGCGGATATTCTCTGTGCTGACGAACGTCTTTCCAACGGCTTCGTCCGCCTTCATCTCCTTAACGAGCTCCACCAATGCGTCCATGTCCCCATCGCCCACAATCGCATTACATGGAATCCAGATCAGGCTGTCACGGAGTATCTTCATGAGCTTGATCATGTTCAGCTGCGTCCGATTCCTGTTGCAGATTTCGATGGCCCGTTTCAGGAAAGAACCGTCCTCCAGCAGTTCAGGCGTGATCGTATCATCCGGCACATGGTATTCCACACCGCCGTCCGCTTTAAGAATCATGTTGATCAGTTCCCTGGTCAGCATAAAGGACTGTCCCCAGGGGTTGATAATAAAGTCGGGACTTCCGGCGTCCATGCAGCCTTTCAACGTGGCGTCGATGAAGTTGGAGACGATCTGGCTCGGCTGCCCTTTGGCGTGTTCCGCCGGGGAGGTGAATGCAACCAGCCATTCCTTCCCATCATTTGTATGTACCGACCGGAAGGCAAACTCTCTGCCGTCCTCCGACATGATGACCGGGATCATGAAATGTCCGTCCTGGTGCATCCGGGTACGGATTGCCTCCAGCACCGCACACAGGTTTTCTTTCGTTGCCTCTGCATGGTAGGCGCTGATGGCTTCCTCAATCAGTTCATTCCCGTCCAGGAAGGGATCGTGAAACGCGGGCTCCGCCGCCGCTTTCTGTTCCGCGAACCGATCCAGTACTGCCAGCATGTCATCTGGCAGGCGCTTCCTGCATTCTGCGACCATCTCATCCGGTATGCCGTAGAACGCCTCTCCAATACTGCACGCGATACAGGTCAGCGTGTCGCAGTCGCCGCCAAGGGAGACCGCCGTGCGGATAACGTCCTCAAAGTCGGTTCCCTCCAGGAATGCCGTGACCGCTTCCGGGACGGTCTTCTGGCAGCTCTCCACATGGTGATACGTCGGGCGGATTTCATCACAAGTCCGTGACAGATCATAGCCGAACTCGCTGATGAGATAGTCCTTGATTTCATCCTTGCCGGCTCCGGTCCGTGCGAGGAATATCGCGGAGGCGGTTGCTTCTGCGCCCTTGATGCCCTCCGGGTGATTGTGGGTCACCTCCGCCGTCAGTCGAGCGATCCGCCGCGTCTCTTCGATGCTGTCATACAGCCACCCGGCAGCGGATACGCGCATGGCGGAGCCGTTTCCATAGCTGCCGTAGGGTTTCGGGTCCTTCGCTCTCAGCCAGCCGTAGAAGCGCCCGCCATACCCGGCATCTGGGTAACGCTTGCCCCACTTGCGCATGGAGGCGACAAGCGCGGCCCTGATTTCATCGTCGGTTTTTCCGGCGGCGTCCAGCAGCGCCTCCGCCACAGCAACGGTCATAACGGAATCATCCGTAAACTCTGTGCCTCGGCTGAAAAGCGGGAACTCCTTTGTCTTGGGGCTTCTGTCAAACTCATACGGCGCACCAATCATGTCGCCGAGGATTGCTCCGAACATATTCTCGACCTCCTTTGTCTTGATGGTCTCAGTATAACCGACGAAAAAACGGAAGAGGTCGTTTGCCAAACGACAAATGACCACTTCCGATATCTAATGACGTTGCCGGTATTGCTGACCCAAACTGGAATATGTCAGTCTGTTGCCGCCTTCTTGTTTTTCCCGAACACAGCGGTTTCCACGTCGTTAATGCCGATATCCGTCATACCGGCAGCATATTCGATCATTCTGCAAAAATCCCGCGCGTCGTATTCTCTGCCCGTGATCGATCCGATGGTTTCGCCTCTGCTGATAGCGTTCAGGACGTCGAACGGATCGAAAGCGTTGTGCACCGCCGTTTTGCAGCCGTTCTCATCAGTAATATACAGGCAAGGCTCGTAGGGGTGGCATGTCAGGGTTAATCTCTCGCCGTTTGCAATCAGATACGGACAATCATTCTGCTGACCGAGCGTATAGCGCCCGTCCCGGTAAACGATTACTGCTTTATGGATGTCCCACGGAAAGATAAAGGGAGCTTTCATTCTTTTGATCAGGTGTTCTCGATCTTTCGGATTCATTTCGCCCTGCGCGATCGCACGGTCGAGAAGTTCGGCGTATTCGTTCTCGTCAATCTCATAAAAAGCCTGTGAAAACTTGTCACAGTCGTGTTGGTCGAGATTCGTCCAAACCATCAGGAAAAGCTTTCCGTCGTCGGCTCTGCCGACGGCTTTTTCGACGCGGTACCGAAGCGATCCGATCTTCCACCCGCCCTCGAATTCTTCTTTATCAACCCAGAACCACGCGTGCCAGCCGTATCCGGAGGTTACTTTATATTCTTTCATTTTTCCTCAAAGCCCGATTTATTCTCCCAGGATCGGCTGCCCGTACTTGAACAGGGCGGCGTTGATCTCGAAAATGTCATAGTTCCCATTGGTAATGAAGTAGGAGACAATCAGGTCAAACTTGTTGCTGGGGGAAAAGGCAATCTCCGCCCGCGAGAGCAGATCAAGCATGGTCGGCATATCCAGCTCCAGCGCGATGGCGAATGCCACAGCCGTTTTCTTCTTCGGTTTGTAGTCCGCCTTGCAACGAATGCGGGAGAAGACCTTCCGGTCGATGTTGGCTTTCTTGTAGACCGTCACGTCGTCCATGCCGCTGGAATCGATCAGCTTGAACAGCCGCTGCTGGAACGTGTCCTCGTCCCCTCCAAGTACCTCGTCCAGACTCTTGCCCGCGACATCAGGGAAAGGAGCCACAGATGGAGGAGCGTTGGGTGCCTCCGCCAGATCCTCTTCCAACGATATGGCGTTCATGCGCCGCCGTCGTTCCTCCGCCAGCATCCGTTCTTCGTCCATGCGGCGCCGGATGCTGGAGTTGTAACCGCCGCCGTATTCTTCCTCACGCAGGAGGCTGACGGAATGCTCGTCTATGTATTCGGTAATGCCGCCGACCAAGCTTTTAGACAGCTCCAGCGCCTTGCGGTCGAATACAACGAGGATGACCTTCATCTCGTGTGTCAGGAGGAACCTGCCGATTTCGGCAAGAGCGATGTTCAATGCCTCATCCTTGGGAAAGCCATAAACGCCCGTGGCTATCATCGGAAAGGCGATGCTTTCGCAGGACAACTCCGCTGCCAGGGACAGCGACCGTGCATAGCATGAGCGCAGAGTATCCCGCTCTCTATGATTCCCGTCCACCCATGCCGGGCCGACAGTGTGGATGATGTATTTTGCGCTGAGGTTGAACGCGGGTGTGCAGACGGCGCAGCCCGGCTCAATGTCGCCAATCTTCTTTCTCTCGGCAAGAAGCAGTTCTTCTCCGGCA
>Ga0129306_1003332_pt1 | contig 12204 bp, 10 predicted proteins | sample P827metagenome_FD_94438 | JGI IMG/M metagenome (GOLD analysis project Ga0129306, IMG submission 94438) | Capybara group fecal microbial communities from Wisconsin, USA - P827 metagenome | ecosystem: Host-associated > Mammals > Digestive system > Large intestine > Fecal | place: USA: Wisconsin...
CCATCCCAAAATGGGGGAACTCCCTCTGGAAGCCATGAGTGACGGGGCCCGCAGCGTCATCAGCATGGCGGCGGATATAGCCTACCGAATGGCCCGTCTCAATCCGGACATGGGGGAAGACGTCACCCTGAAAACCTCCGGTGTGATCCTGATCGACGAGGTGGATATGCACCTGCACCCCTCCTGGCAGCAGACGGTCGTCAACGACATGGTCAGGGCCTTCCCGAAAGTACAGTTTATTATGACGACCCACAGTCCCCAGGTACTGACCAGTGTGCCGGCGGAAAGCATCCGGATCCTGCACTGGGATGACGATATGGTGGATATTGAAGAGCCGTCATTCTCCCTTGGCGCGGAAAGCAGCCAGCTGCTGCGGGATATCCAGCATGTGGAAACCCGTCCGGGATCTCTGCCGATTGTAAAGACGCTGCAGCGTTACCTGCAACTGGTCAGCGAGGACAAGTGGGACAGCGAAGAAGCGCTGGCCCTTCGCAAGACACTTGATGAATGGTCCCAGGGAAGAGAACCTGCGCTCTTGCGGGCGGATATGGATATCCGGGTGCGCAATTACCGTAGGAAGAAATAAGATTTTGTATTTTCAGGGAAAGGGAGGCGTAACGCATGAAACGGGTGCAAAAAAGTCCGGAAGAACCGGAATTGTTGACTCGCTACAGGCAGCGTTATCCCCGCGATACCTGGGACAAATTCCACCATCGGAGCAGGGACGGTTACCGGCAGGTCAAGCGGCAGATACTTCAAGATCAGCACGGGTTGTGCGCATATTGTGAGATTAATATCAAACTGACTGCCGAAGAAGACAGGGTAGATGATTTCCGCGTGGAACATTTCCATCCCAAAGTGGGAACGGAAAACGAGGAACGCAATTACCATCTGGAGTGGAAGAATATGCTGGGCGTCTGCCACGGAGGCAGCCAGCCCCGGGTAGCGGAAGCGGGGTACCGCTTTTCCAAAGCCAAGGAGGACCGGAGCTGCGATGTGCCCAAGGGCGGGAAATCCATTAATGCGGAAATCCTGAATCCGCTGCAGATACCTGCGAAGGAAATGCTGTTTTGCTTTGATTCTTTTTCCGGCGCCATGTCCGTGGACGAAGAACGCTGTCCGGAGATGCTGCGTAAAAAGGCCTGCAATACGATTGTTGAACTGAATCTGAACGCGCCCCGTCTGAAACGGCTGCGCAAGGCAGTGATCGAAGTAATGCAGGAACAGGTGACGGAACTGACGGGGCAGGGCGTTCCTATTGATGAGGCAATGGACCAGCTGGCCCGGGAGTTACTGATACCGAATTCAGATAATAATTATCTTGCTTTTTTTACTACCATGCGCTGGTTCCTGGGTGAAGCGGCGGAAAATCTGCTGCGGGAGCGGGAGTATATAATTTGATTAAAAGCTGAAACAAAAAGCTGTAACAAAAGCGGGCGGGCTGCTATTTTGTTGCAGCTTTTAAACTGTATACGAATTAACCGTGTGAATATGAATTCACCGCGTTTCCTGAATTTTTGCAGGATTTTTTCGGTTTTGGTAGAATATGTTATTTTAGCGGTAAGAAAGGTCAGGAGTAAGCGATAAATGCAGCAGAATGGCTGATGAACATTTAATGCTCTGTTTTTTCAGCTGACAGGAGAACAGTGGAACGAGGGATCACAGTGATTAATACAAAGGCATTCAAAGCATATGATATACGCGGTATTTACCCGGACGAAGTCAACGAAGAACTGGCCTACCGGGTGGGGAAGGTGTTTTGTGCTTTATTCGGGGCGGAAACGGTGGTTGTGGGCTGTGACATCCGCCTGACCGGCCCGAAACTGCTTCAGGCCCTGTGTGACGGGCTGCAGGATGGCGGAGCCAATGTGATCGATATCGGTCAGTGCGGCACGGAAATGATTTATTTTGCCACCGCATACCTCAATGCGGACGGCGGCGTCATGGTCACGGCCAGTCATAATCCGGCGCAGTATAACGGCTTGAAGCTGGTGCGCCGGGACGCCAGGCCGGTAGGGGTGGATTCCGGCCTGAAGGAAATCGAAGAGATGGTAAGGGGGGATGAGTTCCCGCATCATCTCATGGCCGGCAAAGCCAGAGGCTTCCTGACCAGGCAGAATGTTCTGAAGCCCTATGTGGAGCATATCCTGAAATACATTGACAGATCGAAGCTGAAACCTGTTAACATTGTGGTGAACCCCGGCAACGGCGGGGCCGGCGTAGTGTTGGACGAACTGGAAAACTATCTGCCGTTCCGTTTCATAAAGATAAACTACGAGCCGGACGGAACCTTCCCCAACGGCGTGCCCAATCCCATGCTGGAGGAAAACCGTAAGTACACGGTTGACGCGGTGCTGCGGCATCATGCGGACTTCGGCATTGCCTGGGACGGCGATTTTGACCGCTGTTTCTTCTGCGATGAAAAAGGAAAGTTCGTAGAAGGTTATTATCTGGTAGGCCTGCTGGCGGAAAATTTCCTGCATAAGTATCCGGGCTGCAAGATCATGTACGATGCGCGGCTGACCTGGAACACGGAATCCATCGTAAAAAGTCACGGAGGCATACCGGTCCCAAGTAAGAGCGGACACGCTTTTATGAAACAGTGCATGCGGGAAAACGGTGTGATATACGGCGGGGAGATGTCCAGTCATCACTATTTCCGTGATTTTACGTACTGTGACAGCGGCATGATTACGGCGCTGATTGTTTCCGAAATGCTGTGTACCTGCGGTAAAACATTATCGGAACTGATCGGGGGAATGGAAGAAGCATTCCCCTGCAGCGGGGAGATCAACCGGAAAGTTACGGACAGCAAGGCCGTGCTGGCAAGATTAAAGAAGAAATATAAAGACGGCAAAGCGGATACGCTGGACGGACTGAGCATCGAATATCCGGACTGGCGCTTTAACCTGCGGGCGTCCAATACGGAACCGGTGATCCGGCTGAATGTGGAAACAAGAGGGGATAAACAATTGTTAAAAGAGAAAGTGCAGGAATTATTAAATGAAATTGGCGGTGAACCGGCATGAGCGCACGTTTTAAAACCATTACAAGAGCAGTGATACCGGCGGCGGGGTTAGGCACCCGTTTCCTGCCGGCGACCAAGGCAACACCGAAGGAGATGCTTCCCATCGTAGACAAACCTACGATCCAGTACATTGTGGAGGAAGCGCTGGCCAGCGGCATTGAAGATATCCTGATCATTACCGGCCGCAGCAAACGGGCCATTGAAGACCATTTTGACCGGAGTATCGAGCTGGAGCTGAACCTGGCGGAAAAAGGAAAGGATGAATGGCTGGAAATGGTACGGAGCATTTCGGATATCCGTATCCATTATATCCGTCAGAAAGAACCCCGGGGACTGGGGCATGCGATTTTATGCGCCAAGCAGTTTATCGGCAACGAGCCCTTTGCGGTGCTGTTAGGCGACGATGTGGTTTATAACGATGAAAAACCTGCCCTGCGGCAGCTCATAGACGTGTATGAAAAGACAGGGGCTTCCGTATTAGGCGTGCAGGAAGTACCTCATGAAAAGGTTTCTTCGTACGGCATTGTGGCGGCCAGGGGAACCAGCGATCCCCGGACTTTTGCGGTGGCGGATATGGTGGAGAAGCCGCCTGTGGACGAGGCTCCTTCCAACATGGCGGTACTGGGACGCTACGTCATTACGCCCGAGATCTTTGAGCTTCTGGAACATACCGACCCGGGCGCGGGCGGGGAAATCCAGCTGACGGACGGACTGCGCTCCCTGCTGAAGATTCAGCCCGTCTATGCCTATAATTTTGAAGGACGCCGTTATGACGTGGGCGACAAACTGGGCTTTCTGGAAGCGACGGTGGAATATGCCCTGCGCCGTCCGGAACTGCATGAAGGATTTTTGAATTACCTGACGGGAATTGTTAACGGAACGAAATGAGGATGATGATATGAATATTTTGGTTACAGGCGGAGCCGGCTACATCGGATCCCATACCGTGAGGGCCCTGGCAGCCTCCAAAGATTTTACTCCTGTTGTATATGACAACCTGTCTACCGGTCATGAGGCTTCTGTGCCGGACAACGTGCAGCTGATTACCGGCGACATCCACGACGTGTATTTTCTGAAACATATATTAGCGGAACATGAAATTGACGGGGTTATCCATTTTGCGGCGTCGTCCCTGGTTGGCGAATCCATGACGGACCCGGCGAAGTATTATTTTAATAATGTGGAAGGAACCCTCCATTTGCTGATTGCCATGCATGAAACAGGAGTGGACCATATTGTTTTCTCTTCCACCGCGGCTGTATACGGCGAACCGGAGAAAATACCGATCGAGGAAGATTTCCCGACCGTTCCTACCAATGTGTATGGCCGGACCAAGCTGATGATCGAAAACATGATGAAGGATTTTACCATGGCATACGGCATGGACTACGTGGCGTTGCGGTATTTCAACGCGGCCGGGGCAATACAGGACGGTTCCATAGGGGAAGATCATAATCCGGAAACACACCTGATACCTTTGATTTTAAAGACCGCACAGGGGGTAAGGGACCATATTTCGATTTTTGGCACTGATTATCCTACGCCGGACGGTACCTGCCTGCGGGACTACATCCATGTGCTGGATCTGGCGGACGCCCATGTGCTGGCCATGCAGTATCTGGTGAACGGCGGGCAAAGCACCGTGTTCAATCTGGGCAGTGAAGCGGGTTTCAGCGTACGGGAGATTATTGAAAAAGCCAAAAAGATCACGGGAATTGACTTTAAGGTTGAGGAAGAGGCCCGGCGGGCTGGGGATCCGGGCGTGCTGATCGCTTCCAGCGCCAAATGCAAAAAAGTACTGGGCTGGAAACCTCAGCACAGCAATACAGAAGAAATCATCAAGACTGCCTGGAACTGGCATAAAGAGCATCCTTACGGATTTGGGAGTTAAAAGGCTGTTCATTCCTTTTCATTATGAGAGCTCTTTTATGAAATGATTTCATTGAATAAATCTTATACCTCGCATTACAGTAGTTTAATTATTTGATAACGGAACACATCTATGCAATTAACAGTCGATAAGCTTGAGAAGTCTTTTGGCGTTCATGAAATATTCAAAGATGTCAGCTTCATGATCGCCAAAGGCGAGAAGATTGGTCTGGTCGGTGTCAACGGCAGCGGCAAGTCCACGCTGGTGAAATGCCTTTTGCAGCCGGAGTATGCAGACCGGGGCACAATCAGTTTTGAGCCGGGCATTAACATAGGCTATGTGGAACAGGGATTTGGCAGCATCGGCAGCGAATCCGTCTGGGATTTTATGCTGAAAGCCAATCCCGAAATCCTGTCGTTGCGGCGGAAGCTGGCGGAACTGGAGCAGGCTTCCGCGTCCGGTGACCGGGAGGTGCTGGACAGCTACGGGCGAGCCACCCAGCGCTATGAATTCCTGGACGGCTACAATTATGAAGCAAAGTTAAAAATGGTTTTATTCGGGCTTGCATTTCCTGAAGCGATGTGGGGGATGCAGGCAGCTTCTCTTTCCGGGGGACAGAAGACAAGGCTGTTGCTGGCGGCGGCGCTGGTTTCCTCTCCGGACTTTTTGTTATTGGACGAACCAACGAATCATCTTGATATCCGCATGATGGAGTGGCTGGAAGGGTACCTTCGGGATTTTAAAGGCGGCGTGCTGGTAGTCAGCCACGACCGTGCCTTTCTGGACCATGTCGCCACCAGGATCCTGGAACTGGAAGGGGGACGGCTGCGTTCCTTTACGGGCAATTATTCGAAATATCTGACTCAGAAGGATATTCTGACGCGAACGGAAAAAGCAGCCTACGAGGCGCAACAGGATTTCATTGCGGAACAGGAAGCCTATATCCGCCGTTTTAAAGCCGGCATCAAGAGCAAGATGGCCCGGGGCCGGCAGTCTCGGCTGGACAGGCTGGAACGCCTGGAAGCGCCGGTGGAGAATGAAACGTTTTCCCTGCGCCTGCCCAAAGCGCCGGAATCGGCGGAACGGGTGCTGATCCTGGAACATTTAAACGCCGGTTACGGTGACAATGTGCTGGTGCGGGATGCGGACCTGATCCTGCGCCGGGGCGAAAAGACAGGGCTGATCGGGCCCAACGGCTGCGGCAAGACGACCCTGCTGCGCACGGTTTTGGGGGAAGTGCCGGCTCTGGGCGGCGAAGCGAAGATCGGCAACCGGGTTAAAATCGGTTATTTCTCCCAGAGTTATGAGCGGCTGAATCCAAATCAGACTTTACTGGACAATTTCCTGACAGAGTATGGCATGACTGAGGAACAGACACGCTCCCTGCTGGGGGGCATGTTGTTCCACGGCGATGACGTGTTCAAGGAAATCGGTACCCTGTCAGGCGGGCAGAAAGCCCGGCTGGTTTTACTGAAGCTTGTGCTGGACGGCGCCAATCTGTTAATACTGGACGAACCCACCAACCATCTGGACATTCTGGCGAAAGAAACAGTGGAAGCGGCGCTGGAAGTTTTTGACGGAACTGTATTGGTGGTAAGCCATGACCGTTACCTGATCAATGAAGTGTGTGACCGGATCTGGGAGATCGAGGATCATGTGGTCCGGGATTATAAAGGGAATTACGGGTTCTATCTGGAAGAAAAAGCTAAGAACAGTAAGGCAAAAGAAGCAGCGACCGTCTCCGGCGGTGGGAAGACGCAGAAGGCAGAAGAAAAGAACACATCGGAGAAACGGGAAGACGCTGCCGCAGCGGTTAAGCAACAGGCAGGAACAACCATTGCGGCGACGGAAGAGGCCGGGAATGCCGCTGTAATCATTCATGATACAGGTAAGCCCTGGGACGGAAAAGTTAAAAATAAGGAAAGCAAAAAAGCCCGCAGGCACAGTCCCGCCCAGCTGGAAGAGCTGATTGCCAAAGTGGAACTGCGGCTGCGGGAGCAGGAAGCCATGTTAGGCTGGCTGGACAAACAGATCTCCATTCCGGAGAATCAGCTGGATCTGGAGAAGAGTAAAGCCATGGCCGCCGAGCGGGAAGAATATGTTAAAACCATTGACGAACTGGTACAGAAGTGGGAAGAACTGTTGGAAGAGCAGGATATGCTGGAGCAGGAAGAGCAGTAAAATGGAAATGACACATGAGCAATTTATGGAACTGGCCCTGCAGGAAGCGGAAAAAGCGGCAGGACAGGGGGAGGTACCCATCGGGGCGGTCATTGTAAAGGAAGGGCAGGTCATAGCCAAAGCCCACAATATGCGGGAACAGTGGCTGGACGCCACGGCCCATGCGGAAGTCATAGCCATACGGGAAGCCTGCGAAAAGCTGAGGAACTGGCGGCTGTCCGGCTGTACCCTGTATGTGACCGTGGAGCCCTGTCCCATGTGCGCCGGCGCCATTTATAACAGCCGCGTGGACACGGTGATCTTTGGCTGCAGGGATAACCGGGCGGGAGCGGTTGAATCCTTGTTCAACGTGCTGTCCCATCCGTTGCTGAACCATCAGCCCCAGGTCATCGGCGGGATTCTGGAAGACAAATGCGCCGCTGTGGTGAAGAAGTTTTTTGCTTCCTGCAGGGCAGAAGAAAAATAAAGTGCGTGCAAGATTTGTATTATTGTGGTAAAATATATAGCGAGCATTTTTGGAGCGGTATCGAAGTGGTCATAACGAGGCGGACTCGAAATCCGTTAGCCGTCCGCGGCACGTGGGTTCGAATCCCACCCGCTCCGCCAGATAATTCGCGTCTCTCGCCCGGGGGACGCTTTTTTAATATGTGTGAAGAGGAGGGGCTCTTATGAAAACGGCAACACAAAAACGGAAAGATTTACGCGCAATGCTTTCAGCCGGCAACATACTCTGTGTACCGGGGGTGGGCGATGCGCTGACGGCTAAAATTGCACAGATGGCGGGGATTCAGTGCCTGGCCATGGGTGGATATAGCGTGACGGCCGTTCATCTGGCCCAGCCGGACGTGGGGCTCCTTTCCATGTCGGAAATGGAAACCGCCTTAAAAGAAATCTGTGACGCCACGGATATTCCCGTCATTGCAGACGGAGACAACGGCTATGGCAACGCCCTGAACGTGATCCGCACCGAATCTGAGTTCGAAAAGGCCGGAGCTGCGTGCATCTTTTTTGAAGACCAGGTCTGGCCGAAACGCTGCGGGCACATGGACGGGAAACAGGTGATCACGGCGGACGAGCATGTGCAGAAGATCCGCGCCGCAGTGGAGGCCCGGGTAGATAAAGAGACTATGATCATGGCGCGTACGGACAGCCGGGCGGTATATGGCATTGAGGACGCCATTGAACGCTGCAAACGGTATGCGGACGCCGGGGCGGAAATGCTGTTTGCCGACGGTCTCTGCACAAGGGAAGAGATAGAACGGTTTGCAAAAGAACTGAAGGGCTCGGGCGCGTATCTGGATGCCAACATGATCGAAGGGGGCAAGACGCCGATCATCCCGGCCAAAGAACTGGAACAGATGGGTTATTCTGTCGTGTTCTGGGCCTGCAGCGCGGTGTATACGGTTTCCAAAGCGCTGTATGATTTGTTCAGCGGCCTGCAGAAAAACGGCACGACCGAAGCGACAGTTGCCAATATGGTAGAGTTTGGCCGTTTCAATCATTTTGTGGGGCTGGATCATTACAAAGAACTGGAACGGAGATATAAAGTAGACAGGGACGACTGAAATCATGACCTGCAGAGGAAAAAGGCAACTTTGCCTTCTGCAGGTTTTTTCATTCGAAAACAATTTTGCAATATAAAAACTTTTTTCATGTTTGCTTCATGGATTCATTCTGCCATGTAAAAAACATATTTATATTTTAGTATGCAGGCGGAAAAACAGAAATAATGCTAAATGTTTTTAAAATATGATATAATAAGTAAAGTTAATAATTTTCATAACAAGTAAACTTAATGATATGCATAGTTCAAAAGATGGAAAGGAGGACGCCGATGAAAAAGTTATTTGCGTTGATTCTTTCATTCTGCCTGTTCTGCGGCATCGCCTTTGCTGAGGGAGAAGCCCCTTCCGATAATACGAATTCCGGTGAAAACAAGCAGGGTTCGCTGAATCTGGGTTCTTTGCCAGAAAGGAAGACCATGAGCTCCCTGGAGGATGTACTGACGGCCCAGGACGCGGACCGGATCCAGAAAGCGGTCTCCGATGCTCTGGTGAGCTTTGCGGAAAAGGATGCGTCCCTGTCCGTGGAAGCCTGGTCGGAAAAGGTTCTGCAGGAAAAAATGGAGAACGCTTCCAAGAGCCGTGTGACGGAAATCTCCCTGGAAATCCAGGACACCATCCGGGAAACGGAAGAACAGAACCGCTCTCTGGCTGAAGCCATGAAAAACGGCGAAAGCAAGAAGAGCTGGATGGATGGACAGTTGAAGAAATATATTACCAAGGCGGTTGAACTGACCGGTGACGCGCCGAAAGTGACCAGCAACGGCCGCAACAACGGTTTTACCATTGCGGGCAAAAACTGGAAAGGCCAGGCGCTGAGCGACAGGGAAGCCCGCCTTATGCGGGAGGATCTGGAACAGGACCGGGACAGCGGCATTAAAACCGCTGTAGCGGTTGGCCTGGTGCTGGCTGCAGACAGCGGCCGGGTTTCCATCATGAACCAGGCAGCGCCCCGGCAGCTCACCATGATTGCCATCAATGCAGTGGAAGAAGCCAAAACAGTTTTAAAAGTGAAAAAGGGTATCATCACCGGCAAGGAAGGCGTGGACAAGCTGACGGATACGGCCATGACCTCCCTGATCGGCATGCTGGCCGGTTTTGACTACAAACAAATCGGCTTCCTGGCCGGAACGGCAGCGGGAACAGCGGCAGGCGGCGCTCTGGAAGGTGCCACCGGCGGCATCAGCCTGGGCTCCATCACCATCAACGGCGCTTTGCTGGGTGCCTATTTCGGTGAGAAGATCGGCAGCCGCATCGGCGAATCCATCAATGCTACCATGGATGAGAAACTGAAAGTCCGGATCATTACGGAGTTTGAAAGCTTCCTGGGCGGAACGGTGGCTACCGTGCTGAACATCCACGATGTACAGAAAGCCCTGGACAGCATGGAACAGGAGAGCGACGTCAAACTGACGGAAGAAGCGGCCAAGGCCGTGACTCGGGCAAAAGACGGTGCTGTTTCTTTCGGGACCAGCGTTAGCGAAACTGTGAAAGACTGGGGCAGCAGTGCCGGGAACGCAATGAAATCCTGGGGCAACAGTGCCGGCAGTTCTGTGAAATCCTGGGGCAGCAGCGCCAAAAGCACCGTGAAAGACTGGGGTTCCAGCGCCGGCAGCACGATCAAATCCTGGGGCAGCAGTATCTCGGATTTCTTTGGCAATGCCGGACAAAGCATCGGTAAAGGCTGGGACGGGCTGAAAGATAAAGTGAAAGGGGCGGTAAGCGCTTTGCCGGGCGCACTGTCTTTGGGATAAGTTGAATAGGAAATATATAAGCAGCTTGCCGGATGGCAGGCTGCTTTTACGTAAGTACAATGTTTTACTCAACTCTTTAATACCTCGACATATTTTGAAAGGACAGTAACATGGCGACAGAATTATTCCCTGTTAAAATCATCGGCCACATTCGCACGGATTTTACCAGCAAGTTTGGGGTGCCGCGGCAGAGCGGCATTGTGGACGCGCTGGAAGCCTGTATTGAGTTTGAAAAGGAGTTTGCCCAGCCGGAAGCGTTTCGGGGTCTGGAAGGCTTTTCCCATTTATGGATCATCTGGCAATTCTCTGAAGCGGTGCGGAGCAACTGGTCTGCGACAGTACGGCCGCCCCGGTTGGGAGGCAATAAACGGGTGGGTGTTTTTGCGACACGTTCTCCCTTCCGCCCCAACGCTATCGGTCTTTCTTCTGTAAAAATCAAAAAGATTGAACCGGACACGCAGAAAGGCCCGGTGATTTATGTAACAGGTGCGGATTTGATGGACGGCACGCCGATTCTGGATATCAAACCCTATCTTGCCTTTGCGGATTCCCATCCGGACGCAGTGGACGGCTTTGCCGGCCAGGTAGTTTACCAAAAAGTTCAGGTCATTTTTCCTAAAGAATTACTGGAGATGATTCCGGAGGAAAAAAGAGAAGCGTTGCTGGGTGTGCTGGCAGAAAACCCGGCGCCGCATTATCAGAATGATCCGGAAAGGGTATACGGTTTCGGTTTCGCGGGTAAGGAAATCAAATTCAGAATACAGGATGGCGTTCTGACAGTGGTGCGCGTGGAATAACAGAATATGTGTACAAACGCCGGAATATTTGATATAATATTATGGTAATTTTGCAGGATAACAACAGTGATTATTCAGGGTAACACAATGTAAGGAAACACGGATTAAATGAGTTTGTGCTCCCCTGAAAGTTCCGGAGGCTTTTATGATTGCGATTCGTGACCGGGTTCGGTTTGGCGAAACGGACCTGATGGCAGTGGTTTACCACGCAAATTACCTTCCCTGGATGGAGATGGGACGGGTGGCCTGGCTGCGTGCCTGCGGCGTGGACCTGAACCGGATGATGGACGACGGCATCGTGTTTCCCATTCGGGAACTCAATGTGAAATATAAACATTCTTCCCGGTTTGATGATGAATACGAAGTGCAGACGACCATGCTGGAATTTAACCGGGCCAAGATGGTTTTTGCGTATAAAGTGGTTGACGCAAATAACGGAACGGTTTTTGTGGAAGGCACGACTACCAACGTTTTTACAGATAAAAACGGGAAAATAGTCCGCCTTCCGGCAGAATGGTTTGACAAAATCAATGCGCTCTATCTGAAGGAAAAAGCCGGAGAGATTTAATAAATTACGAGTAATGCAAGAGGTGTGTGTATTCATGGAATATGAAATTATACCGGTGCCGACACGTATCCTGACTTCCCGGGATGATATCGTGGAAGCGGTGAAGGAATACGGCAAAGGCAAATACGGACCGGATGACGTGATCTGCGCGGCGGAAAGCGTGGTGGCGATCACCCAGGGGATGGCCATGCGCTGCGAGGAATTCAAACCGGGCTTTCTGGCCAAGACCCTGTGCCATTTCTTTCCTTCCTACGGGAGCATCAGCGGCTGGTACTGCATGCAAGCGCTTATTGATACGGAAAGCAACGCAAAGGTACTATGGGCTTTTATTGTGGGCGCGGTGACCAAGCTGCTGGGTAAAAAAGGCGTGTTCTACCAGATGGCAGGCTATCAGGCACGGCTTATCGATGATGTGACCGGGACTATGCCGCCGTATGACAAACA
>Ga0129306_1003333_pt1 | contig 12202 bp, 13 predicted proteins | sample P827metagenome_FD_94438 | JGI IMG/M metagenome (GOLD analysis project Ga0129306, IMG submission 94438) | Capybara group fecal microbial communities from Wisconsin, USA - P827 metagenome | ecosystem: Host-associated > Mammals > Digestive system > Large intestine > Fecal | place: USA: Wisconsin...
AATATATATTAAATGAAACTAAAGTAAGAACAACTAATAATTTTAAAATAAATGATCTAAAAATAGATTTAGATATAGAAGAAAAAGAATTATCTAAACCATTAAATAAAATTAATTATTCTATAAAAAATAATTTTGATAGTAAGATAGGACTAAAACTTAATAAATATAATAATATAAACATTAATATAGAAGAAGATACAGATTTAATAAATATTGATTATGATATAGATGATACTAATTATTTAGTTGATCAAATTAATATTAATTTAAAGGATAATACTAATTCTAATATAATAATTTGTTATAAAGGAAATGGATTTCATAACTTAAAATTAGTACTACAAGCAAATAAATTATCTATATCAAATATATCAGTAATAAATATGTTATCATCTGGTAAATCATTTGTTTCTTATGAGGCATATTTAGATGAAAATTCATCTATTAATATTAATCATATAGATTTAGGTGGAGATATAAAAGTAACAAATTATTATAGTGAATTAAATGGTAAAGAATCATCTATTAATTTTAATAATATTTATATAGGAAAAAATAATGATAGAATTGATATGAATTATTATGCATATAATAAAAATATTAATACTGATAATAAGATTAATATTTATGGATTATTAAATGATAATGCTTATAAAACTTTTAAAGGAACTATTGATTTTGTTAAAGGTAGTAGTAAATCAGTTGGAGAAGAAAGTGAAGATGTTATATTACTTAGTGATAAAACTATATCAACATCTCTTCCAATGCTTTTATGTCATGAAGATGATGTAGTAGGTTCTCATGGTGTTTCCACAGGCAAAATAGATAGTGATAAACTATTTTATTTAATGAGTAAAGGATTAGATTATGATGAATCTAAAAAATTAATAATAATGGCTAACTTTAATAAAGTAATAAACAACATAAAAGAAAATTATAAAAATCAAATAATAGATTATATAGATAAAGAAATATAAAAAGAATCACTTATATAATAAAGTGATTCTTTTTCCTACCATCTTAATAAAACCTTCTTCCTTTAAATAACCAAGTTCTCTACTCATCGCAGATCTATCTACTGCGATATAAGCAGCTAAATCTATAAAATTAAAAGGTAAATATATATTTAATGAGTTATTCTTTTTTCGCATTATTTCAAAATATTCTAGTAATCTATAACGAATAGTCTTTTTAGTTAATATTTGTATTCTTTCATTTCTTTCTCTAATTTTTTCAGTCATAATAATAAATAAATTCTTTATAAAAACATTATAATATTCTTTAGTATTATCTTTATAATCTATAATATCACTATAATTCATAGATATTATTTCAGTATCCGAAACAGCAATCGCATCTGATTCAGTTTCATCTATATAAGTAATAGATTGTGAAAATACATCTCCATCTGATAGATTATCAGTAACTATCTCATTACCACTAATATTATTAAGAACTAATTTAACTTCTCCAGACACTATAAAATTAATCATATTTTTTTCTTGTAAAAGTCTTAAAACAGACTCATTTTTTTTATAATGTAAAGTATCAACTTTAAGAGCTCTTAATAGTTTTTCTTTGTTTTTATTACTTATTCCATCAAATATACTGACCATATTATCACCTTTACTTAAATTTTAACAAAAAACAAAAAATGTTGCAATCGCAACAATACAATTACTTTAAAAAATAATATAATATTATATATCATACTTAAGAAAGTAGGTACGCTATGAAGATAATAAAAAGAGATGGACATATAGTAGATTATTGCCCAGATAAAATAGAAATAGCAATTTCTAAAGCTAATGCTGAGGTTCCAGAAGAAGATAGAGTCTCAGAACAACAAATAAAAAATATTATTAAATATATTGAAAGTCTAAACAAAAAAAGAATGCTTGTTGAAGATATACAAGACATAATAGAAATGAGACTAATGGTTTTAGGAAAATATCGTTTAGCAAAGCAATATATAACTTATAGATATACAAGAGAATTAGTTAGAAGAAGTAATACAACTGATTTAACTATTAAAGAATTAATTAATGGTGAAAATGAATATTGGAATGGTGATTCAAATAAAAATGTTAGAGAAGTTGCATTCCAAAGAAACTATCTTGCTGGTATAACAAGTACAGATATAACAAGAAGATTTTTACTTCCAGAAGATATAGTAGAAGCACATGATGAAGGTATTATTCATTTCCATGATTCAGATTACTTTGCTCAAAATGCATTACATAATTGTGATTTATTAAACTTAGAAGATATGCTTCAAAATGGAACATGTATGAACGGAATTATGATTGAGAAACCACATAAATTTTTAACTGCTATGTTAGTCGCTGCGCAGATAATTGGTTTGGTGTTTGTATCTCAATATGGTGGTTGTACAATATCATTAACACACTTAGCTCCTTTTGTTAGATCTAGTAAAGAATCATATGTTAAAAAATATAAAAAAAGAGGTTTAACTATTGAAGATGCTGAAAAGTTTGCAGAAGAAGATACTAGAAAAGAAGTTAGTGAAGGTGTTCAAAAGTTTATATATCAAATAAATACAATTAATGTTACTAAGTGTCAAAATAATTTCTTATCTCTTTTTATGTATTTAGGAGAGACTAAAGAATATAAGAATGAATTATCTATGATAATTGAAGAGTTTTTAAAACAAAGAATTAGTGGCTTTAAAGATGAACTTGGTAATTATTTAGAATTATCTTTTCCTAGATTAATATATGTTTTAGAAGAAGATAATATTGATAAAAATAGTAAATATTTTTACTTAACTAAGATAGCGTCTTCTATATTAGGTATTAATTATATTTCTGAAAAAGTTATGAAAAGTAATAAGATTAATGAATTAGGTATTGGAGATTGTTATTCGTTTATGGGATGTAGTAGTTTCTTAACTCCAGATAGAACTATTAATCTTGGTAATATAGCAAATGCTAAGAATTATAATGGTAATAAAGGTAAATATTATGGTAGATTTAATCAAGGTTTAGTTACAATTAATTTACCAGATGTTGCATTAAGTTCTGGAAAAGATATTGCTTATTTTTGGAAATTATTTGATGAAAGATTAGAATTATGTCATAAAGCTCTTCAAATAAGACACAAAAGATTAAGTAGAATTACTTCTGATGTCGCACCAATCTTATGGCAAAATGGAGCTATTTCAAGACTTGATAAGGGTGAAAGTATTCATGAACTTCTTCACCATGGTTATTCAACATTATCTCTTGGTTATTCAGGATTATATGAATGTGTTAAATATATGACTGGTCATTCTCATTATGATGAAGGTAAAGGTAAAGAATTTGCTTTAGAAGTTATTAAACATATGAATGAAATATGTAATAAATGGAAGAATGAAGAAGATATAGATTATACTTTATATGGTACTCCAAATAAAAAAACAAATGCTAAATTTGCTAAGAGTTTAAGAGATAGATTTGGAAAAATAAAAGGTATAACAGATAGAGATTATATTACAAATTCATATAATGTACCTATATATGAAGATATGGACTCATATACTAAATTGAATATAGAAAAAGAATTTCAATTACTTACTAAAGGAGGAGCGATTTCTTTCTTTGAATTAGATGATAATTATGATGATGAAGATGTTTTAAAAGCAATTAATTATATTTATGATAATATTTTATATGCTGAAATAGAAACTAGAAGTAATTATATTAAAATATGTGGATATGATTCTATAAAAAAAGAAGAATATTAAGTGTAGTAATAACTACACTTTTTATTTTGTCGTTTTTGACTAGGTGTAATTAGTTATAAAAACATAGTAAACTTTTATTTGTAGGTGAGAGTATGACAAAAGTTAAAGATTACATCTTAAAAGAAACTTTTTGTATAAACTTAAAATGGTATAGATTTAATGCTAATTTAACTCAAGAAGCATTAGCGGAATTATCATGTTCAACTCCTAAATATATTAGTGATTTAGAAAGAGGAAAGTTTTCACCAAGTTTAAGTAAGATTGATGATTTAGCAAAAGCTCTTAAAATAGAACCTTACCAATTACTATATCCTAATCATATAGATGACAAGATAAAGTATAAAAGAATTGATAATAAAAGATAAGTTATTGAAATGACTTATCTTTTTTGTTATAATGTAGGTAATATGGAGGATAAAATATGAATGAAGAACAAAACAATCCACTTATTGTAGAAATGATGGATGATAAGGGTGTTAAAGTAAAAGTTGAAATAGTATCACATTTTGAAGACGGTGGTAAGAATTATGTAATTGCTAATGACTTAGGAAATGATACTGATTCTTATATATTAGAACTAAGATCTACACCAGAAGGTGATGAATTAGTTAGTGTTGATTCTGAAGAAGAATTCAATAGATTATGTCAAGTAATTGATGGTATGAAAGAAGAATAAAAAAGACTATTAAATAGTCTTTTTTTTTGCTATAATGAAAAATGATAAGAGGTATAAAATGAAGAAAGTTACTGCTGCAAAAATTCTTATTATTTTATTAAGTATTTTAACACTTCTTTTATTTCAACTTCATGAATATAATAGAGAACCATATATTAAAAAATATATTATGGCTAAAAAATATAATGAAGATAAAACTTTAAAAGTTACACTTAATATAAAGAAATATAGTAATACTAAAGTATATTGTAAATTTATATTAGATAAAGATGAAAGTAAATGGATAGAAGCAAAAGATAATAAATGTTCTTATGATATTAAAACAGGTAATTATATTGTTAGACTTAAATATAATAAAGATAGGGAAGTAGATTATTCTAAAAAATTTGATATAGATGGTATATTAGGCATTAAAATTAACAAGACTAAAAAGTATATAGCTATTAATGATGGATTTAATATGGAAGCCAAAATAGATTTTGTTGGTAAAGTAGATGAAAAAATTACTTATACTTCTTCAAATAAAGGAGCAGTTTCAGTAGATGATAAAGGTAATGTAAGAGGAGTAGGTAATGGTAAGGCTACTATTACTGCAACTTCATCTAATGGTTTAAAAGATAGTTTTGATATTACTTCTACTTGGTTAATAAGACCAAAAGTACTTGATAATAACAAAGATAAAGTAACATGTCATATGCTTAGTGATAGTGATGTAGCTATGTTAGATGATATATTAGCATCAGAAGTAGAAGAAGCAGGACCAGGTACAAGAGCAGCTGTTGCGGTTGCTTCTAGATTTTTAACTTTAGAGTTTCCTTGGAAAGTTCCATATTTCTATGAAAATGGAAGACTTACTGAAAATGGAACTCAAGCTATAGTAGATGGAGAAGGTAGATGGTATCATAAAGGTCTTTATATAGGTCCAGCTAAAGAAAGTACAGTAAGTAGAGTAATGGCAGGACCTGCATCTTGGGGATGTAACTTAATGAATTATGAAGATGATGGTTATAGAAAACCAAATACTTATTATCCAAATGGTCTTGATTGTTCTGGTTATGTATCATGGGTTATGGTTAATGCTGGAATGGATTTTGGTGATATAGGCGCAGGAATAAATCCTGGTGTTGAAGATTATACTGATTTAGGTAATCTACAATATAATAGTTATGATTTACTTCATTCAGGTAATGTACATGTTGGTGATTTAATTGGATGGGATGGACATATTGCTATAATAGCGGCTATGTCTGATACTAGTATATATGTTACAGAGTCTTTATTACCTGGCGTTATTATGGATGAATATGATTATTCAAGTCCTTATAGTAGATTCTATTCAAGATATGATTATATTATTGATATGAGTTCTAGATATAAGGGTGATGGTAATTTACAAAATATGTGGTGATAATATGAAAGAACTTATTAAATATTTAAATGAAATCGAAAAAAATAATTATATGGTCCGTATCTTAAGATGGGAAATGGATACAAAAACTCCTCCCAAAGAAATGGATCATTTGTTAGAATTAATAAATGAATATATAGTTAAATCTTTTGAACTAAGTACAAGTGAAGAATATATTAAACTTGTTAATAAAGCATTAGAAGATGATAATGATAAAGAAACTAAAATCTTTTTAGAAGATCTAAAAGAAAGTTATGAAAGATTTAAAAAAGTACCTAAAGATTTTTATAAAGAGTATACTGATTACTCAAATAAGTCTTTAAATGCATGGGTTAAAGCTAAAGAAAAAAATGATTATTCTTTATATAAACCATATTTATTAAAAATGATTAATTATACTAAAGAATTATATAACTATATGTATGATAGTGGTAATTTATATGAAAATATGGTAGGTAATTTTGAAAAGGGTATTAAACTAGATTTAATTGATAAATTATTTAATGATATAAAAGAAGAATTAATTCCTTTAATTAAATCTTTAGATAATAAAACTATAAAATTAGAAATAGATACTAATAAAGATATGCTTGAGAAAGTATCAGAATTTTTACTTAATTATATTGGATTTGATATGGAAAGAGGAGCTCTTGGTAATTTTACTCATGCATATACAACAACTATATCAAAAGATGATGTAAGAATAACTTATCCAAATACAAGAGATATAATAAATCATTCTACTAGTATAATTCATGAGGGTGGACATGGAATATTTGAACAAAATGTTGATAGAAAATTATTAGATATTCCAACATATTATATTAATAAAATAGCTCTTCATGAAAGCCAATCAAGATTCTATGAAAATATATTAGGAAGAAATATTAATTTTTGGAAACCAATTTATTCTGAATTTAAAAAATTAACAAACATTAATATACCTCTTCTAGAATTCATGAAATATTTAAATAATGCATCTAGATCATTAATAAGAACAGAAGCAGATGAATTAACTTATACTATGCATATTATTATTAGATATGAAATAGAAAGAGATATATTTAATGGAAATATTGATTTAGATAATTTAGATAAAGTTTGGAATCAAAAATATAAAGATTATCTAGGAATAGATGTTACTGATGATAAATCAGGAATACTTCAAGATATGCATTGGTCTGATGGATCATTTGGATATTTTCCATGTTATTTACTAGGTTCTATATTTGATGGAATGTTACTAGAAAAGATTAATAATGAAATAGGAAATGTTGATGATTTATTAGAATCTGGAAGAATAAAAGAAATAACTAAATATTTAAATGATAATATTCATAAATATGGTGATGCATATAATATTAATGAAGTTTCTATTAGGCTATTTAATAAAGAAATGACTTCAAAACCAATTATTAATTATTTTATTAATAAGTATAGTAAGTAGTAAATTATTTAAAAAATATTGTAAAATAGTTTTAATATTGTATAATTAAAGTAGGTGAAGAAAAATGGATTATAAATATATATCGAAATCTGAAGATGATACAATCGCAATTGCTGAAAATATAGAATCAGAAAAGTTCCCAGGAATGGTAATATGTTTAAATGGTGAACTTGGTTCAGGTAAAACTGTATTTACTAAAGGTTTTGCTTCAGCTCTTGGAATAGATGAAACAATTACATCTCCAACATTTAACATAATTAAAGAATATTTAAATGGTGAAATGCCTTTATACCATATGGATGTATATAGATTAGAAGATAACATTGAATCTACTGGATTACTTGATTACTTTGATAAAGATGGAGTAGTTATAATTGAGTGGGCTAATCTAATAAAAGATTATTTACCTGAAGAAAGACTTGATATTTTCTTTAAAGTAGTTGAAGAAGATAGAAGAGTTATGAAATTTGTACCACATGGTGAGAGATATGAAGAAATCTGTGAGGATGCTTTATGATCTCACTTTTTTTAGATACAAGTTCAAAAAAATTATGTGTATATTTGGTTAGAGATAAAGATATATTATTTTATAAAGATTTAGAAACAAATAATGATCATTCTAGATATTTAGTTCCATTTATAGATGAAGCATTAACTTCTAATAATTTAAAACCAAGTGATGTTGATAAAGTATTTGTTGTTAATGGACCTGGATCTTTTACAGGAACTAGAATAGCAGTTACTGTAGGAAAAACATTTGCGTATTCTAATAATATAAATGTAATACCTGTTTCTTCATTAAAACAATTTATATTTAATTATTCTGGATATGACTATTACGTATCTACTTTAAAAGATAAGGGTAATAGATTATATTATGGAATATATGATAAAGATTATAACGATATAATTGCGGATAAATATAATACTATTGATGTATATAATGAAGATGTTAATAAATTAGATGGAAATATAGTTTATATATTAGATGGAAAAATAGATAATGTTAATGATAATGAACCTAAATTAGATATATTAAAATTAATAGATTATTATAAAGATCAAGAAATAAATCCTCATTATTTAAAACCTAATTATTTAAAACATATTGAGGCTGAAGAAAAGTTATGATAGAAGAAATAAAAGATATATCTTTAATTGATGATTTGTTTAAAGAATATAAAGAAAAGTATAATCCAATAATAAATGATTATACTTTTGTTTATTCATATAAGTTAAATGATAAATATGTAGGTTTTATAATATATCAATTATTATATGATCAAGCAGAAATAATAGATATATATGTTAATAATGATTATAGAAGAAGAGGAATAGGTAAAGAATTATTAAATATTGTTATTAATAATAAAAAAGTAAAAAATATTACTTTAGAAGTAAATGTTGATAACAAAAATGCAATTATGTTATATAATAGTTTAGGTTTTAAGGCCGTTTCTACAAGAAAAGGTTATTATAATGGAAAAGATGCATTATTAATGCAAAAGGTTGTGATATAAATGAAAGATGTATATATTCTAGGAATAGAATCTAGTTGTGATGAAACATCTGTATCAATTGTTAAAAATGGTAAAGAAGAAATAGTAACTAAGACATTATCACAAATAGATATACATGCAAAATTTGGGGGAGTAGTTCCTGAAATAGCTAGTAGAAGTCATGCAGAATGTATTACTATTGTTATAGATGAGTGTATTAATGAATCAGGACTTAGTATGGATGATATAGATGCTATCGCAGTTACATGTGGACCAGGACTTGCTGGATCTTTACTTGTAGGTGTAGAAGCAGCTAAAACATTATCTCTTTGCTATGATAAACCATTAATAGGTGTTAATCATATGGCAGGTCATATATATGCTAATAGTTTAGTAGATACTATGGATTTTCCACTTATATGTTTAGTAATTAGTGGTGGACATACAGAAATAATATATATGAATGAAGATTTATCTTTTAAAAAGATAGGTGGAACTATAGATGATTCTGTAGGTGAAGCATTTGATAAGGTTGCTAGAGTAATAGATGTTCCATATCCAGGAGGACCTGTTATTGATAAACTAAGTAAAATAGGTAAACCAACTTATGATTTACCACTTCCAATGGATGATGATTCTTATAACTTTAGTTTTAGTGGAATAAAAAGTGCTGTTATTAACTTAGTACATAATGAAAAACAAAGAGGTAATATAATAAATAAAGAAGATTTAGCTACTTCTTTTGAAAATATAGTTATTAAAACTTTAACAACTAAAACTATGAGAGCAATAAAAGAATATAATGTTAAAGAATTATTAATTGCTGGTGGAGTATCTGCTAATACAGGAATAAGAGAAGAATTTAAAAAATTATGTGAAGAACAAAATATAAAATTAGTTGTTCCTAAAATTCAATATTGTACAGATAATGCAGCTATGATCGCAGCTGCAGGTTATTACTATTACAAAAATAATAAATTTGATGATTATTCATTAGGTATTAATCCATCATTAGATTTAGATTATACAGAATAGTAAAAAGAGGTGATATATATGAAAAAGATTATGATAGCGGCCTCTGTAAGCGCTTATTATAAAATTAAAGAAGTAGATGAATTTTTAAAGAATAATGGTTTTGAAATAGTTTATCCTAATTCTTATAATGAAGAAATAGATTGGTCTAAAATAAAAACTATAGAAGAAAAAAGTAATTATTATAGATTTTTATATAATGAATCTAGAAAAAAAGTAAATGAAGTAGATGCATTATTAGTAATTAATATTGATAAAACAAAAAATGGTAAATTATATAAAAATTATATTGGCGCAGCAACTTTCATTGAATTATTTGAAACATTTATGCAAGAAAAACCAATATATTTATTAAATGGATTACCAGATAAAGAAAATCTTTTATATGAAGATATAGAAGCTATGATGCCTATTGATTTAGAAGGAAACATAGAAAATATTCTAAAATAATAAAAAGAATCTAATTTAATTAGATTCTTTTTTTATTAATTTATTAATTAAATTAATCATAATATATAAAACTATAGTTAATATAATAAGTAACATAATACCTGTTAATACTAAATTCATATTAAATATTTGACAACCATAATTTATTAAATAACCAATACCTTGTTTAGATACTAAGAATTCTCCCATAATAACTCCTACAAAGCACATTGAAATATTAACTTTTGCTTCATTAATAATTATTAAATAATTACTAGGTATTACTACATATAATAAAATATCAAACTTAGATGCATTCATACTTTTTAATACTTTTATTTTATTTTCATCTGTATTATAAAAAGCTGTAGTAATATTTAATATACTAATAATACTTGAAATTAATAAAGCAAGTATAATAATAGACTTAATATTTGCGCCACAAATCATAATAATTAATGGACCAAGTGCTATTTTAGGTAAACTATTTAATATAGTTAAATATGGCTCTAGTATTAAATATGTTTTTTTATTCAAATATAAAATACTTGAAATAATAAAACCTATAATATTTCCAAATATAAAACTAATTAATATTTCTTTTAAAGTAGTATATATGTGAATAAATAAATTATTAGTTTTATATAAATCTATAATAGTATTTAATATTTTAGAAGGTGAAGATAACATAAACGAATCAATTATATTTAGTCTAGATAATAATTCCCAAATAAATATTAAAAATACTATTAGAAATACTCTTAAAAAAATAATAATTATTTTATCTTTTTTTCTTCTTTTTAAATATAATCTTCTTTCTTCACTAATCATTTAAATCGCTCCATATTCTTTTATATAACTCTTCTTTATTATCAACAACATATATTCCTTTTATAGACTTTTCTTTTTTACCAAGAACAATAATCTTATCACATATATTAAGAGCTTCTTCTATATCATGAGTAACCATAATTAATGATTTGTTTTCTCTTTTTAAAATATTCCTAACATCTATAGATATATCATTTTTAATTTTATAATCTAGTTTAGAAAAAGGTTCATCTAATAATATTAAATCAGGCTTTAAAGCCAAAGCTCTAATTAAACTAACTCTTTGTCTTTGCCCACCAGATAAATCATTTGGATAAGAATAAATATAATCTTTTAAACCATATTTAGTTAATAATTCTATTACTTCATTCTTAGAATTTTTATTAATTTTTTTATTTATTCTTAATCCTAATAAACAATTATCTAGTATATTTAAAAAATTCATCAATCCATCTTCTTGAAGCATATAAGAAATAGTAATATTATCTTTTATTATTTCACCCTTAGATGGTTTTTCTAATCCTGCGATTATAGAAAGTAAAGAAGATTTACCAACCCCTGACGGTCCTACAATACCAATAAAATCATTTTTCTTAACTTTAAGATTTATGTTTTGTAAAACACTAATTTCTTCTTTTTTTGTTTGATAGTTTTTATATAAGTTTTTAATTTCTATAATATTATTCATTAAAAGAGTTATCTACTAACTTGTTAAATGGAACTTTTTTATCTAATTCTTTAGCTTCAATCATAATATCTTCCATATGATTAAATTCTTTTTCACTAAAATAAGTATTCTTTTTCCAAGCATTTATTTTCTTATATCTACTAATCATTTGTTCAAGTTCTTTAGTAGTCATATCAGGAAAATAATCTAATAATTCTTTAGCAAGAGTTTTATTATCAGTTTGATCAACATATTTTAAACCTTTATTAATTGCGTTAGTAAATTTTTTTATTGTTTGTCTATTATTTTTAATATAACTTTTTAAAGCATTATAACTTGTATATGGCGTATTACCACCATATTCACCTAAAGACGCTACTACATATCCTTTTCCTTCATTTTCTAATTTAGTAGCGCTAGGTTCAAATAGAGTAACAAAATCACCAGTACCATTTACAAAAG
>Ga0129306_1003336_pt1 | contig 12199 bp, 10 predicted proteins | sample P827metagenome_FD_94438 | JGI IMG/M metagenome (GOLD analysis project Ga0129306, IMG submission 94438) | Capybara group fecal microbial communities from Wisconsin, USA - P827 metagenome | ecosystem: Host-associated > Mammals > Digestive system > Large intestine > Fecal | place: USA: Wisconsin...
CGAGGCGAAAGACCTAGCCCGCAACCCGCTCGACCTGATGGGCCGCCGTCTGGATCCTCACGAGCAGGACCTAGCGGGCAAGATCGTCGTCACGCTCACCTCCGGCCCCGTACCACTGATGAACGCTGCCGACCGCGGCGCCGTCGGCATCGTCTCCTGCTGGGAGCACGGCGATGAAAAACTGGTACACGAGAGCAACGTGAACATGATCTGGGGCCAGCCCGATCCCGCGGAAACGGGGCTCTACAACCATCTGCCGGTGGTCGGTATGAACTACGCCGACGGCCGTGCCCTGATCGAGAAGGTCAAGCAGGGCGGCGTAGTGCTTGAGATGGAGACCAAAGTGGAAGACCGCCAGTGGACGCTGCCGGTGCTGGAGGCCGTCATCGAGGGCGACAGTGACGACTACATCCTCCTCGGCAACCACCTTGACAGCTGGTTCTACGGCGCTTGCGACAACGGCACGGGCAACGCCATCGCCCTGGCCATGGCCAAGCTCTTCGCCCAGGCCAAAGGGCTGAAGCGCGGCCTGAAGATCTGCTGGTGGTCGGGCCATTCCAACGGCCGTTATGCCGGCTCGGAGGCCTATGTGCGCCAGAACTACCGCAGCCTGCGCGACCACTGCCTTGCCCTGTGCAACACCGACCTGCCGGGACAGCGGGGCTCGACCGATTTCGGCCGCAGCTCTTCGACTCCCGATCTGGAACCGCTTTACGCGGGCGTCGTCGCCGACATCACAGAGCAGAAACTGCGCCACGGCGCGTATGTGACCGGCTGGGACATGACACTGAAAAACATCGGCGTGTCGTCGTGCATGAGTTGGTCCTCCACGCCGCCGGACGGTTCCCCCGTAGCCACAGGCGCCCAGCTGGTGGGCGGTTTCATGACGCGCTGGTGGCACACCGAGGACGACGTGATGGAGTACGTCGACAAGGACGTCCTGCTGACGGACGCGAAAGTCTACGCGCTGTCGATCAACCGACTCCTGACGGCCGACAACTTCCTCAATCCGGCCGCGACGCTGGACGAGGTGCAAAACGAACTGAAAGCCTACGCCTGTGCGGAAGAGTTGAGAGCCGCGCTGAGTGCCGTCCGTCCCGACATCACCGCCGACCGTGATCCGAAGTCGCTGCTGCGGCGCACCCGCCTTCTGAACAAAATGCTGTACGCGTTCAAGGGCGCGCACGAGCAGGACTGGGCGATGGGGCTGCACTACGTGCCGGGCCTCTGGCTGGCTGAGAACGCCCATCCGGCCAATGACCGCGAGAAGCTGATGGTCGCCGCGTTCCGCGAGCGCCAAATTAACCGTCTTTGGGATTTGGTCGATCAACTGTAAGTACGTATTTAAGGAAGTAGTTATTTACAAGAAACAGCTATTTAACTGTACTCTTTAAAGACAAAGGTGAGGCTGTCTCATAAACTCATTCGTTGGATGAGCAAGAGACAGCCTCATTTGTTCGTAACCAGAAAGATGCGACTTTATTTTGGTCAATCATCAAGCACTCCCCCTGTCCTTCGCTCTTATCTATACATGAATCATATCATATGAAATGCCTTTCCGACAGCCTTTCCCCTACGCTGCTCCAGCCAGCAGCCCTTCCAGCAACTCTTCGCCAACATGAAACACCGTGCTGTCCTCGTCACACCCAGCTCTCAGCACCTTTTTGAAGATGAGCATCAGGCACGCCTTGGGCGAAATGACGTTTAGATCCTGCACGTACCGTCTGTAGGTATCCTACAAGTCCTTCCTTGTAGAAATGCGCTAATCACAAAGAAAAGTCCCGTCAGGCAAGAGCCCAGCGGGACTTTATTGTAGTGTTAGCTAACGCTCAAGCGGGAGGCAAGTTCTTTAAAATCCTCTTCGGTGAGATTGAAATAGATCATCCGCTCCTACAGCATCGCGTTCTGAAGCTCTGCGAGAAATGGCAGCCGCAAACACTGACACCTAAGTTATCTCACGGCCTCTTAATGAGCCACGTCACCACGCCCCGCATGTCCTGCGAGGGGACGCCTGGTTTTGTAGCTCTCTGTAAGCTGAAACCTTTCTCTGTCGCCATGAGCATGACTGAACCTTCAACAGGCACCGCAGCACGGTCTCAACGAGCACGCCATACTTTTCAAGATTCATGATGAAAGTGCTCGCTGGTCTTGTTATGAGACGCCGTGCCAAAACTGCACTTACGTTTCTTTCGATGATATTATTTGGGGTCAACTGCACTTTCATAGATTTTCACTCCTTGCGTTATTAAATACAAACTGAATGACATACCAATAGTATATCATATTATTTTCTGCTGTCTATTAATCAGACGCAACATACAGAGTACATCGCTATTGATATTGTTGCTATTTGCTGTCAACATCGTGTCACTTTTTTCGTACCAGCATGTATAATGAACACGCATAACACCTAAGAGGAGGGGCAACGTGTGAAGCGTATCGACCTCACCGGCCAGCGTTTTGGTCGTCTTGTTGTACTGAACGAAGCCGGAAAAAACAGTCACAGGGAGATCGTTTGGCGTTGTCGCTGTGACTGCGGCAAAGAAATTGAGGTATCCGGCACCAGTCTTAGAAACGGACATACCAGTTCATGCGGCTGTTTGCGGTCTGACAATGGCAAGAAGCGCTCTGGTAATACCGGGAGAAGCGCCAAGGAGCTCACGGGTAAACGGTTCGGCCGCCTGACAGTTCTCGAACGGGTTGGCTCCTTAGATGGACATGCACTCTGGCACTGCCGCTGTGATTGCGGAAAAGAAGTAGATGTCACATCGCTCCAGCTAATTCACGGTTACTCGAAAAGCTGTGGGTGTCTTAAACGGGAAAACGGTCAGAAGAGCATCCTCACGATAAGTGCTGCTGCGCATCGTGATGGCACAAACGCCCACATTGCCTCAAAGAAGACGAAGAGCCCCTTTGGTGTGAAAGGCATCAGCCGGCACAATAGTCCTACCAGGCCCTATGATGTGAAGCTGGTTCTTCACGGGAAAGTCTTGTTCAGGAAGACCTTTGCAACGCTTGAAGAAGCAATCGTTGCCCGTAAGGCTGCTGAGGAACAGTACCTCAAGCCGCTCCTAGAAAAGTGGAAGATCGAGGACGAGAAGCGGGGCAAAGAGCCCAGACACAGCAATGACAAATTGTGATTTCGATAAGGAGCCACTATGACTATCCCATGGAAAGACGATTATTGCATTAAAGTCAGAGTTGAAGGCCGTGCCGTAGTCATTTCGGCCAATAAGAACGGTCTGCTTTCCCTGGCTGCGCAGCTGACATCGCTAGCTGAAGCACAGCCAGGAAGTCACATCTATTATGACGAATTCAATTCGCTCGAAGAAGGTTCGGCTGAAATGATCATCGAACATATCGCTCTTTTAAGGTGAACACAAAACGAAACAGAGGCCGCCCCGATTAAGCGAGGCGACCTCTGTTGTTTAAAAATGAGCCAACGAATTTTTTATGCTGCTCCAGCCAACAGCCCCTCCAGCAACTCCTCGCCAACGTGGAACACGGCGCTCTCCTCATCACACCCCGCTCTAAGCACCTTTTTGAAGATCAGCATCAGGCACGCTTTCGGAGAAATCACAATCATGTCCTACACGCCGCAATTATCGTTTAACTTGGAGCGGAATGTGTTTCTGAAATCAAAAATGTAGCAGTTTGATCTAATTACTGCTCAAGGGTACACAGTCTCTTAGCGCTGCTCAGACTATCAGACTTATCATACACACAAAATCACAGAATTATAGAGGCTGACTCACTTGGTGGGCCAGCCTCTATGTATTATCATTCAGCAAAAACTGAATTTATTTTTACCCCTTGACAAATTCTAAATCATGATTTAGAATCCAGCCACTTGGTTCACAGAAACAGAATTTTATGAACTAATTTTTAGGAGCTGAATTGGTATGGGTGTGAAAAACGCAAACGATTATCATCACGTGCTGAAGTACTTTCCACCAATCCCCGAGCCTGCCTTCGAGACACCGGAAGCGATGGAGCTGGCATGGGGTGAGATGTGGGGATGCAACAGCGAGGTCGGGAAACTGAAAAAGGTCCTGGTCCATCGTCCGGGAACGGAGATGAATGTCATCACGATGGACAAGTGGGACGACGAGATCGGCGCTATTGCTCCGGCTGACAGAAGCTGGTACTGGCGATGTGACCACTCTCCGTCGCTGGAAAGAATGCAGCAACAGCATGACGCGTTCACAGCGCTGATGAAGGCCAACGGTGTAGAAGTGATCGAAATGCAGTACGTACCACTCGATCACGGCACACAGTATGTGAACTGCCGTGACATGGGAATGGCAGTTCCTGGCGGTCTGATTGTCAGCCGCATGGGCCCGAAGATGCGTCGAGGCGAAGAACAAGTTCTCACGCGCAACGCTGCCGCGCTGGGGATGCCGATCCTGCGCACGATCAATGGAACAGGAACTTTGGAGGGCGGCAACTTTGCCTTCATCGACCCAAGGCATGTCGCGGTTGGATATTCGCAGCGCACGAACCTTGAGGGCATTCGTCAGCTCAAAGAAGTTCTTGAGCCAATGGGCATTGACGTAACGGTCGTACCAATGACAGGCTATGCGCTGCATCTTGACGGCGGTTTTACGATGGTAGATGCCGACAAGGCGCTCGTCAACGTGACGAAACTGCCGTATTTCTTCCTCGAAAAGCTGAAAGAGCTGAAGATTGAGTGCATCGATGTGCATCCCGATGACGACTGGTTCGCCTGCAACTGTCTTCAGCTGGCCCCTGGAAAGATCGTTATGGTAAATGGCACCGACCGCACCGCCGAGCGATTGGAAAAGCACGGCGTGACGGTGTTACACGTCGATTACGACGAGATTATGAATGGCGGCGGTGCTTTGCACTGCACAACACTGCCCCTGGAACGTGAATACCTGTAAATCATTCTGTTTTTATTCCTGCAAGGAGGATATTATTATGATGAATCTGAAGAAACTTGTTTCAGTTTTTGCGCTTATGGCTCTCTGTGCTTCATCCGCCCTCGCCGCCAAGCCGCTGGAAGGCAAAAAGCTGGTCATGGCGACCAGCCCGACGTTCCCGCCATTTGAGTTTGCGGACCTCGATCCGAATACGGGTAATGAAAAGATTATGGGATTCGATATCGACATGGTTGATGCCATCGCCGAGAAGCTGGGTTTTACCTACACGATCGTGCACACCAACTTTCAGGGTCTGCTCGGCGAACTTAGCAGTGGTCGCGTTGATTTCGTAATTTCGGGCATGAGTCCTACCGAAGAACGTAAAAAGACCGTCGATTTTTCTATTCCTTACTACTACTGCCAGACTGCCGTACTCCAGACAAAGAACGCTGGTGTGTATGACGTGGCAACCATGAAGGGCAAGCCAATCGCCGCTGCTTTCGGTACTGAATATCACAAATTTGCAGCCGCTGCGGGTGCAGATATTCACGCGCTTGATACTGACGCGATCTGCCTTCAGGAGCTGCTCGCAGGACGAGTTGTGGGACTGATGCTGGACGCAGCTTCTGCTTCCGCACGCCAGAAGAAATATCCTGATGCTCAGCTCGTCTTCCACGTTATTCCGCAGAAAGATCTCGATGCTATGAGAAGCGCAGCCGTGTCGGACTGCTTCGCTTGCGTGTTCCCCAAGGGATCTGAACTGGAAGCGCTGTTCAGCGGTGCACTCAAGGAACTGATGGCCGAGGGCTTCATGCGTAAAAACTACGAGAAATGGATTGGTCCGATGCCTGAGTCCAGCAAGAACCCGTACTAATACGTCCAAACTCTAAGAAATAGAGACTTCCATAACAGACCAACATTTGCCTTCACGATAATAGACCAGTTTAATTCCACTGCCATGGATGAAAATTGGTCTATTGTTGTTTTTTTAAGCTGCCCCCGCCAACAGCCCCTCCAGCAACTCCTCACCCACATGAAACACCGTGCTCTCCTCGTCACACCCAGCTCTCAGCACCTTCTTGAAGATCAGCATGAGACACGCCTTCGGTATTCTTCAGCTAAAATGTTTTATTCTTACTTTGACAATTATCGCATTTGAGGTTATAATGCAAAAAAATATTTGATCATCACAAAAACTATATTTTGCGCCGAGCTTCACTTTTTATTGGGCTTCACATCTCTGCTATTTATATACAAGGAGGCTGTGTGTCATGTCAAAACAGGAAGCGAAAGGGCCGGGCCTGTTCAACCGGTTCATCAAAGGCATTGAGGTGCTTGGCAACAAGCTGCCGCACCCGTTCTGGATCTTCGTTTATCTTATCGTGGGCGTGTTCATCCTCTCGGCCGTCCTGTCAAGCATGGGCGTGTCGGTCACCTACATGGCGGCCAGTTCCAAGGGCGGCGCGGCGGCCGAGAAGACAGTGAAGGTGGTCAACCTGTGCAGTTACGCGGCTATGCGGCCGTTCTTCTCCAAGTTTGTAAAAACGTATATCAACTTCACGCCGCTGGGGCTGGTACTGGTGATGATGCTAGGTATCGGTCTTATTGAGCAGACCGGGCTTATTTCTGCGCTGATGCGCAAAACGCTGTTAGGCGCGCCCTCGCACTGGATAACACTGGTGTTCTCGTTCATTGCCGTCAACGCTAACCTGGCTTCCAACGCCGGTTCTATCTTTATGCCGGCCATCGGTGCGGCCGTGTTCAAGGCGCTGGGGCGTAATCCGTGGATCGGCGTCATCCTCGGCTTTGCCGGCGCTTCGGGCGGCTTCACGGCCAATTTCTTCGTGGCAGGTACCGATGCATTGTTGGCGGGCATCACCGAGTCGGCGGCCAAGAGCATGAACATCACCGCGCCCATGCATCCGCTGATCAATTGGTACTTCCTGGCGTCGGCCACGCTGGTGCTCACCGTGGTACTGACGCTGGTGACGGAAAAATTCCTCGTGCGTTATCTCGACCCGACGGGCGAAAAAGACAGTTCCGACCTGGCGCAGTACAGCGTGACCGACGCGGAACGTCGCGGGCTGCGCTGGGCTGGCATCACGGCGCTTGCCTGCGTGGCGGCGTTGCTGGCGCTAACGGTGCCGGAGGGCAGCTTCTTCCGCTCTGACAAGGGGACGATCCTGCCATCGTCGCCGTTTATGAGCTCGATCGTGCCGAACATCTTCTTCCTGTTCTTCTTCGTAGGTATCGCTTACGGCTACGGCGCGGGCTCGATCAAGAATAAGAACGAAATCCCCAAAATGATGCAGAAAAGCTTGGGCGGCGCGTTGACGTTCATGGTCATTTCGTTCCCAGCGGCCATGTTCATAGAGTTGTTTGAAAAAAGCTGCCTGACCACGGTTATGGCCGTCAAGGGCGCAGAGTTGCTCAAAGCGATGAATCTGGGAGGCATCCCGTTGCTGGTCATGTTCATTTTGTTGTGCTCGATTATCAACCTGTTCATCACCAGCGGCGGCGCCAAGTGGCTGATCCTCGCGCCCATCTTCGTGCCCATGTTCTCAATTTTAGGCTACTCGCCGGCGCTGACGCAGCTGGCTTACCGCATCGGCGACTCGTCGAGCAACATCATTTCGCCGCTGTATTACGCCGTGCCCGTGTGCATCGGCCTGATGGATCAGTACCGCTCCGAGAAGGAGAAGGACGTGGAAGTGGGCATCGGCACGGTGCTGTCGTTGGAGATGCCTTACTCCATCGCCATTTTCTGCACGCTCACTGTCATGCTCATCGCATGGTATCTGCTGGGCCTGCCGATCGGCCCCGGCACACCGCTTTTGCTGTAACGTCAGTTTGCGCCGTCTTTCACCTAATTGGTAAGGAGGCCATCCAGTATTTGAGCGGCCGACCATCCACACCATCCGTACGTACGGTTCCGTATACGGAGGTTCAATCGCATGAGTGCAGGAGCTAACGCCTTGTCGGAGTTTTTTGCATCCGACGGTTATTAGTCTCATTCCTGCACCGCCTATTTCCGTTCCTTCTAGAACGTGCGTTCGTCTGGCGCTCAAAAACGGCTTCGTATGGGAAGAGTCCCGTACGAAGCCGTTTGCTGTATGGATTTGTTCGTGACCTATTCGGGCAACAATGGGCTGACAAGAGCGGCGAGATGTTCAATCTGCGCTTATGCAAGGCTTTTGCGCCCTCGATGTCGCCTTTCTTGTACAGATCAAGCTCCAACACATGATTGCTCATAAAACGCTGCGGTTCAGCCCAGTAATACAGGAGCGAGTAGCGTTTTATGCGTTCGCTTAACGATTCGATCATCTCGTACAGCAAAGGCATTCCGGCCTGTCTCTGGATAAGGGCATGAAACTGCCAGTTCAACTCGCTGAAAAGCTCTTTGATCTCGGCCGAGTCAGTCTGACGTAGCAGATCACGTGCTTGAGCTATTATTTCAGGCGTCATGCGCGGGATTGCAAACTCGAGCGCAGCGTTTTCAAGGATCGTACGGATGGTAAAGCTCTCTTTCAGCTCGGACGCGAAAGCACCCTCACGACAACTCCTCTGTAAGGACAGAAATCGACAAAACTCTCCCCCTCGAGCAGGGGCGGTGCTTCACGCACAGGGGGCTGACTGACGCGGAGCTCAGCAGCGAGGTCAACAATCCTCAAAGAGTGTTTTTCCCACGTTTACTACGTAGCCTTCGTTAACAACCCCTCAAGCAACTCTTCCCCAACGTGAAACACCGCACTCTCCTCGTCACACCCTGCCCTCAGCACCTTCTTTGAAAATGAGCATGAGGCACGCCTCAAAGTATCAGACTTATCATAAAGGAACAGAGAGCTGTAACCGGATACTTCTTCCTGAAGCGTTCGATAACGCGATATTTGAGCTTTACCTTCTTCCCGCTTCGGATAGAAAATTTTGCAGTACCTCAGCACGCATACGCAGTTCGATACATTCGTTTCGGAGCGTTGTCAGTTCATCAGCGTCTTTTCGAGCTGGTCTGCCTTTTTTGCTCAGCGTATATCCCCGTTCTACAAGTCGCATCTATCGATTCAGACGGGTTACGAGATTCTTCACCTGCTCTGCAGTAAGGTGGTACGACTCCGCTATTTGTCGGTTTGTTTCTCCCGCATGTTTACGACGCAAAATTTCTGCTGACAAGTGTCCCACTTTGGTATAATTCCTTGGCATAGCAAGACCTCCTGTTGTTGATTTCATTCTACAACAGGAGGTCTTTTTATTCAGTGCTCGTGATTCGGGATACGGTCCAAGTTCGTTCCCGTTTTTTTCTTACTTTCGCATCATTGGCGTAACTTCGTCACTCTCCGCTTGACAACGAATTTTTATTCGTGTACAATTTCATATACGAATATCGTGTATTATTTAATATATTATCTGACGTGAACAAAAGTTTTGCAAAGTAGATCGGCGGCCGAGCAGCCGGTCCGTTGCATGAGAAAAGGAGCTGCGCCAATGCCAACAAACGATATCCTGACACAGTTGATCCGCGATGATATGAAGCCGGCACTCGGCGTGACCGAGCCAGGAGCGATCGCTTTCGCGGCGGCCACGGCCCGCGGTTATGTCAAAGGCGATGTGAAGCGTGCGCATGTGTCGATGAACTCGGGCATGTACAAAAATGCCTTCACCTGCGGCATCCCCAACTCCGACCAAGTGGGCAACGTGTTCTCTGCCGCGCTAGGCGTGGTCGCCGGCGACGCGCAAAAGGGGCTTGAGTCGCTAGCAAGAGTGACGCCGGCCGACAACGAGGCGGCGCAAAAGCTGATCGACGAGGGGCGCGTCACCGTAGCCATGTCGGGCATCACGTCCGACATCTTCATCGAAGCGACTGTGCAGTCCGAAAGCGATACCTGCACGGTCACGATACGCGAGACGCACACCAATATCGTCAGGATCGTGCATAACGGCGAGACTATCTTTGCTGCCGAGGCGCAAAAGGCCGGTGCGGATGCGTCCGCCGGCGAAGAGGGCCCAGCTATCCATCGCTTCACCCTGGCGCAGCTGGTGGAGTACGCGCGCACGGTGCCGCTTGAGGATATAGAGTTTGTGGATCGGGCGTACGAAGTCAACCTGGAACTGTTCGAGGAAGGTCTGAACAACCCGCGCACCACGTTTGCACGCAAGCTGCTGACCGACAACGGCAATGCTGTGATCTCGGCCGATGTGCATAAGACGGCGCAGCTGCTCTGCAACGCGGCGATCGAGGCACGCGTGATCGGCCTGGACAAGCCGGCGATGAGCATCACCGGTTCGGGGGCGCACGGCATCATTGCCACCATGCCCCTGTACGCCGAGTATAAGGTGCGCCGTCTGCCGCGCGAGACGCTGCTGCGCGCCACGGTCCTCAGCTATCTGGTGTGCACCTACATCAAAGAGTATTCCGGCCGTCTGTCGGCCTTCTGCGGCTGTGCCATCGCCGCCGGCACAGGCATGGCCTGCGCGTTGGTCTTTATGCGCGGCGGCAGCCTGGACGACATGACGCGCACGATCTGCAACATGGCCTCAAGCATCACGGGTATGATCTGCGACGGCGGCAATCAGGGCTGCACGATGAAAGGCATCGTCGCCGTGGATGCCGCGTTCCGCTCGGTCGATCTAGGCATGAACGGCGTGGCTATCGATGCGGTACACGGCATCAACGCACCGACGCCCGAAGGCACGATGCGCAACATGGGCCTGATCGCCTCGCCGGGCATGACCGGCACCGAAAAAACGATCGTCGAGATCATGGAGGACAAGCTTCGCGCCGCGCAGCGTTAGAGCGCAGAGCAAACTCAGGCGATAACGCCGCACGACTGCGGCGAACGAACAACGCGTACATTTGAAAGGAGCGGATGTTGAGTGTCAATGAGTCACCGTGAACGTATCGAAAGAGCTATTGCTCTGAAGGAAGTGGACCGCCTGCCGTGGGGCATGTGGAAGCACTGCCACAACATCGACCGGTTCCCCCGCAAGCTGGCGGAGAACACGCTGATGATGCAGCGTGAGCTGGACCTCGATTTTGTCAAGTTCATCCCTTACGGTCAGGTGCAGTGTGTCGACTGGGGCCTCGATCTGCGTCAGTCGCCTAGCGACCTTGAGCAGCCGCGCATCGTCGAGCCTGTCATCAAGACGAAGGCGGACTGGGACAAGATCGTTCCCCGCAACGGCTGGGAAGGCGAATATGCCGTCATCCTCGAAGCGCAGCGCATCGTTATGGAGTCGCTGCCCAAGGACGTGCCGTTCATCGTCACCATCTTCAGCCCGCTCACCATCGCCACCTGGCTGTCGGACAACACCACGGTGCTGACGCACATGCGCCTGTACCCCGAGGTGGTCGAACGCGCGTTCGAGATCATCACCGAGACGATGATCTCGTATGTTGAAGCTGCCGTAAAAGGCGGCGCCGAGGGATACTTCCTGGCGGTGCGCAACTCGCAGGTCGATCTGCTGTCGCGTGAAGAGCACAAGAAGTGGGTCATGAAGTACGACATCGAAATGATCAACCGCCTCAAGAGCAAGACCTGGCTGAATGTGGCCCACATCCACGGTGCGCACACCTGGAGAGAGGACATCGTCAAGAACTACGACGTGCCCATCTTCAACTGGCACGACCGTGACGATGGCCCCAGCATGGACGAGGCGCGCAAGCTGTCGCCCGACAAGTGCTTCTGGGGCGGTTTGAGTCATCTCAACACGCTGATCAACGGCCCCGATGAGGATATCAAGGCACAGGTGGCCGACACCTGGCGTCATAACAACGGCAAGGGAGTGATCGTCGGACCGGGATGCGTTGTCAATGCTCATACACCCATGGAGCGGCTGAAGCTGGTCGCCGAGTGCGTCAAAGCGACAGCCAAAGAGTAACGTTCGTTCGTCAGCTTTTTGAGGAAATATCGTTTTGTTCAAAACATTTAAGGAGGGTCTTATCGATGAAGAAGTATCTGCTTGCAGCGTTGCTGGTCGCCGCCTTGTCTACCACGGCCGTGGCGAAGGAGAATTACAGCTACACCATCAGCACGAGTTCTCTGGGGTCGGGCATGTACATCCTTGGTACGGCCTGGGCGAAGAACATCACCGACTATGTTCCTAACGTCGTTGCCTCGGCGCAGTCAACCAGCGGCGCCGCCGCCAACGTTCAGCTGATGGAAGCCAAGGAGAACATGCTGGGTCTTACTTCCAACGCCGCCGGGTATGACGGCTGGCACGGCAACGGCTGGGCCAAGGGACGCAAGTACACCAACACGCGTATGCTGTTCCCCTTCTACTCGTCGCAGTGGCAGATGATCACGCTCAATCCCAAGCTGCGC
>Ga0129306_1003338_pt1 | contig 12192 bp, 17 predicted proteins | sample P827metagenome_FD_94438 | JGI IMG/M metagenome (GOLD analysis project Ga0129306, IMG submission 94438) | Capybara group fecal microbial communities from Wisconsin, USA - P827 metagenome | ecosystem: Host-associated > Mammals > Digestive system > Large intestine > Fecal | place: USA: Wisconsin...
ATGAATTCTGGATCACCTGTAACACTCATTACTTCTTTAGTATTATTAACTGTTTCTTGAACCATTATGAATGGTGTTTCACCTGCAAAAGTAAGTATTACTCTTTCACCATCTCCTTTATTAACACTTTCTTCACTAGATAAATAAGTTCCACTAGGAAGATACATTGGATATATAGTATCATCTATTTCTTTCATAGTTTCTTCTGTTTCTTCAGTCTTTAAATTTTCTGATGCATCAAAATAATTATTATCAAATACTGCTTTTTTATCTATTGAATTAATAACAAATTTCATTTGAATATTATTATTATCATCATATACTTCTATCTTTTTAAAATTTAAATTTTTATCTAAATATATTTTTTCATTAACTAAATTTTTATTATTAGAATAAGCTAATTTATTCTCTATAATATATCCATCTTTATTCTTAACTAATTTAATATCATCATCTAAATTAATATCATTTATTAAAGAATCTATAAAATATATCTGAGAATTATTCTCAGGCCAATTGCTTTGAAATTTATAACTTTTATTTAAACTAGGATTTAATACATATACTCCATCATTATTTCTTAGAATTATTTGTTCATGATTATTGTTTAAATTTAATAAATCTACTCTATAATTTCCTTTATAATATGAAGATTCAACTTTATATTTATAATTATTATCACCATTATATACATCTAAATTACCTACTATATAATAACCATTAACATTTTTCATACTATTATTTAAATCTTTTTTAATAGAATCTTTATTATATTTAGAACAACCACATAAAACTAATAAAGATAATAAACATAAAAATATTTTTTTCATAATTCACTCCTTTAAATATTTATAGTAAATTATATTTAATATTTTTATAAATATGAAAAAAACTCTAAAAAATTAGAGTTTATATTTAGTTTCTTTTTTCCCAAATTTTTCTAATAAATTTTAAAGATAAAGTAGATAATACAAAACCAAGTACAGGTACTAATGAACTTAAGAATATATTATTAAATTTATTTATTATATAAGAATATAATATTACAACTAAATAAGTTAATATAACTATACATATTCTTCTTGTGAAACTTGTTTCCCAAGCTTTATCTTTTTCTACACGTTTATTTCTTTCTTTAATTTCTAATATTTCTTTTTCTAAATCCATATATCCTCCTACAAACTATCTATAAATCTATCAAATATTTTTTTAGAATAATCATCATATATACATTCTGGATGCCATTCAACACCAAGAACAAATTTTTTATTATCTAAACATACTGCTTCTAAAACATTATCATCACTATATGCGCACTTCGTTAATCCTTCTAATTCTTTAGAAACATAGTAGTAATGAGAACTATTTACTGGTATATTGTCTTTTTTTATTATGTCATAAAGTAATGTACCCTTATTGATAGTAATATTATGCGCATATTCAAAAACATTTTTATGATGTGATTCATCTTTTAGTTTTTCAGTCATATTAAAACTATTTCTATCTTTTGTATACATATTACATAATGCTTGAAAGCCATGACATATACAAAGTAATGGTTTATCATTTTTAATGGCGTAATCCATAATATATTCATCAAACCTAAAACTATATGTTCCACCTGGCGCTACAAAACCATCACACTTTTCAAGTAAATAATCAATTTTAGTATTTACTTTATCTAGACCACCCTCATAATCTAAATAATCATTTTCATCATATGGTAATAATGGTATAAAACATACATCATATTTTGATAATACTTTTCTAATAGTTTCGTGTATTTGAAATATTTTTTGATCATCTTTATTAAAATATGCTCGTCCAATTATACCTATAATTTTCATATTCTTCACCGACTTAATTATATCATAAATGTATAATTTTTAAAATAATGATTATTATAATAATATATAGGAGGATTTATGAGAGTAATAAAACTAATTGCCTTATTCTTAACTATAATAGGTGCGTTAAATTGGGGTTTAATTGGATTATTTGACTTCAATTTAGTAGAACTAATATTTGGTAATACAGGAAGCATTTTAACTAGAATAGTCTATATATTAGTAGGAATATCAGGTATTATAGATTTAAAAATATTATTTGATTATTTAGAAGATTAAAAAAAATACTAATTACTTAGTATTTTACTTCTTTTAAATATAAACCATTAGGGGTTGCGGTCTTAGTCGTAACCTTTTTTTTAGGATTATCTAAATAATATTTAATCTTATTCTTCTCTTGTTTTCCTAAACTAACACTAATTAAATAACCTACCATTATCCTAACCATATATTTTAAAAAACCAGATCCTGTAAAACTAAATATAACATAATCTTTATCTTTACTAACACTTGCTTTATAAATAGTTCTAACATTAGTTTCTTTCTTATCTTCATTAGATACAAAAGCTGAATAATCATATGTTCCAACAAAATCTTTAATTTCATTTTTTAATAAATCTATATCTAATTCTTTATTTAATTGACAAACATAATCTTTTTCAATAGGATTATATTCACCTATATTAACTTTATAAATATATGTCTTATTTTTAACCATATATCTAGCATGAAAATCATCTGAAACTACTTCAGTATTAATAACATGAATAGTATCTGGAATTAGGCTATTTAATGCCCTTTTAAGCTTATATGGAGTAATATTAACATTTATATCAGCATGTCCTACTTGCATATAAGCAGAAACACCTTTATCAGTTCTACCAGAAGAACTAAGCTTAGTAGCTTTATTATTATTAATATACTTTAAAGCTTTTTCCATATATCCTTGAACTGTATTTTTTATTCCCTTTTGTTTTTGATAACCATTAAACTTAGATCCATCATAACTAAAAGTAATTTTATATCTCACACTAATCATCTCATTTCTCTATAAACAGTCTTAATAAGCTCATTTATAGTATCAACATTATCCACATTTATTCCTTTATTTCTCATCATCTTAATAAAAGTAACAATACTAGGTATTCTAATATTCTTATCTTTTATCAAATCATAATTATCATAAACATCATATTTATTACCATGTAATAAAACTTTACCATTATCTATAATAACTACATTATCTATAAACTCATATATATCATCTATATTAGAAGAAACAATTATAATTGTCTTCTTAAAAAATTTCTTTAACTTAATTAATAATTTTAACAACTTAGTCTTTTCAACAAAATCAAGAGGATATAACACTTCATCAAAAATCATAATCTCAGGATTATATAACATAATAGACGCAATTAAAACTTTATATAATTCACTTTCAGAAATATCATAAATACTTTCATCTAATATAGACTTATCTATATCAAGCATTGTTATTATTTCATTTTCTCTATCACTAAGTTCTTTTAATCTATAATTATATTCTCTAACAAAATATTCTATTTGATCTTTTACTATATTACATTTAATAATATCATTACTAACAATTCCACATTGTTTACTTAATTTAAATTCGCTCATAAAAGTAGATTTACCAGCACCACTATTACCTGTAACACCTGTTATCTTATTCTTTTCAAAAATTTCATCTAATTGCATAACTCACCTACAAGTGACATTATATCAACATGCATGTTATTAACTAAACCATACATAATTAATTTATTAGACACTTCTACTTCCCAAGGTTCTTTAAAACCTTCTTTATTTAAATCAATATTAGTAATAAAATCATTATAATTTCCATCAAAATATATAGTATTATCTTTAATAAACAATATTCTATCAGAATACTTAATATCATATATATTATTAGATGTCGCTACTACAGTTATATTATTCTTTTTAGAATAATCTTTTAAATAACCAAATAATTCTTTTCTTTTATCTATATCTAATCTTATAAATGCATTATCTAAAAATATTATTTTAGATCCTTTAACAATTGCCTTTATTAACGCAACTATTTGGTTTTCAGCATATGATAAATCAAGTGGTGAAACATTTTCTAAATATAATAAATTAAATTCATTTAATAATTTTCTAACTTTATTTACTTCAAAGGCATTATTTAATCTTTTACATTCTAATATTTCTTCTAAAACAGTTTTAGAAAAAAATTCATTATTAGATTTAATAAAAGAAACTTTATTATCTATATCATTAATATTATATTTATTAACTTGTAGATTATCTATTTTAACATTATTATTTGTTATTATAGAACCACTAAGTATCTTAAGTAAGGTACTTTTACCAGAACCATTAAGTCCTACTATAGAAACAAAACTACCTTCTGATATATTAATATTGATGTCATCAAATAAAACTTTATCTTTAATACTATAATTTATACGTGCTTCTATAATATCCATAATAACACCTCTAAACAAGTTATTATTATAGCAAAAATAATAAAAAAAGAAATTACTTTTTAGTAATTTCTTACATATTTTGTTGTTTTTCTCTTATCTTCTTATCAAATAATGAAGATAATGTTTTTAATAAATAAGTATCAGTAACATCATTTAAAATTGTTTTTCCATTTTTAACATCTTGTGAAACAATTTTAATATCATTTTCATCTTCAACATTTAATATTAAATCATAAGTATCATATTCATACATAATACTTTCTAATACAAAATATTGTTTACCACTACTTAAAGAAACTAATCCATAATTTAAATCTTCCATAACTATTCTCCTAACAATCCAGATAAATAAGGGAATACATGTCCTTCCATAACTTCTTCAGAACCATATATTTCACTTATAACATCTTCTCTTATTTCATAAGAATCTACTTCATTTAAAGAATCAATTTTTTCTTCTTTTGTATCAGTATCAATATTATTTATAATGTTAAGGAATTGTGTATAATCATCAGTTGTTAAATTATTTGTGTTACTAACTTCTTTTGAAGCATCAACTTCATCCATTTTATCAATAACTTTTTTGAAATCTTCTTTAGTAATATCATTAGTTGGATCAGAATCATTATTAACTATATCAACAATATTAATAATCTTTCTATAATCATCAGATCCTATATTACTAACTACATCTTCATCTCCTAAAAGAGCCATAAATTTAACATAATCATCTGTTGATAAAGTATTTGTTCTATCAACTCTATTTAATATATTAACAAATTTATTATAATCTTCATTAGTAACAGTATTAACTCTATCATTTCTATCTAATAAACTCATAAATCTATCATAGTCTTCACTAGTAATAGTATTTGTTCTATCAACATTATCAAATAATTTTATAAATTTATCATAATCTGATGTAGTTAAAGTATTATTACTCTTAGATACAGCACCTATAGAAGTTAAAACATTATCTAATTCATTTTTTCTATTAATTGATTCTAATGATAATTCTTGTTTTAATTTATCTTGTTCTTCTTCTAATGCTTTTTTAAGCATTTCATTTCCTGAGCAAGCATCTATAGCTGTTTTAATTGATGACATCTTAGCATTATATTCTTCATTTAATTTATTTAATGAATCAATATAAGCATCTTTCTTAGTTTCTTGTTCTAATTTAATTGATTCAATCTTAGATTTTTCTTCATCTAAATCATGAGCTCTTATACTAAATTCTTCATTAGCATTTTCAGCTTCTTCTTGAAGTTTAGCTTTAAATTCTTCTAATCTTCTATTTAGATCTCTTTCTTTAGCTAATTTTTCTTCTTCTAATTGGTTTTGTTTAGATTTTAAATCACTAATTTTTTCATCAATTTTATTTATTGCTTGTTCATCATTTTCAAGATATTCTTGTAAATAATCAGGAACAATTACTTCATTTGTATCTAATACTTCTGTATCCATAACCAGCACCTCTTATTCTATATAGCATTATATCAATTTATAAATTTTATGTCAATTAAATGAAACAAAAAAAGTAGAATAATTCTACTTTTTATTTTGTATACTAGCCTTGATAAATGACATAAATAATGGATGAGCTTTTGTTGGTCTCGATTTAAATTCTGGATGAAATTGACTCGCTATAAAATGCTTATGATTTGGTAATTCAATTATCTCTACTAAATCTGCACACACATTCTTTCCAGAAAATATCATACCTTTACTTTCTAATAATTCTTTATATTCATTATTAAATTCATATCTATGTCTATGTCTTTCTAAGATAGTCTCTTGTTTATAATCTTTGTATGCTAGTGTTCCTTTTTTTAACTTACATTCATAATTACCAAGTCTTAAAGTACCACCTTTATTAATTATAGATTTTTGATCTGCCATCAAATCTATTACTGGATTTTTACAAGTAGGATCAAATTCTGTTGAATTAGCATCTTCTAACTTACATACATTTCTTGCAAATTCTATAACTGCTAATTGCATTCCTAAACATATTCCTAAGAAAGGTATATTATTTACTCTTGCATAATTAATTGCTTTTATCTTTCCTTCAATACCTCTATTACCAAATCCTCCTGGTACTAAAATTCCATCTATATCTTTAAATCTTTCTTTTAAATCTATATCTTTTTCTAGAGTTTCTGAATCTACCCAATCTACTATTACTTTTTTATTATATACATATCCAGCATGTACTAATGCTTCATGTACAGATAAATATGCATCATGTAATTCTACATATTTACCTACTAAAGCAATTTTAACTTCTTCTTTAAGATTATCAACTACATTAATTAAATCTCTCCAATAAGCTAAATCTGCTTTTCTAACTGGTAATCCAAATTGTTTTAATATTATTTCATCAATATGTTGATTATAGTAATTAATTGGAATGTCATATATATTATTTACATCTACTGAATCAATAATATTTTCTTTTGGAACTGAACAAAATAGAGATAGTTTATTTCTTAATTTATCTTCAGTAGGATATGGAACTCTACATACTAATGCATCTGGAGTAATACCCATATTTCTTAAGTCTTTAACACTATTTTGTGTTGGTTTAGTTTTTAATTCATCTGAACCAAATAATAAAGGTATTAATGTACAATGTACAAAGAAAGTATTTTCTCTACCTAATTCATATTGAATTTGTCTTAAAGTCTCTATATAAGGTTGACTCTCAATATCTCCAACTGTACCTCCAATTTCAGTAATAACAATATCTGCACCACTGGAATGTCCTGCCTCAAAAACCTTATTCTTTATTTCATTAGTAATATGAGGAATCATTTGTACAGTAGAACCTAAATATTCTCCTCTTCTTTCTTTTTCAATTACAGAACTAAATATTTTACCGCTTGTAATATTGGAAGTATAATTTAATTCTTCATCTATAAATCTCTCATAATGACCTAAATCTAAGTCTGTTTCACAACCATCATAAGTTACATAAACTTCACCATGTTGTATTGGATTCATTGTTCCAGGATCAACATTAAAGTAAGGATCAAACTTTTGCATAAATACTTTATACCCTCTTGATTTAAGTAATAAAGCTAGTGACGATGCAGTTATACCCTTACCTAATCCCGATACAACGCCACCTGTTACAAATACATATTTTGTCATAAAAAACACCACCCAATTATAATATTAAATAATTTTTTTGTAAAATTATAGACTGTTTTTTTTATAGATGATATAATAAGATTGATTTTAGCCCCTAAAGGGCTTTTTCTTTTGGAAAATAATGCAAAAAAAAAGAGACTAGTAATTATACTAACTCTAGTATAACTACTAAAGCGTCGTCTCCTCTTCTATTTGCTTTTTTAATAATTCTAGTGTAACCACCAGCTCTTTTTTCATAACGTTTAGCTAAATCATTGAATAATTTTTCAACGCAAGCTTTATCATTATGTAAAAATGCATATGCTTTTCTTCTTGAAACTAAATCACCTTTTTTACCATATGTAATCATCTTTTCTACAAATTTCTTAGCTTCTTTAGCTCTATCTTCTGTAGTTTCGATAGATTCATTTATGATAACAGCTTTAGTTAAATTAGCAAGCATACTTCTTCTATGTTTAGAATCTCTTCCTAATTTTCTATATGCCATAAATCCTCCTAATCATCATTCTTGAAAGATAGTCCCATAGCTTTTACTTTATCAAGAACTTCTTTTAATGACTTCTTTCCTAAGTTTCTGATCTTCATCATATCGCTTTCTTTTCTATTAACAAGATCTTGCATAGTATTGATACCTGATCTCTTTAAGCAGTTATATGCTCTTACAGAGAATTCCATATCGTCTATAGAAGTTTCTAAAGCTTTAACTTTTGGATCTTCTTCTTTTTCAGCCATAATTCCTGTAACATCAGCGATTTCATTTAAATCAGTTAAAATATTTAAATGTTCAATTAAAATTCTAGATGCTAATGCGATAGCTTCTTCAGCTTTCATAGCACCATTAGTCCAAATTTCAACGATTAATTTATCATAATTAGTTGATTGACCAACACGAGCTTCTTCTACTTCATAATTAACTCTATCTATTGGAGAGTAATTAGAATCCATAGCAATTGTTCCAATTTTAGCTTTCTTTAATAATTTCTTATTAACTTCTGCTCTAACGTATCCTCTACCATTACCAACAGTTAATTCCATATTTAATTTACCACCTTTAACGATAGTACAAATAACTTGGTCTTTGTTAATGATTTCTACGTCAGCTGGACATTCAATATCTCCTGCTGTAACAATTCCTTCTTTAGTAGTATTTAAAGTTAATACTTGTTCTTCTTCAGTATAGTTTTTAATAACTACATTCTTTAGGTTTAAAACTATAGTTGTAACATCTTCATAAATTCCTGTAATAGTTTGGAATTCATGATCTACACCGTCTATATTAACAGATGTAATTGCACTTCCAGGTAAGCTAGATAACATTACTCTTCTTAGCGCATTTCCTAAAGTTAAACCAAACCCTTTTTCTAGTGGTTCAAGTTCAAACTTACCATAGTTACTAGTTTCATCATATTCAGTAACTTTATATTGTGGTTTTTCAAATTTTATCATCTTAACACACTCCTTTTTATTTATTATCCTCTAGGACGTTTTGGTGGACGACAACCATTATGTGGAATTGGTGTATCGTCTGTAATTGATACAATTTCTAATCCTGCAACTTGAAGAGCACGGATAGCTGTTTCTCTTCCTGGTCCAAGACCTCTAACGAAAACATCAACTTTTCTCATTCCAGCATCATAAGCGCCTTTAGCAGCAGCTTCAGCAGCTACTTGAGCAGCATAAGGAGTTGATTTTTTTGCACTCTTGAATCCAACTGCTCCTGGAGCTGACCAACTGATAGCATTTCCATCTGGATCAGTTATTGTAACAATTGTATTGTTAAAAGATGCTTTAATATGTGCTTGACCAACTGGTACATTCTTTTTAACTTTACGTTTTCTTGCTTTATAAGCCATAAAATATTTCCTCCTAACCTATTATTTCTTTTTATTAGCGATAGTCTTTGGTTTACCCTTACGAGTTCTAGCATTGGTTCTAGTTCTTTGACCTCTAACAGGTAATCCTTTTTTATGACGAAGACCTTGATAAGATCCAATTTCCATCTTATTCTTGATGTTCATTGCAACTTCTCTTCTTAAATCTCCTTCAACCATATGTTTATCAATTTCAGCTCTTAATTTAGCTACTTCATCATCTGTTAAATCCTTAGCTTTTTTAGCTTTATCAATTTTAGCTGCATCACAAATCTTTTCAGATAATTTTTGACCAATACCATAAATTGAAGTTAAAGCTATCCAAATATTTTTTTCATTTGGTAGATCTACACCTTTAATACGTGCCATAAACTAATACCTCCTATTAACCTTGTCTTTGTTTGTGTTTAGGGTTACTACAAATAACTCTAACTACACCTTTTCTTTTTATTATTCTGCATTTATCACAGATTTTTTTAACTGAAGTTCTAACTTTCATTTTTTACCTCCATTATCTTTTGTTCCAAATTATACGCCCATGTGTTATATCAACTGGTGATAATTCTAAAATAACTGTATCGCCTGGTAAGATGCGAATGTTATTCATTCGTATTTTACCAGAAACATGAGCTTCTACAGTATACTTATTCTCAAGTTCTACTTTAAATTTTCCACCTGGTAAAACATCAATAACTTTACCTTCTACTTCGATAGTTTCATTCTTTCCCATCTTTATTCACTCCTGTCAAAATTATAGGTTCTCCACTTGTAATAGCGATTGTATGTTCAAAATGAGCTGCATTCTTACCATCTGCTGTATAGGCAGTTAAATCGTTATCATCTATATCGATTTCATCTGTACCTAAAGTAAGCATTGGTTCAATTGCTATAACCATACCTTCTTTTAAAAGTGGTCCCCTTCCTTTTTCTCCATAATTTGGTACACTAGGATCTTCATGAACAGAAGTTCCAACTCCGTGTCCAACAAATTCTTTAACTACTCCTAAGTTGTGAGCAAGTGCATACTGTTCAACAGCATAACTAATATCTCCAACTCTATTACCTGCTTTAGCTTGTTTAATACCTTCATATAAAGCTTTTTCAGTATGTTCCATTAAAAATTTAGAATCATCATCTATATTTCCAACAGCATAAGTCCATCCTGAATCACCATGATATCCTTTATAACAAGCACCTATATCAAGTGTGATTATATCTCCATTCTTTAATTTATAATCACTTGGGTATCCATGAACTATGCAGTCATTAACTGACATGCATACAGCATTTGGAAACCCTTCACAACCTTTAAAAGATGGAGTACAATCTTTGCTTCTAATAAACTCTTCGCAAAGTCTATCAAGTTCTTTAGTAGTTATTCCTTCTTTAATATAGGGTTTTATATATTGATGTGTTTGGTAAACTACATTACCAGCAATTTTTAATAATTCTATTTCTCTTGGAGACTTAATTGTTATCATATAATTCATCTCCTTTAAAAACTTCATCTATTTCTTTATATAACTTATCCACAGTATAATTATTATAAATTTTTATTATTTTTGACTCATAATAATTAACAAGTGGTTTTGTTTCTTTTTCATAGATGTTATATCTATTAATAAATGATTCTCTATTATCATCATCTCTAGATACTAAATTACCACCACATTTTTTGCATATTTTATTGTCATCAAGAAACATTTTGTTATAAACTGTTTTGCATTTATCACAAGTTAGTCTATTTTCAATTCTTTCTATAGCAACTTCTTTATCAATATCTATATATATAACTTTTGATAAGTTAATATTATATTTATCAAATAATGGTTCTAATAATTTAGCTTGATTTATATTTCTAGGATATCCTTCTAATATAAAACTATCTTTTACACTAGATAATCTTTTATCAAGTAAATCTGTAATAACATCATCATCAACAAGGAATCCTCTATCCATTCCATTTTCGATTTTTAAACCAAGTTCAGTTTTATCGGAAATTTCTTTTCGTAGAAGATCTCCAGTCGATATATGATCAAAATTATATTTATCCATTATGTAAGAAGATACTGTACCTTTTCCTGCAGCAGGAGAGGCCAATAAAATAATACAATTCATTTTAAAATCTTCCTTTATATTCTTTTTGTTCTAATACACTTTCGATTTGTTTATATGTTTCAAGTGCAACACCTACAACGATAATTAATCCAGTTCCTCCAATTGAGATATTTGCGTTATCTACATTAGAATAGTTTTGGAATAATATTGGTAAAGCTGCGATTACAACTAAGAATAATGTACCAAAAGTAGTAATTCTAAGTAATACTTTAGTAATATACTTCTTAGTCTCTTCACCAGGTCTAACACCAGGTATATAGCCACCATTTTGTTGTAAATTTTTACTTATTTCTTCAGGTCTAAATTGAAGAATTGTATAAACATAACTAAATATAACTATTAATAATAGATATATAATTAAACCTACAGGTGTATTATAATTCATATATTTATTAACAAATTTAATATATCCTTCATTAGTAATAAATTTCGCTAATACTTGTGGAATAGTAATCATAGCGGATGCAAATATTACTGGAATAACATTTGCTGCATTTACTTTAAAAGGTATATATGTTTGTTTAGCTCCATAAGAGCTTGATGTTTTGTTAGCATATTGAATTGGTATTCTTCTTTCAGATTCTGAAATGAATACTACTCCAATAACAATTGCAAAATATATAGCTAAATAAACTAAGAATGAAATAATTCCTAAGAATAAATTTTCATTTCCTAATACAAATGTTGTAAATGCTTCTTTCA
>Ga0129306_1003340_pt1 | contig 12175 bp, 9 predicted proteins | sample P827metagenome_FD_94438 | JGI IMG/M metagenome (GOLD analysis project Ga0129306, IMG submission 94438) | Capybara group fecal microbial communities from Wisconsin, USA - P827 metagenome | ecosystem: Host-associated > Mammals > Digestive system > Large intestine > Fecal | place: USA: Wisconsin...
CGCCGTCCGCGAGGGCTGCGATTTCATCGTCGCGATCGGAGGCGGATCCGCGCTCGACGCGGGGAAAGCCGTCGCCGGGTACGCCGCGAATCCGACGATCGCCGCCGACGAGATATATGACGAGACGAAGCGGACCGCGCCCTGCCTGCCGATCATCGCGGTGCCGACGACGGCGGGGACCGGAAGCGAGGCCTGCCGCTATTCCGTGCTGACCATCGACGGCGGACGGAGAAAAAAGACGTTCAAGGACGTCTCTGCCTATCCGCGCGCGTCGTTCGTGGATCCGCGCTATACCGCCACCCTCTCCGACCTCTACACCGTTTCGACCGCGCTCGATGCGCTGGCGCACGCCATGGAGAGCTTCTTCTCCCCGAAAACGACGCCCTCCTCCGCCGAGGCTGCCCTCTATGCCGCGCGCGAGATCTGGGACGTCCTCTTCCGGCAGGGGACCTGCACCGGATGGACGATTGCGGACCGGGGACGGCTTGCCTACGCGGCGACGGCGGCGGGCATCGCCATCGACACCACGGGCACGGGCTTCCCGCATCCCCTCGGCTACTGCCTGACCCTCTCCCGCGGGACGCCGCACGGGGAAGCCTGCGCGATCTTTGAAGGCGCGTTCCTCACCTACAACATGCTGACCGCGGAAGGCCGCATCCGCGCAGGCCGCCTTGCCGACGCGCTCGGGACGACGCCCGAGGAGATGATCCGCAAGATCCCCGAGGCCTCCGGCATCTCGCTCACGATCCCGGCGGACGAGCGCGAGACGCTGATCGACCGGGTCGCGGGAGCGGGGAACTTCGCAAACAGCCCCTACGTTATCTCCCGCGGCGAGATGTCTGACATCTTCGCCCGTCTGTTCGGCTGACCGAAATGAGAAAGAGCCTCCGGGCTTTTTCTTTTTGTCCGGGCAGATTTATGGAATTATCCCTTGCATTCCCTCTGTTTTTACGCTATAATAGATGCAGATACCGGCATATTCGATCCGACAAGGAGGTCACCATGAACCATCCGTTCACCCGCGGCCTGGCCCTCATCCTCGCCGCGCTGCTCCTCTTGCCCCTCGTCTCCTGCGCCAACTCTCAAAACGATCCCGACGCGCCCGAGGCCAATACCGTCGCCGATCCCACGGCGGGCGTCGAAGCGGAGGCCGAAACCGAGCCGCGCTACCTCGACGCGCTTCCCGAAACGCTCGATTACGGCGGATACGAGGTCAATTTCCTCTCCTCCGAGGAGACCAAGTCCATCGAACTGGACGAGGAGACCGACGACATCAGCGACGTCGTCAACGAAGCGTACTGGAAACGGAACCGCGCCCTCGAAGAGCGCCTCAACGTCAAGCTCGTCCTCGGCGAAAAGACCGGCTACGGCAACTTCAACTCCGCGGCGACCCAGGCGGTGGCGGCCGGCAGCGACGAATACGATCTCTTCTGCGCGCACACCCGCTTCAACGTCTCCCTCGCGGCGTCCGGCCAGATGATGAAGCTGAACGAGAACGGCGTCACCGGGATCGTGAACATCAACGCGCCTTACTGGAGCCAGCTCTTCATCGAGAACATCAACTACAAGGACAATATCTTCTGGGTGACCGGCGACATGACGCACAGCTTCATCTCGTACATCTACGCCATGTTCGTCAATGCCACCGTGTGGAACGATTTCTTCCCGGGCGAATCCATCTACGGCATCGTCCTCGAAGGCGGCTGGACCCTCGACAAGATGAGCGAGCTCTGCGAGAACGTCTACCGCGACCTCAACGGCAATGCGCAGGTCGATCTCGAGGACTGCTTCGGCGTCATTATGCAGAAGGGCCACGTTTTGAACGGCATGGTCTTTGCCAACGGCGTGGAATACACCGGCCGCGATGACGACGGCAACTACACGGTCATTCTCGGCAGCGAGCACACGGTCGACGTTTTCGACAAGCTGCACACGATCTTTTACGCCACCGATTACGGCTACATGTTCGAGAACGCAGCGTTCGACAACGGAAGCATCACGATGCTCAACGAAGACCGCGTCCTCTTCTGCCCGAACACCTTCGGCATGGCGGGGAACGAGATCATCCGCAACATGGATTCCGACTTCATGATCATCCCGCTCCCGAAGTTCGACGAGGAGCAGGAGAACTACCGTGTCAACCAGTACGACGGCGTTCCGCTGTACGGCTGCCCGACGACGCTCTCCACGGATAAGATCGAGATGATCGCGACGGTCCTCGAGGCGACCTGCTCCATGACGAGCCAGATCGTCATTCCCGCCTACTATGACCTTGCCCTGAAGAACAAGTACAGCCGCGACGCCGAGACCGCGAAGATGATCGATCTGATCCACGACTGCATCACCGCGGACTTCTGCTTCTACTGGGGCGATTCCGTCGGCGACCTCATGAGCTTCTTCTATAACAACATCCAGAACAGCGAGATCTCCTCAAAGTTCAAATCCAATGAGAAGGTCTGGGCCAAGACCCTCACCAAGCTCATCGGCAAGCTTGAAGGATAAGGACCAGGCGTTCAGACAGTAAAACCCCCGGAGCGATCAAACTCCGGGGGATTTTCTTATCCGTGATAGACCATGTCTTCTTCTTTGTAATACCGGTTTTCCTTCCAGATGTCGAGGATCATCAGATACCGTTTCAGATCGAGGCCGCGGAAGGGAACATTGCTTGTCGAGAAGATGTACCCACCGCCGGGCTTGGCGGACCGGATCGCGTAGAGCGCGCTTTCCCGGACTTCCTCGTCCGTACCGGTCTGCATCAGGGCGCAGTTGACGTTCCCGCACATCGCGATGCCGCGCGGATAGGTCTGCCGCTTGACCTCGGCGATGTCCACGCCCGCCATCGGGTCGATGGAGTGGATGCAGTGCGGACGGCAGTCCATGAGCTGGTCGAGGATCGGCATGATGTTGCCGTCCGTGTGCTTGATCGCGTAGCCGCCCATCTTGCGGATGTTGTCGATGATGTCGTAGAGGTAGGGTGTGATGTATTCCGAGAACATCTGCGGGGAAAGGAAGGGCCCGGAGTTGTAGCAGTAGTCCGAACAGAGCATGAAGCTCTCGATCCCGCAGTCGAAGAGCTTTTTGTTGTATTCGATCGCGCCGTCCGCCATGCGCCGCGCCTGGGCGTGCACCTCGTCCGGATCGTCCGCGATGCGGTAGGCGAACTCGAACATATCGTTTCCGTCCGGGATGGCGAAAGTGCCGTCGCCGTGATGCGTGAGCAGGAATTTGTCGCCGGAGAGCTCCTTGATCCATTTCACGGTCTTCTTCACGTCCTCATAGTTCAGGTATGCGACATTGAAGATGGAGTACTCGAGCTCCGAATAAACCGAGACCATCAGCTCCGCGTTCTGGTAAAGGCGCTCGTCGCGTTCCTTTTCGGAGAGGTTCATGCGGTCGAGAGCCCAGCTGGAGGTGAAATCGATGCCTTTTCCGCGGAGCTCGGGGGTGAGCTGGAATTCGAGCTCAAAGGTTGGAATGGCGTCCGGGACTTTGCATTGCAGAGCGGCAAGCGCGCGTTCGCGAAGTGTCATGTTGTCAGGCCTCCTCTGTATTCCCCGCGAGCGCGAGGACGTCGTAGAATGCGGGTTTGACGCGCCAGCCGCGTCCGATGAGCAGGGGGTAGTTCATGTGCCGCCGCGGGAATCCGTTGAGCCACGAGACCGCGTCGCTGAGTCCCCAGAAGACGACCGTGTCGAGCGTCCCCTCGTCCGCAAGTTCCGTGTAGAAGCGGAAGAGCTCCGTGTATTTCGCGCGGAATGCCTCTTCGAGTGCCGGGGTCCAGTCGAGGTCCTCCGCCGTGTCGTCGAAACGGTAGCACGAGACGTCGAGCTCGGTCACCTCCAGCCGGAGCGCGGGATCGAGCTTGCGCAGCGCCGCGATCTTCCGCACGTTCTTCTTCAGGAGCTCGAGATCGGTGTAGAGCGAGAGATGCATCTGTAAACCGACGCCGCCGACCGGGATGCCCTCCCGGAGAAGCTCCTCGACGAGGGAGACCATGGTGTCCGCCTTCGCCTCGGAGGATTCGAGATTGTAGTCATTGATGAGCAGCCGCGCATCCGGATCGGCTTCGTGCGCCGCGAGGAACGCCTCGGGGATGTAGTCCCGCCCGGCGATTTTATACCACCGGGATTCGCGCAGACCGCCCTCATCCCGCAGGACCTCGTTGAGCACGTCCCACGTCGCGATCTTCCCGCGATAGCGTGAGACGACGGTCGAAATGTGCGTCCGCATCCGCGCGAGGAGCTGATCCTTTGTCGCCGGGGCGCCGTTTTCCCCTTCAAAGAACCACATCGGGACCTGACCGTGCCACACGAGCGTGTGACCGCGGAGCGCGATCCCGTTTGCCTGACCGAAGGCGGCAAAGCGGTCGAACTTCTCGAAGACGAAATGTCCCTCCTCGGGCTGGAGACCAATCGGCTTGGATTCGTTTTCTAAAGTCAGGATATTGAACTGCCGCAGGATCGCGGCACAGGCGGGGGATTCTGGGTCGAGGTTCCAGGTGTTGACGGCGGCTCCGACGCGGAATCGTGCGCCGAACGCTTCGGCGAGCGAAGGCGCATCCCAGGCGAGGGCGTTTGGATCGTTCATGGCATCGTTCTCCCTGTCTCGTTTTTTCTATTATACCAGTCTCACGGCGCGGTGTCAACGGATTTTTTGTCAATGACCGGAGAAATGAAAAAATCCCGCCCGGGGAGCGGACGGGAAGGATCGATCGGGGATCATCAGCCGTGGAACAGGAGGAGGTTGAACGCGAGGAGGATGCCGAGAAAGACGAAGCTCACCGCCGTATAGAGGAGGAAATACCCCTTCGTGTGACCCGGATAGCGGACCGTGTATTCGCGGAACGTGATGAGGCTTGCAAGGGAGGAGATGAGCGTCCCGACGCTGCCGACGTTCACGCCCACGAGGAGCTCGCGCCAGTTTTCGGTGAAGTTCGAGAGCAGGATCGCCGAGGGGACGTTGCTGATGAACTGGCAGGAGAGGGAAGAGAAGAGCACGACGTTCTTGTTGAGAAGCGTGCCGAGGGTGTCTCGCACGATGTCGAGCCGCGCCGCGTTCCCCGCGAAGATGAAGAAGAACACGAAGGTGAAGAGGAGCGGATAGTCGACCGAGGAGACGGCGTGCCGGTCGAGGACGAGCAGCGATACGGTGATGATGAGAAGCCCGGCGGCGTAGGGGATCGCCCGGAAGACCATCAGCACGGACACGAGGAAGAGGATGGCATAGAGAACGCTGCGGGATTTATCAAACCGGATCGCCTCGTCGGCTACCGTGAGCGGCTCCGGCTTCACGAAGATCAGGCAGGCCGCCGTGATGAGCAGCACGGAGAGGCAGAACGAGGGAAGCATCGTCCAGGTGAACGCGCCCGTCGGAATGTTGAAGCGGGTGTAGAGGTAGAGGTTCTGCGGATTGCCGAACGGCGTGAGCATGCCGCCGAGATTTGCGGCGACCGTCTGCATCACGAAGCTGAACGCGACGGTTTTCTGCCGCCCGCAGTCCTTCAGAACGTAGTAGCTCAGAGGCAGGAACGTGAGCAGCGCCATGTCGTTTGCGATGAGCATGGAGCCGAGGAAGGTGATCCACACGAGCGCGAGGACGCAGGCGCGGGTGTTCCGGAAGAGGCGCACAATGTTCTTCGCGAGAATATAGAAGAACCGGATGTCCTTCAGCGCGGCGACGACGGCGAGGGTGCAGAAGAGGCAGGCGAGGGTCTTGTAGTCGACATACCCGGCATAGCGCGTGTCCGGAGGAACGAGGAAAACCGTCATGACAGCCAGAAGGGCGGCGATGCACATGACGGTGTTCTTTTTGAGGAAGGATACGGCGTGTTCCGCTGCCACTGCGGCGTGACGCTTCTTCGGGATCGCGATTGCTTTCTGCATGATCTGCCTCGGCCGGATGATTTGGGATCTCTACCGAGTGCCTATCATAGCACAACCGCGGGCGTCTGTCAAGAGCGCGCGGAACAGTTCTGAAAAATCGGAATTTCGTATTGTTTGGCTAAATGGAAAGGATCGCTTTTGTGCAATCCGACGGGTGTTCAGCGGTCGTCGCCGCGCCAGAGATAGCCGTCCTGATCGATGTGCCAGGTCTCGCCCTGCCATACGGCGGTCCCTTCAAAGAGCGACGGCGTCGTGTACGCGCGGATGTCATATTCCTCCGCTTCCGCACCGAGGAGGGACGCGGCGTCTTCGGTGAACGCGCCGATTTTGCAGGCGTGGGCATGCTCGCGGTAGTAGAGCCGGCGGAGCGCGAACTTCATCCGGTCCTCGGCGGGCAGCGCGTAGTCCTCGCCCTCTTCCGTGAAGACAAGATACCCCCACATCTCGGGCATGTGCGCGTCAATCACCCCGGTCGGCGCCCAGAGCCAGTTGTGTTCGGGCAGGGGACGGCCGTTCGGACCCTTGCGCTTGACGTATTTCCCGTCGATGACGTCCACTTCCCACTCGACGCGCGAGAAATCCATCCGCCAGGTCTCGCCGGGGATAGGCGCGAGGCGGTCGGGCTTGCAGTGTCCGGGCGGGCATTCGCGGAAGGAGAACCACGGCAGCTTGAGCTCAAGCGACCAGAACCGGTTGTCCGCCGCGGGATTATTCAGCTCTCCCGCGATCTTCACCGCGCTCTCGAGCCCGTGCACGTCCCAGCTGATGATCCGACGGGTGTTGTCGCGCTGCGGGCATTCCATGTAGAGGTCCCAGACAGTGTTCAGAGCGTTCATTTCGAGCTCGTAATACCGGTGGCTCGAATCCTGCGGCGCGAGGAAGACCTCGAAATCGTTGTCGGCGAAGATCACGTCGTCGCGCTCGGTGACGGTTGCCCAGATTTGGTCGTCCGTCAGCTCCGCGCCGATGAAGAGGGCCTCGTCGTTCCAGAGGACCTTGATGCGCGTCGCCTTCCACGGTTTCGGAAGGCTGTCCCCTTCGATGTCGTGGAAATCGGTCAGCCATTCGCCGCGCTGCCAGAAGGGCTTTGTGAGATCTCCGTCGAGTGGACCGGGATCGCCGACGGCGCGGTACGCGCGGCAGACGGGCGGATTGCAGGGAATGATGGGTTCATGGACCAGGGGATTGGGCTTCATGATGTGTCCTCCGTTGATGTTAAGGTGAAAAGGCTCGGACATACGGCCTGCCGGGCGGCAAGTCTTCTTGTCCCTATTATAGCAAGCCGGCGCGCGGAAGTCAATCGGATCCCGGGAAAACCGGCGGGGGACCGCGCGAAAAAGTTCCCCCGGAAGGCTTGACGAATCCGTCGTTTTTTGCTATCATAAACTGAACACAGTTTCCGGAGGATGCGGCGCGTCCTCACCGGATTCCGGACAGATATTTTCATGCAGAAAGGATTCCTGACATGCTGAAAGACTTTACCAAAGAAGCGTTTGATTTCGTGATCCAGGCGGGGCAGTCCAACGCGGAGGGATACGGCTTCGGACCGGTGGACGATCCGTGGCAGCCCGACGAGAGGGTCTGGACCCTGAACGAGAACTTCACCATTTCCCTGGCGGCGGAAAAGGTGACGGGCAACGAGATCCAGAGCAATTTCTCGTTTGCCTTTGCCCGGGAATATCTCCGCGCCGGACGTCTTTCCGAGGGCCGGAAGCTCCTGATACTGCGCGCGGCAGTCGGCGGGACCGGATTCCGGGACGGTCACTGGAAGCCGGAGGACGACCTGTATCTGCGCATGCTCGACATGATCCGGACCGTACAGGCGCTGAATCCGGAGAACCGCCCGGTCGCGCTCCTGTGGCATCAGGGAGAGACGGACGCCGGTCTGAACGCGGCGTATGAAGAGCATTATCAAAACCTCATGACCCTCTTGAAGGGCACGCGCGCGGCGGTCTGCCGGGAGGATCTTCCCTTTGTCGCCGGGGATTTCGTCGCGCACTGGAAGAACGCCAACCTTGCGATCTGCACGCCGGTCGTGGATGCGATCCGGGCGGTCTGCCGCGACTGCGGTTTCGGCGCGTTCGTGGAGACGGACGATCTGTTGTCCAATATGCAAGAGCTGCATCGGAATCCGCTCGGCTGGGAGGATCCCATCCATTTCTCCCGCCGTTCGGTCTACGAGCTCGGCCGGCGGTATTATGCGGCGTTCGCGGATATCCCGGCGGGGAATTACTGACCACGCGCGGATAACGGACAGAATCCTATGAAACGGAGGAATCCAATATGCGTCTCGGAATCGCAGCGGCATTTCCGCACAGCTCCCCCGAAGAATGGGCAGAACGGCACCGGGAAGCGGGCCTCGGCGCGGTCGTCTTTCCGCTGAACTGGAAAGCGGAGACCGCCCTCATCGATCGCTATGCCGAAGCGGCCCGCGCATCCGGCCTGGTCATTTCGGAAGTCGGCGCGTGGTGCAATCCGATGGACCCGGATCCCGCGAAACGGAAGGAGAACCGCCTCCACTGCCTGCGCCAGCTCGAGCTCGCGGAATACGTCGGCGCGGTCTGTTGCGTGGATATCAGCGGCGCGGCCGGTCCGGTCTGGGACGGGAGCTACATCGAGAATTATTCCGACGAGACCCGGGCGGAGATCGTTTCCTTTGTGCGGGAACTGCTCGACACCGTGAAGCCCGTGCGGACGAAATACGCCCTCGAACCCATGCCGCACATGCTCCCGGATTCGCCGGAGAGCTACCAAGCGCTCTTCGACGAGATCGACCGTCCCAGCTTCGGGGTCCACGTCGACATCGTCAACCTGCTCGTCTCGCCCCGGGTGTATGTGTACCATCGCGACCTCATCCGCCGCATGTTCTCCCTCCTCGGGGAACATATCTGCAGCTGCCATGTGAAGGACGCGATCCTCGATCACAGCCTGACGGTGGAGATCCGGGAAACGGAGTGCGGGACCGGCGGGGTGGACCTCGGGTACTACATCGACGAAGCCGAGCGGGTCAATCCCGACATGCCGATGATCATCGAGCACCTGCCGAGCCTCGATCATTACCGCCGCGCCGTATCGTATATTCAGAATCTCCGGCACTGAGCCGCGGAAAGGGGAATTGACCATGTCCGCCGCCACCTACTGTAATCCGCTCTCCCTCCCGGATCTCCCGTCGGGCCGCTGGCTGGACACGGACCTGACAAAGGCCGATCCCGCGGATTTCCCGGATTACCGCTCGATCTCCGACCCGAGCGTCGTGTACGACGATGGGCGCTGGATCCTCTATCCCTCCTACGCCGTCGCATGGGTATCGGAGGATTTCGTGCACTGGAAGCACGTCGACATCGGTGTGCCGCATCTGCGGTACAGTCCCGCCGTGGTGAAATTCCGCGGAGAGTGGTACCTCACCGGACATTCGGTGAAAGAAATGTACTGCGCGGACTCGCCCCTCGGCCCGTTCGTGAAATGCGGGGAGATCACGGATTCTCACGGGAACGTCTGCCCGGTGCCGGATCCCTGTTTTCTCGCGGACGGAGACCGTCTGTACCTGTACTGGACGTACTGCGGCGCCCCGGCGGAAGGCGAGGATATTGAACTCATCACCGGCACCGCGGGCGTGGAGATGGATCCGGACCGACCGTGGCAAATGCGCGGGGAACCCGTGCTGCTCAACCGGTTCGATCCGAAAATCGAATGGCAGCGGATCGGGGAGCACAACGAGAATCGGCGCATGGGCTGGGTCGAGGGCCAGTGGGTGAAGAAGATCTGCACGCGGTATTATCTGCTCTACTCCGGCTCGGGGACGGAGTATGCGACTTACGCCTGCGGGATCGCCGTCTCGGACGAGGGGCCGCTCTCCGGCTTTCATCCGCAGAAGAATCACGATCCGCTGACCCGCAAGACCCACGGACTGATGCGCGGTGCGGGGCACGGATGCCTCGTCGACGGACCGGGCGGCACGCTGTGGATATTCTACACCTGCCTCTTCTGTTATCACCACATGTATGAGCGGCGGATCGGGATGGATCCGGTCGGGATCGACAAGGACGGGGAACTCTACTGTCCCGAGGTGACGGATATTCCCCAGTTCGCACCCGGCGTCCTGCCGTATCCCGAACAGGGCAACGGCACGGGCTGGCAGCCCCTGACTTTTATGCAGCGTCCGGTGGGCACGAGCCATGCGCCCGGCAGAGATCCGCTCTACGCCTCCGACGACAGCGTCCTGACATGGTGGCAGCCTGCGGACGATGATCCCGAACCTGCGATCACCTTCCCCCTCGGACAGCCGGGAAGAGCGACCCGGTTCACGATCCGCGCCGTCCGGCTGATCTGGCGGGACGTCGGGATGGAAACGGCGAAGGGCATCGATCCCGGCCCGTTCCGGTATGTCGTGGAATATGCGGAGGATCCGGGGCTTGCAAACTGGCAGACGCTGATCGACGCGTCGGAGAATGAAGAAGACCTCCCGATCGACTACCGGGAGACGGAGGAGGTCTGGGCCCGCGGCGTGCGCTTGAGGATCCTCGGTTCCCCCGACGGGATCACGCCCGGGCTCGTCAGCCTGACCGCATTCGGGGAAGCCGTGTGTTCCGATCCGTATTGAATGTAATGAAATAAAAAAAGCTGCGCCTGTAGCAGAACGAAAGGGAAGGGAGTCACATGAAAAAGGCACGTATCACCGTTCATCCGGATTTCCGGATCGGGGAGATCTCTCCCCGCCTCTTCGGCGCTTTTCTTGAGCCGATCGGATCGATGGTCAACGGGAGCATGTACAACCCGAAGCATCCGACGGCGGACGACGAGGGAATGCGCCGGGATTTCTATACCGCGCTGAGAGAAGCGAAGCTCCCCGCGGTGCGCATGCCGGGCGGCAATTTCGTCTCCGGATGGCAGTGGAAGGACTCGATCGGTCCGCGGGACAGCCGGAAGACCCACCTCGATCTGGCATGGGCGCAGTACATCCCGAACGACGTGGGACACGACGAATATCTCCGCTGGGCGGAAAAAGCGGGAGCCGAAGCGATCTATACGGTCAACCTCGGGACGGGGACCCTGCAGGACGCCGCGGACTGCGTGGAATACACGAATTTCCCCGGCGGAACGTGGTGGTCGGATTTGCGGCGGAAAAACGGCCATGCGGAGCCCTACCGCGTCCGGACCTGGTGTCTCGGGAACGAGATGGACGGCCCCTGGCAGATCGCCTCGTGGGAGAAGGATCCGCGCGGGTACGGCGTTCTGGCGCATGAGACGAGCAAAGCGATGAAGTGGGTGGATCCCACGATCGAGACGATTGCCTGCGTGTCGAGCTCTCCCTTTCTGAATCACTACCCGGACTGGGACCGCGAAGTCCTCGAAGAGTGTTACGCAGCCGTGGACTATATCTCCCTGCACCACTATCATTCCGCGCCGCCCGATCTGCCCGAGGCCCTGCTCGCGGGCTATCAGGCGTTCGAGCAGTATATCCGGACGGAGATTGCGCTCTGCGACTATGTGCAGACGAAGCTGCGCACGAAGAAGACCATGATGCTCGCGCTCGACGAATACGGCAGCATGTTCCGGCCTCGCGGCGAGGCGCATCTCGGTCTCGGCGGACGGCAGAACGCGGATATGTTCGGCGTTTTCAATCCGGCGAGGACCTACCGTCACCACGATCCGGACGACTGGAGCGCGCGGCGTCCCCGTCCGAGAAGCCGTGAAATGCTGCAGGCGCTCGGGACGGCAAGCACCATGCTCGTGATGCTGCGTCACGCGGACCGGATCAAGATCGGCTGTGCCACCGGCGGACTCGGCGCGCTGTGTGCCACGGACCGGGAGCACGTCTGGAAGGGCGCGGCGTATTATCCCTTTGCCCATATGATCGGGCTGGCGAAAGGCGTCTCGCTCTGCTGTGAGGTCGCGTGCGAGACGTACGACGTCCCGGGATACGCCATTGACGATATGAACCAGTACGGCGGCTTCGAGAAGGCGATGACCGTGCAGGCGGCGGCCGCGCTCGACGAGGAGGCAGGGGAGCTGAATCTCTTCGTCATCAATGCAGATCTCGAAGAGGATCAGGAGATGCGCCTCGATGCCAGGGGATTCGAGGGATGGCAGTTCCGGGAGCATATCGAGATGTTCGCGGAAAACCCGGACGACGCGAATACCTGGGACGATCCCGGCCGGATCCTGCCTCATCCGAATCCGGACACCCGGGCGGAGGGCGGGCTCCTCACCGCGCGCCTGCGGAAGGAATCGTGGAACGTGTTCCGCTTTCAGAGATCCACTCGGGTGTGAAGCCGATCCCCGGTGACAGAGAA
>Ga0129306_1003341_pt1 | contig 12175 bp, 12 predicted proteins | sample P827metagenome_FD_94438 | JGI IMG/M metagenome (GOLD analysis project Ga0129306, IMG submission 94438) | Capybara group fecal microbial communities from Wisconsin, USA - P827 metagenome | ecosystem: Host-associated > Mammals > Digestive system > Large intestine > Fecal | place: USA: Wisconsin...
AAGCTGTTTTTAAAGATAGATGTGATAGGTGCGGTTATGCTCATAGAGTTATTTTTGCCGGTGTTGAAACCGAATTTGTTGACTACAATGCTGAACGAATTTTTACTGGTGATGTGATTAAGTTGGAAGAATCTGCTGAATATGTGCAATATTATGCGGTTGGAGCATGGGCACATGAATGTAATGCTGGCTGCTATTGCTTTATCCTTGACAATCATTATTTGCCTTTAGAAGATTGCGCCCGTCGGAATTATAAAATGACTCGTATGGGGACGGTTTTCTATCAGCTTGATGCCAGTGATTTTATGGAAGTAAATATGCGCACTATGCAGTTTAACGGCTGGCGTGACACCGATGAAGACCGCCAACGCAAACTTTTAATGGCAAAATTTACACCAAACTTCGATAAAGAAGAATGGAAGTATTCGGCGTTGGAGATTATTGGAGCGGAGTATAACTGGAAAGAATAAAATTATTATATTTGCAAAAAAATAATTATGGGAAAAGACAATAAAAACATTGGATTATTCGGCGAAACTGCTGTGGCACTTGAATTAATCAAACTAGGTTATGATGTCATCAACATTAATAGTTCTATCCATAATTATAAAAATGCTGATCTCATTGTCATGAATTCAAAAACAGGCAAAAGTACCATGGTTCAAGTTAAATGTGGAACTACACAAAATTATCGGCGCCTCATCAAACAAGTCCTTTTTGCAAAAACCTCTAAGTTGCGACAGCATCTTCTTGATATCCATAATATCAATCGGATTATTTGCCAAGTTAATATTCTTCAGATTGCAAGTCGAATGAATCTCAAAATGCTTGATTTTATTGTCGTTCAAATCAATATTGCTCAAGTATTGGCAATTCTTAATATAGCATTCTGTCAACTTGCATCCTAAACACACCAGCTGCTCAACCTCTCCTAAAATAAAAATAGGCGCATTTGTGTCATGCTTAATCTGAATCTCTTCCAGATTTTCATTAGCATACACAGTTTTCCTGATAAGTCTGTTTTTCAATATCGTCACAAGCTCCAGTTGGTTCTTTGCCTGATATCGCACCTCCACTGTCGCTGCCCGACTGTTTATAATTACCATCGACTGGCGTTTACAGTCGTTTACAATCCTTATCACCGATTGTTTGTACATCTCCTGTCGCATCATCGTAAAATCCCTCTTCGAATAATTCAGCTCACAAATCGGCATATCCTTCAACCGTCTTACGATATTATAAGGAGACTTCAGCTCAACGCAAAGCTCCTTCCATCCTTGATTTGTGCCTATAATTTGCACCATCCTATTAACCACTTCCGGATGATTTGTAATCCATTCTTTAAGGTTAATCAACCTCAATTCATTTTCCAACTTTTTCATAACAAACATTTTTAAAATTTCTGCAAAAATATCCCGCACTTCTGCCATTATACGGCACAAGTTTGCTTTTTCTTTGCATCAAAAATTGATATTATCATGAACAGACTTATTCAAAAAGAAACAAATCCGGACATACTCCGCAAATTGCTCGCTAAATGTGAGTCAGAAATTGAAGATCTCGCCTACGATTATGTTGATGGCGAAAAATGTTACAACGTTGGCAATAAAGACAAAGTCAGGCCTAAAATAGAGGAAAGAGCTGACATCCTCGACCGTCTGTTTGAGCTTCATTTCAATGCTGCCGATCATGAAAGACTTTCTCAATTCAACAATATGTTGGAAACCATTGAAAAGAACATGATTGTCAAGCATAGTGATATGTACAAAAAACTAAAAGCTATTGACGATAACTACATGCTTTACAGCCACTTGGTCTATAGGCATGATAATGACAACCCTCAGTTGCAACCACTTGAAGATGACAGCTATTACGGCTCAAATTGGAACAAGATGATAGATATAATCGATTTCTGCTCTGTTCTCGACTATGATATATTCGAGTGCAGCAATGAAGACGGCACCGTTTACGACGACGGTTGGCGAGAGTCTATCAGGGCATCATTTTCTATGACTTCCGACATAAAACCTTGTTATTCCTTTTGGGAACTTCTCAACGAGCATGGTTACAGTATTCCTGATGTCCTTCAGATGACAACTTACAAATATATCCACGAAGCACTAGCATCGGTAGTATGTAATGTTTGACAAAATATTTTTAACTTCTGCCACGGTTTGGCACAAGTACACCTTTTTTTTGCATCGTAAAATTCAAAATATTGTTAAACTTATAAAATAAAACAACATGGAAACAAACAACACCATCGAAACTTTGCTCAAAAAGCAAATTAGAAAAGAAGCAATGAAGAAAATCTCATCAGATTTCGCCTTAACCAACGACATGATTCACCAGTATTGGCACGAACTTGATTGGAAAGAAGTTTCCGACAATCGTGAAATCAACTGGACCACCGAAATGCTCGACCGTTGGAAAAACGAAATCGATTGGACGGCTTTATCACGAACATCTAACGAAATTCTGTTATCACCAGAGATGCTTGAAAAATACAAAGATTTATGGGATTGGCATGAATTATCTGACAACAGCGATCTTACCTTATCATACGAGTTAATTGATAAGTTCATCGACCGCTGGGATTGGAGCAAACTTATAGGCAGCCACTGGCGTGAAGAAAAACTTTTCTCGCTCGATTTCCTTAAGCGTTATCAGCAATACATTCCTGTCGATGAACTGGAAGATAGTGCTTTGTGGGACGCCATTGTTGATGAAACTGTCGAAAACATAAAAAAAGAGATGATTTTCGGCAAGTTGTAAATCTGATTATTTTTTCATATATTTGCAAAAATATTTCATTATGTCGATAAACCTCCTAAATAAATACGTCTGGCTTGTTGAAACTATCTACAAGAACAAATATATTTCCTATGAGGAAATCAATGAAAAATGGCTCGACGACGATATAAGCGAAGGTATTGCAATACCTAAGCGAACATTCAACACTTGGCGCAACGAGGTTGAGGTAATATTCGGTATCGAAATCCAATGCGAGCGCAGAGGCGGGTACCATTATTACATCGAAAATGAAGATGATATTAAAAATGGAGGCTTACGGAGTTGGTTGCTCAGCACCATCTCCGTGAGCAATCTCATTATGGAAAACAAAAACCTTAAAGACCGAATAGTTTTAGAAAATGTTCCCTCTGGCCAAGAATATCTTCAAACAATAATCGAAGCTATGAAAGGCAACAATCTACTTAACATGACATATCACAGCTACTGGAGAGACGAAGACAGCACATTCGACGTAATTCCTCTTTGCGTGAAGCTGTTCCGTCAACGCTGGTATATGGTCGGTCAAAGTTATACCAGAAGAATCTATTGTCTCGACAGAATAGTCAGTCTCAATAAGCAAGATGAAACATTCGTAATGCCGAAAGACTGGGACGCAGATGAGTTTTTCAGCGGATGTTTCGGAGTTATTGCCGACACAAATGTCGAAAAGCAGCCGATAAGACTTAAGGTCAGCTGGGGTCAAGCCAACTACATCCGCGATTTGCCTCTTCACGAATCTCAAAAAGAAGTTGAGCGCAACGATGAATATAGCATATTTACCTATTTCCTCCGTCCTACATTCGATTTCCAGCAAGAACTTCTCTGGAACGGTGAAGATATAGAAGTTATTGAACCTGTTTGGCTTCGCAAAGAGATGGCAGGAAAAATCAAGCGTATGTGGAACAAATATAAGGAGGATAAGTGATGAAAGACTTTGCAGCTATAGATTTCGAAACCGCTAACTACGAGCGCACATCAGTCTGCTCAGTAGGGGTAGTTATTGTTCGCAATGGCGAGATTGTCGATTCGTTCTACTCACTCATCCAACCCGAACCGAACTACTATAACTACTGGTGTTCGGAGGTTCATGGTCTTTGTCACAATGACACTGACGATGCTCCAGTTTTTCCTTACGTCTGGGAAAAGATAGAGCCGCTCATCGAAGGTTTGCCACTTGTTGCTCACAACAGTCCGTTTGACGAAGGCTGTCTGAAAGCAGTGTTCCGAGTCTATCAAATGACATACCCGGATTATGAGTTTTACGACACGCTTTGTGCTTCTAGAAAGCATTTTGGCAAACTGCTTCCCAACCATCAGCTTCACACGGTCGCCGAAGCCTGTGGATATCATTTAGAAAATCACCACCATGCACTGGCCGATGCAGAGGCTTGCGCCTGGATAGCAAGAGAAATATTATAACTATGGAAAAGAATCAAATCGTAATTTATCAAACCGAAGACGGACAGACACAGATAGAAGTTAGACTTGAAAACGAAACTGTCTGGTTAAGAACCAATGAGATGTCAAAATTGTTTGACAGAGAAGAATCAAATATAAGACGTCATATAATCAATGTTTTTGAGGAAGGAGAACTGCCTCGCGAGAATAACGTGCATTTTTTACACGTTAATGGAGTCAAGAAACCTGTTCCATTTTATAATCTTGACGTTATCATTTCAGTGGGTTATCGAGTCAAAAGTCAACGAGGTGTACAGTTCCGTCAATGGGCGAACAAAATCCTGAAAGAATTTTTGATCAAAGGTTACGTAGTCAACGAGCGAATCCATCATAGACAAATAGTAGAACTTCGTCAGCTGGTCGGCATGCTTGGCCGTACAATTCAAAATCAGCCACTTCTTTCAAACGACGAAACCGACGCCCTCTTCGAGGTCGTCACCGACTACACTTATGCTCTTGATACGCTGGATAATTACGACTATCAGCGTCTAACTATCGAGAAAACCACTAAGGAAGAATCTTTCCACGCCACCTATGAGAATGCGATGGCCGAAATCAACCAGTTGCGAGAAAAATTTGGCGGTTCGGTACTATTCGGAAACGAAAAAGACGATTCATTCAAGAGTTCAATCGGTCAGATTTATCAAACATTCGGTGGTGTGGAATTATACCCTAGTGTAGAAGAAAAAGCAGCAACGCTCCTCTATCTCGTGACAAAGAATCACTCCTTCAGCGACGGCAACAAGCGCATTGCCGCCACACTCTTCCTGTGGTTCCTCAACAACAACGGCATTCTTTATCGCGAAGACGGCTCAAAGCGTCTCGCTGATAACACCCTTGTAGCCCTAACTTTGATGATTGCCGAAAGCAAGCCAGAGGAAAAGGATGTGATGGTTAAAGTGGTTGTTAATTTGATAAACCAGAAGAACGCTTAAAGAATTACCGAAGAATTATTTGTAATACAAAACTCATACATCATGAAATTTGTCATAAAATCGTTTAAGGAAATACTAGGCTATCATTTCAATATTCCCAGCTATCAACGTGGATATCGCTGGGAAAAAGAAAATGTCGAAGCATTGCTTGATGATATTCAAGAGTTTGCTGCAAGAAAGAAAAAAGAAGAAGGCGAATTCTATTGTCTTCAACCTGTTGTTGTGCGTAAAAACACAAAATTAACTGCATTAAACAAAGGGAATGACGTTTATGATTTATTAGATGGTCAACAGCGCCTTACAACTTTATGGCTAATTCTAAATGCATCTAACTTTAAACCGCTTTGGAATGCGATGGATAGGAATCACCCCGAGTTATATTCTATGCAATATGAAAGTAGAGACAATCTGTTTTCTAAAGCCTTGGACGAAAACCAAAATATTTTTGAAAACATCGATCTGTTTTATCTAAAATCAGCATTATCAACAATAGAACTATGGAATGGTGATGTTGTTGAAGTTCTAAATACTTTAGTTCCTAAAAATCCAGACAAAAAAAGTAATGATGTAAGAATTATATGGTATGAATTTGACAAAAGCACCGAAGAAAGTGAGGACTCTCATTCTTCTTCTATAAAAGTTTTTTCTAATCTTAATTATGGGAAAATACCTCTTACAGATACAGAATTAATTAAATCGTTAATCCTACAAAGTGACATATATCCAGTAGATAATACAGGAATCAGTCGCCCAATTATGAAGGAATATCTTTTCCGCATTTCGACCGAATGGGATGACATCGAAAAAAGCCTTCATGAAGAGCTATTCTGGGGAATGCTTACGCCAAAAGAGTATAAACCATCTAGCCGAATGGAATTAGTGCTACGATTTGTTGCTGACCAAATTCAAGCTGAAGAAAAATATAAAATTATAGATAAGCAACGCCGTGATTTTTATATTATTTCTAACTATCTTGGAATTAACAAAAGAATCGCACCAGAACAATATGCAAAAAATGTAGATTCATTATGGACCAAAATAAGAGACGCGTATACTGCCATGCACAATTGGTATATTAATGATGATTTTTATCACCTAATAGGTCTTATTGTTTTAATTCAAGGTGGATCAAATCCAATCACATTGGTACGTAATATATATCATAATTATATTACAAGGGATAAAGATTCCTTTAAAAAGTATCTGAAAAGTGAAATTGGCAAACTTATTATAATACAAGAAAAAGCATACGACTCCTTGGACGGTAATAGCCGTGTAATTAATCTAGACGAAGTACAATATGGTTCACACAATTCAAGAATAATAAGAATCCTAGAAGCACTAAATATTTATTTACACATCGAAAATAAAAACATTGCTCCTAGGTTTGATTTTAAAAGATTTAAAGACTTAAATGTCACTAGTTTAGAACACATTCATCCTCAGCATCTCAGTTTTGATGACGACGTGAAATATGACGATGTCAAATCCTGGTTTGATAACGTTGAAAAAATCGTTGCTGAAAATATTGAATATAGTAATAACAACGAATTAAAGCTTTCCATAAAAGAAATTGGCAATCTATTAGCAAAAAAAGAAACGTTTAAAGACAATCTTCAACAATGTCAATCTTATGTTGAAAATATAGATGCCGTTTTTGACAAATATGCCAATATGGACAATGGTCATATGCATACTCTCTATAACATGGCATTAGTTGATAAAGACACCAACGCTGCTTTAAGCAACAATCTAATTGACACTAAACGTAGAATTTTACAACAACGTGAAAGTGAAAACAAGACTTATGTACCATTGGCAACAAATTTTGTTTTTAATAAGCATTTTTCATCAAGTATCTCTGATATGAAGTTTTGGACCAAACTTGACAGGGAAGAGTATTTTTCAAAGATTGAAGAAGCATATAATTATTTTATTAGTAGTATAAAGTAAAATAGAAATATAATGGCTGATAATAATTCATATAATCACGATATAGAAAACGTTAATTCAAATTTTATATCATTTTTCAAAGAGCATAACATTGAAATTCCTCTTATTCAACGCGATTATGTTCAAGGCAGTGATTTCCAAAGTAAAAAACGCAATGAGTTTTTAGATGCGCTATTTGATGCATTGCGAGATGATAAAAAAACATGTGAACTTGAGTTTATTTATGGCACATACAACAACGGAACTTTTTTGCCATTAGATGGCCAACAACGTTTAACTACATTATTCTTATTACATTGGTTCTTGATTAACAAAAGTAGATTAGAAAACCCCGATTATACTAATACTTTGATTGAAACAATTAAATGGAATGACAAAGTGTTTAAGTATAAAACCAGAAGAAGTTCCACCACTTTTTGTGAAAAGCTATTATCCTATACACCCAAAGAATTTACACAAAACATTTCACATGATTTAATAAAACAATCTTGGTTTTCTGAAGATTGGCTTTCTGACCCAACTATTCTAGCAATGTTAAATATGTTAGATGCTTTGATGCAAAAATATATGAGTCAACAAAAAGAAAACGCAACTCAATTGTTGGAAAGATTACTAACTACTTCAGCAATAAATTTTGATAAACTTGATATGGGAAAATACAAACTAAACGACTCTCTCTATATCAAAATGAATGCTAGAGGTAAACAACTAACAGCATTTGAAAATTGGAAAGCTAAGTTTATCAAAATTCTTGAAGATGTTTATAATGATGCCGATTATAAATATGCTGAAAACAATCGAATAAAGTTTTACCACAAAATTAAAGATTATTTTTCACACTCAATTGAGCACGAATGGACTGATTTGTTTTGGTCTTACGCCGTTGAGGATTACAAAAAAAGAGCAACAAAATATGATGCTCTTTCTGAAGAAGAAAATCTAGGAGTAGAAATCTCCAATCCAATAATTGATGAATATTTCCTTAATTTTTATCGATATATTTATCAATTATTATTTTTCATTGATTTTGAATCAGACGTTTTAGAATCCGACGAAAACAAGGATTATAATATAATAATAGAAGATAATTATTTGAATGCTGATCTTTTCAAAAAAGAAAATAACATTGAATTTCTTTATCAATCTTTAGATTTGTTTTCAAACATCCAGAAAAACAATGCTGATGGAATAAATACTTTCTTTACCGACTTGTTTTATTCTGAGGGCAATTTTGAAGATGGAAAAATAAGACTTTTTTCTTCGGAAAAACTAAATCTATTTGACTCATGTATCAACAATAAAATACCAGTAGATGAACAAGTGCTATTGTTTTGCATTATCAAATATTGTATCAAATACAAGTGCTACAAAGTTAACGAATATCTAAAAATTTATGTCAGAGTATGTAGAAATTTGTTAGAATCAATAAATCAGCGTCTAACACAAGACATGAAATTACATTCCAACGTTCGTTTATCTCAGTTATCAAAGTATGTTAAAACAATAGATGATTTATGTGCTCAAGAAAGTTTGTTAGGTAAGAATTCTTTAATATTAGGAATGGGAGATACTGATAGCGTATTAAATGTTTTGAAATACTATCCCAACAACAATATTTTTTCTCTTGAGGACTCCGGCTTTACTCACGGATGTCTTGATGCATTTGATTTCAATATAAATTTTGAAGATATACTGCTTGGATTTAATGCATTTAAAAAAGCAAAAGACATTGACAGGGTTAGGATTTTAGCAGCATATGGTTTTGAAGGTGCAGATTTTGGCTGGTGTGCTCATGGAAGAAGAATTTTTTACGGATATCATGATAGATGGAATATGCTATTTAGATACAAGTCAGATGCATTAGCTTTAAAAAAAGCATTAAGAAGTTTCATTATTGATTATAAACAAAACAATAATATTCAAGATTTGATTAATAATAAATTGAATGGTTTAGCAAACAATGATAGCTTTTTATATTATTTCTTAAAATATGATGCATTTACCAATAGCTCCTTATGGTGGATTATGGACGATGACCAGTATGATACGACGACAATTGATGCTCACCATTTCTTTGCAATATTGTCTGAACATGATATAATAACGCTACCGCGTTTTAATAGCAACCCTCTGTTAGGTTATCATACTGAACCTTACGCCTGTGCTGTTGCTCAAGAGATAAAGAAAACGTATCCAGAAATATATCAAAAAATCAACTATACAGGTAATAACAGATATAAAGCTAAACTCACTTTCGATGATAATAATTTGGAGTTATCATGTTCTGATAATGGCTGGTTTATTAGTTTTTCATCAGAAGATAATAAGAATCATTTATCTTATAGTAAATTGAAATATTTGTTAGGGTTCTGTGATTATTTTGGTAAAAATAGTCATTACATTCATAATGACAACACTCATGACCGTGTTGAAACAGCTGTAAATTTTATTGCTTTAATGTATAAATAACGGATAATGCTCTCCTTCATCTCCGACTCCGACCACTACACCACCGTGCTTGACCTTGCCTCTAAAGCCAAGCACACCCTGTGGATTGGCACAGCCGACATCAAGGATCTTTACATCCTTAAAGGCAAAAAGGAAAAGCCTTTCCTAGGAGTAATATCCGATTTGATAGGGAAGGGAGTTGAAGTTCGGCTCATTCATGCCAAAGAACCCGGGCAAAACTTCAGGGATGATTTCGACCGATATCCGAATCTTATTCAACATCTTGAGCGTGTGATGTGCCCAAGAGTTCATTTCAAAATCATCATCATCGATATGGAAATCTGCTATGTAGGCAGCGCCAACCTCACTGGTGCCGGCATGGGAATGAAAGCTGACACCAGGCGTAACTTTGAAGCTGGCATACTAACCGATGAACCTCAAATCTTAGATGCAGCCGTTGAGGAATTCGACAAAGTCTGGCGAGGCAGCGAATGCCAAAAATGCAAACGTAAAGACTTTTGCTCCGACCCGATAGCATAATGTGTTTTTGTATAATAGATCTTGAACATCTGCCGTAATCCGGCAGATGTTTTTGTTTTCTTTGCATCGAAATAAAATGATAAAACTATGAGCTACATTGAAAGCACCAACAATATCGATGTGTTGCGTCGCCGTTTACAAGCCGTTGAAGAAGAAATTATTCGCATCGCCAAACCTTTTGACCATATTATGAGCGATGCTGAAGAAGAGTTGGTTTGCGAGCATTTGTCAACTCGCAGTTATATCCTTAATCGAATGTTTGAACTTCACGCTACAGAGGCTGAAGTTCAGCGTTTTGAGGAAGTCAACGAGCGTTTGTTCAATCTCACAAAAGATTTCAACAAGAGGCATCAGCAATTACAACAGCAATTATCTTCAATTTGTACTCTTAGCGGTGAGCCTCTCGAACTTCAAACATCGTTAGAATACCATCACGACTCAGACAATCCTCAACTTTATCAAATGGAAGAAGATGATTTCTATGGTTCCCGCTGGAATGAAATGTTGTCTATTATCAGCGACACTGAACACGTTGAATCAATCTTATGTTTTGGCGAGCACCTCTTCAACTTAGACGATGGCACCACATGGGCTGAAGGGCCTCTCCGCATCCCTCAATTTGATCATATCTGTGTGTGCTATCTCGTTCACGAACTCTGCACTCATAAGAATTATTCAATCCCTGATCTTCTCCGAATGACCACTTATTGTTATGATTATCAACTAAATAACAGTGTAGATATTATTCATCTTTAAAACTATAATACATGATTTCATTTTGTTTTGACACAAAAACCATCCCAAAAATCACATCATTATTTAACAATGTTGATAATGATTGTAATAATAAATACGAGGATGCTCAAACATTTCGTCTCATTTGCAAAGCAGATACAAGCGGTATATTCCTATTTGATTCATATGACGCAAAAGCGTATCTAAAATATTTACAGCCTCATTGTCAAAAAGAACTTTTTGCTTTTATTGGTCTCTATACATCAGTCTTAAGTGATTACATTCCAGAATTGATTGCTAGGAAACAAAATCCAACATCAATTAAATATGACATTCCAGAAATGGAGAAATATCTCGGAGACACTTATGGTTTGGTAGTCTACCAGGAACAAATAAAGCTACTTTCACGAGAGCTTGCAGATTTCACACGTAGTGAATCGAACACTTTACTTAAAGTCTTGGGTAGAATGCAAATAACTAGGATGAACGATTTTAAGCTCAAGTTTTTGAAGCAAGGTCAAGAAAACGGTCACGACGCAGAAATCCTCGAAAAGATTTGGAATTATTGGGAAAAAATCGCGCCGTATGTTCCCTGTAAATCAGATGTCACCAGTCTTACTTTGCTTGCATATCAGTCAGCCTATCTGAAGGCACATTATCCAGAAGAATACAATCAATTATTTAACAATTAAAATAGCTATGTTAAAATTTATTCGAGATTTCTCCACTTCGCTCCGCTTCGGTTGAAATGACGGGGGTGTTCTCAATTCTGCGAAATCTGTGAGCGTCAGCGAACTAAATCCTTGTGGAAGAAATGGGGATATACATTTCTGCGTTTTCTGCGATATCTGCGAGAGAGTAAAATAAAAAAGACGCCGAAATTCGACGTCCTTTTGTTGTTTTTGAATCTTTCGAAACGATTATGCTTCGGTTTCTGCTGCTGGAGCCTCTTCAGCTGCTGGAGCCTCTTCTGCAGTGGCTTCTGCTGCTGCGGCTGCTGCCTGTGCTGCGAGCTCAGCCTGTTTCTTGGCGATAGCTTCAGCGCGTGCTGCGTTAACCTTGCTTTCTGCTTCGATTCTAGCCTTGTGGTCAGCTCTGCTTTTCTCGGCTTTTGCCTTGATTTCGTTAGCTAATTTGGCTTCTTTTTCTTTCATCCATGTCTGGAACTTGACTTCGGCCTGTTCTGCTGTCATAGCGCCCTTCTTAACACCGACCATGAGGTGTTTCTTGAGCATGACACCCTTCTGTGAAAGGATTGAACGGACTGTGTCGGTTGGCTGAGCACCCTTGTTTAACCAATCAAGAGCTTTGTC
>Ga0129306_1003343_pt1 | contig 12170 bp, 16 predicted proteins | sample P827metagenome_FD_94438 | JGI IMG/M metagenome (GOLD analysis project Ga0129306, IMG submission 94438) | Capybara group fecal microbial communities from Wisconsin, USA - P827 metagenome | ecosystem: Host-associated > Mammals > Digestive system > Large intestine > Fecal | place: USA: Wisconsin...
TTCCGCGCCTTTGCAGCGGCAATACGTAACGGCGGCGGAAATATGGCTGCTGAAGCGGATGGAACCGGTCTACCGTCATTATCCGTGGAAATCCCTGCTGAGATCCGGCACGACAGGTGTTGCCACCTCGGACTACGGGAGGAAACTGATGCGTGACATCATGATGGTTTACGACGGGGATCAGGAGCGGTATGCAGCTTTGTCCGGGCACGGGTTCTGTATTTTGGCCGAGGCGATGGAAGCGGATCTGCCATACGAAATCCCCTGCCCTGCCATGCTGATTTGCGGAGAAAAAGATCGTGCCGGTTCGACCGTTCGATACAACAAGGCGTGGCACGTGAAAACCGGCATCCCGCTCAAATGGATCAAGGATGCCGGACATAATTCCAACACGGACAAGCCGGAAGTCGTCAACGCTCTGATTCAAAGCTTTGTCAAGACAAGCGTGGAGGATTAAATGGAATTCTGTGAAAAACTGCAGAAGCTGCGTGCAGACGAAGGACTGACGCAGGAAGAACTGGCGGAGAAGCTCTTTGTTTCCCGAACGGCGATCTCCAAGTGGGAGTCCAGCAGAGGGTACCCCAGCATCGATTCGCTGAAAGCGATCGCAAAGCATTTTCATGTCACGATCGATGAACTGATTGGCACGGAAGAGATCGTCACGCTGGCCGAGCAGGATAAGCAGGCATCTGTGAAGAAGTACACAACTCTCCTTTGCGGCGTTCTGGAATGCTTCACGGTTTTGTTGCTGTTTCTCCCTGTGTATGGCAGCAATGCAGCAAGCCCGGTTTCGTCGGTCTCCCTATTTGCTTTGACAGGCGTCAGCAGATGGCTGCGAATCGTGTTTGTCGTGACGCTTGGGCTCACCGTGCTCAACGGGCTGTTTACAGTCGCGTTCAGTGGTCTGGACAAGCCGAACTGGATCAAGCACCGTCTGGTGACCGGAACGGCGCTGTCGATCCTCGACACCATGCTTTTTATTCTGACAAGGCAACCCTATGCAGCTTTTTTCTGCCTATGCATCCTGTTGGTCAAAGGTTTTTTGCTGGTGAAAAGTAAATGACACGGAACGTATCAGTCATGTGAAAGAGCGTTTCTTGCGGTTTCATCCATGAGATCATAAAATGAAGTTGCTTGCAGGCAAATGATTTCTGAGAGGATGATGCTTATGAAACGAAAAAGAAAGATTCTTACAGCCAGCGTCAGCGGACTGCTCTTCGCGGTACTGATCATACTGGTCCGATTCGTCGATGTGCAGGCAATTGGGCCGGAGGGAACGAGGATCGGGCTGTCGCATTTAAACCGGCTCATCTTTGAAACGCTCGGCATCCACATGCTTTGGTATGAGATCACAGATTGGCTCGGGATCGCAGCCATTGGCACGGCGCTCCTGTTTGCTGTAGCCGGGTTGGCCCAGTGGATCATGCGAAAGAGCATATGGAAGGTTGACAAGGAGATCCTTGCACTTGGCGGACTGTACCTGATCGTGATCGGGCTCTATGTCCTGTTTGAGCTCTTGATTGTGAACTACAGGCCGATCATCATGCCGGGCAGCCCCCATCCGGAGGCGTCCTTCCCATCCTCGCATACGATGCTGGTCTGCGTGATTATGGGCAGCGCCATCCCGCTTCTCGGCAAGTATGTGAAGAGCGACGTCCTAAGCACAGTGATGCGAGTCATTTGCGCCGCGATCATCGCCATCACGGTGATCGGAAGACTGATTTCCGGGGTACATTGGTTTACCGATATACTCGGCGGTATCCTGATCAGTATTATGCTGTTGAATTTGTATGCGGAAAGTTTGGAAAGGATAGAAAAACGCAATGAACAAGAATGATTTTACAATCCGTTTGGAAGAGAAAAACGATTACAGCGCGGTAGAAAACCTTGTCAGAGAATCCTTCTGGAACGTCTACCGTCCGGGCTGCAGCGAGCACTATGTGATCCATGTGCTCCGGGACGATCCGGCTTTCATAAAGGAGCTGGACTTCGTGATGGAGCGGGACGGTCATCTGATCGGGCAGAACATGTTTATGAAAACCGTGATTGAAGCCGACGACGGCCGGGAGATCCCGGTTCTGACCATGGGACCCATCTGCATCACGCCGCAACTAAAACGACAGGGCTACGGCAAAAGACTGCTGGATTATTCGTTGGAATAGGCCGCGGCGATGGGCTTCGGTGCTGTCCTGTTTGAGGGAAACATCGGCTTTTACGGCAAGAGCGGGTTTGATTACGCCCGCAAGTTCGGTATCCGCTATCACGATCTGCCGGAAGGCGCGGACGATTCCTTCTTTCTCTGCAAAGAACTGATCACCGGCTACCTCGACGATATCGCCGGTGTCTACCAGACCCCGCAGGGCTACTTTGTGGACGACGCCGATGTGGAGGCCTTCGACAAGGCCTTCCCACCCAAGGAAAAGCTGAAGCTGCCGGGGCAGCTTTTCTGAATGCCACTTTGGACAAAACTGCGCAAAGAAAAACAGGACAAGAACCCATACCCGGATTATACTGAATTCATCAAGGAGAGGAGGCGGCAAAAATGGAGTGGCTTTCCGCCATTCGGACGGCGATCGATTATATGGAAACGCATCTCACGGACGACATCAGTGCGCAGGATGTGGCCGGACAGGTGTTTCTTTCCCCGTTCTTTTTGCAGAGAGGGTTTTCGCTGATGACAGGCTATGGGATCGGAGAATACATCCGAAACCGCAGACTGTACAAAGCGGCGCTGGACCTGCAGAGAACGGAAGAAAAAGTGATCGACCTTGCCCTCCGCTACGGCTATGAAACGCCCGAGAGCTTTACAAAAGCCTTTACCCGTTTTCACGGCGCGACGCCGACACAGGTACGCGACGGGGCAGATGTCAACGTCTTTCTTCCCTTGACATTCAAACTATCCATTCAAGGAGGTCATCAGATGGAATATAAGATCACGCCCATGTTTCCCTTCAAGGTCATCGGCTTTCAGAAAGTGTTTGACAATGAAACCGCTTACACGGAGATCCCGAAATTCTGGGATGAGATCTGTGAAAAGTTTGCTTACAACGTATATGCCGGAAATGCTCCTGCGAATCCCTATGAGCAGGCTCTGATAGATAACTGCATCGGGGAATATGGCGTCTGTATCGATGACATCGGCGGCGGAAAGTTCCGGTATCTCGTTGCCGGTAAATACACGGGCGGCAACGTTCCGGAGGGCATGGTCGTTTATGAATTTCCCCGCAGCAACTGGGCGGTGTTCGACTGTATCGGCCCGATTCCGGAGGCACTTCAGACCGTCAATACCCGGGTTTTCAGCGAATGGCTGCCCGGCAATCCGGACTATGAACTCTGCGGAAACGCCAGTGTGGAATGGTATGACTGCATAAACGGCGAAAAGACTGATCCGGATTACCACAGCGCGATCTGGGTTCCGGTACGAAAGAAAGAAAACTTGTGATTATCCCCCCTTGACTCTCACACTGTGGCAGGCATTATGATCGAGCTGAGCTCAAAAAAGAAATCAGCACAGGAGGTACCGCCATGCTGAAGATCGGAGAATTTTCAAAGCTGTCCAGGATCAGCGTCAGAATGCTTCGCCACTACGATGAGATCGGCCTTTTGAAACCGGCTGAGATCGATCGCTTCACGGATTACCGCTATTACCGTGAGGACCAGCTTCCGACAGCAGGCCGCATTGCCGCGCTGAAGGATATGGGCTTCTCCCTCGCGGATATCATCCGAATCCTTGCGGTATATGAGGATCGCGAAAAGCTGGAGCAATTCTTTCTGTCCCGGCAGAGGGAGCTGGAGGCCCTGTCGCGGGATACGGCGCAAAAGCTGACGCTTCTGGACGCAGCCCGGAAAAAGCTGAGAAAGGAAGAAAACATGAGTTACAACGTTACCCTCAAGACCATTCCCGAACGCTATGCTGCGACCATTCAGATGACCATACCCCGCTATGAGGAGGAAGGAATGATTTGGGGCAAGCTGGCGGAGGAAACCTGCCGGATGAATCTCGTGGAGGATGATCCCTGCCTGTGCGCGGTGACCTATCTCGACGGGGAGTACAAGGAAGAGAACGTGGAGATGATGGCCTGGAAGACCGTGAAGGGAAGCTATCCCGACACAGAGCATGTGAAGTTCCAAACGCTGCCGGAGGTGACGGTTGCAAGCTGCACCTATCAGGGAAGCTACACCCAGATCACGGAGGCCTATGCCGCGGTCATCGCCTGGATGGAGGCCAACGGCTATGAGCCTGCGGCGCCGATGTTCAATATCTACCACGTCAGCCCGCACGAGACACAGAATCCGGATGAGTTTGTGACGGAGATCTGCTACCCGGTAAAAAAGAAATAATGGGAATGAAGCGTCTCTTCTTCGGGGGAGGCGCTTTTCCCATATCTTCCCATATCTTTGTATCTGCATGTAATCTGGTCGAGTGTATAAAAACTGGCGGTGTATTAGGCTTTGGCCAAATACACCGCCGTTTTCATTCAGATTTCCTTCATAGGTCCGTCACTCAGCACATCGAGCATAATCTTTGCACCGAGCTTGAAAGCCATGCAGAACGTCTCACAATCCGTGAGCACGCTAACTTCCCGTTGCGCTGTCATATAGTCCTCAAACAATGCCTTCTGTTCATCTGTAAGCCCATCGGTCAAGGCATCGCCTGCTTTCACAACCTCATCCAAAGCCCTGGCATATTGGCTGTTGCGCTTAAAAGTGCGCTCGTTCGGATGGATAGCGCCGACATACAAATCTTCAAGTATCAGCATCCTCGGCCTCCTCAGTGTAGATCTGCTCGTGTAGCACGATCTCTTCAGCGCGGCTGCGGATGCTGTTCATTTTCCCGACCCATTCCATCTGATCGGCAGCTTTGAGCGCCTCGGTTACGCTTTCCCGTTCTGCCATTTGTCGGATAAGCAATTCCAGCCGCTCCTCGCAGGCTTGATCGATATCTACCAAGTGCGGAAACAGTTTACCAGTAAGCAGCATATTGGAATACAGGGCCGGACGATGCTCTTTCAAATACCGTTTCCGCATCCGACCATATTTGCCGATAGGACTCTGCTCTGCCTCTCCAATAGAAAGGTTGGGAAGGAGCACATCACCAACCCGCGTATAGGTTCCTCCGTTCTGCTCAAAAAAGGATTTTTGCATTTTCATGAATGATTCCTCCCATAATTGGTTTTGAAGTTTTTGGCCGAAGGTCATTCGTTTTTCTACTCTGCCTTGCCTTGAAGATGCTCTTCCAATCCTGTCAGACAGCTACCAAGTCATTTTTGCTTCAAAACTCTCTTATGGGTGTTGGCGTGGGTGCCCGCCCTTACCGCCCATGCAGTCGAAATAGAGGTAGTGGTTATACACGCCGCCCCCGTTGTTGCGGATGGCGGTGCGCTTGGGCTCGGGGATTTGGTCCAGGGTCTGCAAGAGCTCCTCCAGGGACAGCCGCTGCAGCTCCGGGCAGTCGGTGAGCGCCTTGTTCAGATTGTCCACATAGGCTTGCAGGTGCTTGTCATGGTGAAAGTGGAGGGTGGTTTCGCTGATCTCGGGCGAGAGCGCGGTATAGCTGAAGGGCAGGGGGCGCAGCTCGAAAGGATAGGGCATGGTAAAGACTCCTTTTTTCAGATGATTGTGTTTTCCCTGGGTTTGCAGTATACTACCTTATATCTACTATGATTTCTATTTTACTGGAGAAAATACCATGACAGATTATTTTCATCTGAACGCCGCACCGGATGAGATTCGGGCGATCAGCAATCTGGGCCTTGCCCATCTGGGAGACGGGGTCTACGAGCTGATGGTGCGCTCCTGGCTGTGCCTTCACGGGAAAGCCACCTCCAAAGGGCTCCACCGGGCCACGGTCCACTTTGTGGCTGCACCGGCCCAGGCCGCCATGGCGGAAAAAATCCTGCCGATCCTTACAGAGGAAGAGGCGGATGTGTTCCGTCGTGGCCGGAATACCAACCCCCACTCCATTCCCAGGGCCGCCAGCCGGGAGGAGTACCAGACCGCCACGGCGGTGGAGGCGCTGTTCGGATATCTGTATCTCCAGGGGAAGACGGAGCGCCTCAATGCCCTCTTCACCCTGATGATGGGGGAGTGACGCATGGCCCTGGACGCGATTTGCCTCACCGCCGTGGTGGAGGAACTGAGGAGGACCCTGGAGGGGGGGAAGATCGACAAGATCTACCAACCCAGCCGGGATGAGGTGGTCATGGCCATCCGGGGAGCGGGGGAGAATGTAAAGCTACTTCTCTCCGCAAGCCCCAACGGCCCACGGATGCACCTCACCAAAGAGGTGCGGGAAAATCCCGCACAGCCCCCCATGTTTTGCATGCTGCTGCGCAAGCACCTCACCGGAGGGCGCATCCTGGCGCTGGAGCAGCCGGAGCTGGAGCGCATCGTTCTCCTGCGCCTGGAAGTGGTGGACGAGCTGGGGGACCGTGTACCCCGGACCTTGGTGCTGGAGGCCATGGGCCGCCGGGCCAATCTGATCCTGCTGGACGCAGAGGGACGGATCCTGGACTGCATCCGCCGGGTGGAGGGGGATGTCACCACCGGGCAGCGCGGCGTGATGCCGGGCCTGTTTTATCATCTGCCGGAGCCGCACCCGGGGTTGTCCCCCCTCCTGGAGCGGGAGCTGGACTTTCGCTCCGACGGGGAGAGTCGAAACGAGTCCCTGCAGGAAAAGGCGGAGCGCCTGCGGGAGGCCGTGGGGGCGGAAGGATATGTGCCTTACCTCCTGCTGCGGGACGGTAAGGGCGTGGACTTCAGCTTCCTCCCCATTTTGCAGTATGGCCCAGGTACGCAGCTGAGGCGGTACGAGACCTTCTCCCGGCTGCTGGACGACTTTTATGCCGCCCGGGGCACGGCGGAGAGGGTAGGTCAGCGGGGCCAGGAGCTGCTGAAGGCCGTGAAACGGGTCAGAGAGCGGGTGGAGCGCCGTGTAGGGCAGCAGGAGATCGAGCGGGAGGCCACTCGGGACCGGGAGCGCAAGCGGGAATTGGGAGATATCCTCACCAGTAACTTCTATGCGCTGCGAAAGGGGATGAAGTCGGCCTGCCTCACCGATTATTATGACCCGGAGGGCAGGGAGACGGAGATTCCGCTGGACCCGCTGCTGACGCCCCAGCAGAATGCGGCGAAATACTACAAAGAGTACAACAAGGCCAAAACGGCGGAAGTGGTGCTGGGAGAACAGATCGAGAAGGGGCGCCGGGAGCTGGAATATCTGGACAGCGTTCTGGAGGCCGTTGCGCTGGCGGAGGGCGAGCGGGATCTGATGGAGATCCGGCAAGAGCTCACAGACACGGGATATCTCCGCCGGAGCGCCAAGGCGGCGTCCCGTATGAAAACGGCCGCCAAGCCCATGGAGTTCCGGTCCACCGCAGGGCTTCGTATCTCCGTGGGAAAGAACAATACGCAAAACGACGCCCTTACCACCAAGCAGGCGGGGAAGGGCGATCTGTGGCTCCATACGCAAAAGATCCACGGCTCCCATGTGATTCTCTGGACCGGCGGGCAGGTGCCCGACGCCAAGAGCGTGGAGGAGGCGTCTGTCCTCGCAGCTTGGTTTTCTCAGGCCAGAGAGGGGAAGAAAGTGCCGGTGGACTATACGCCGGTGAAATACGTGAAAAAACCCGCCGGGGCCAGGCCGGGAATGGTGGTATATACCACCTATCAGACCGCCTATGTGGACCCGGACGGAGAATTGGCAAAAAAGCTGCGGGTGAAATAGGGTAAAATGGATATGTATCATATTTTAGTGGTGGAGGACGACCAGGACATCAACCGCCTGCTGTGCCGTATCCTCACCGACGGGGGCTACGACGTACGCCCCGCTTTCTCCGGCAGCGAGGCCGTACTGTGGGCGGAGCAGTATGATTATGATCTGGTGCTGCTGGACCTGATGCTCCCCGGCCTTACCGGGGAGGAGTTCATCGCCCAGATGCGGAAGAAAAAGACGATGCCGATCCTGGTCCTCTCCGCCAAGGCGGGGCTGGAGGACCGGGTCAACGTGCTGCGGTTGGGGGCGGACGACTTCATTCCCAAGCCTTTCGACAATGCCGAGGTACTGGCTAGGGTAGAGGCGCAGCTCCGGCGCTATAAGCAGTTCTCCGCTCCGGCGGGAAGCGGACAGGGGCTGCTGACCCACGCGGACCTGGTCCTGGACCGGGAGTCCGTCCGGGTGACGGCAGCGGGGAAGGAGGTCCCTCTCACCGCGCGGGAGTTTGAGATCCTGGCGCTGCTGATGTCCCACCCCAAGAAGGTGTACACCCGGGAACAGCTCTATGAAAATGTCTGGGGCGGGGAATATTTCGGGGACGACAACACGGTGAACGTCCATATTTCCAATCTCCGCTCCAAGCTGGCGAAGGCCTCGGACCGGGAATATATCAAGACGGTCTGGGGGATCGGGTTCAAAATGAACGATCAGCAGGAAACTTTATGATTTCTTCACCTTTCATTTAGGGGGATTTGTTGACTGTCCCCTATACTGGCATCATGATCCCAAAACAGAAAGGCTGATGCCATATGTCGGAACCCATACTGGTGACCCGCGCACTGACCAAAAAGTACGGCGGCGCTGCGGCGGTGGAGGGCGTGGACCTCTATATCGAAAAAGGGCAGATCTACGGCCTGGTGGGGCGCAACGGCGCGGGCAAGACCACGATCATCCGCATGCTGACCGCCCAGACCGTGCCCACCTCCGGGGAGATCGAGCTCTTCGGAGAGACCGATGAGAAGGGGATCTCCGCCGCCCGGGCCCGGGTCGGGGCCATGGTGGAGATCCCCAGCTTTTACCCCTATCTGACGGCGCGGGAGAACCTGGAGTATTACCGCCGCCAGAGGGGGATCCCCGGGGAGGCCTGTGTGGACCGCGCTCTGGAGCAGGTGGGCCTCCACGACGCCGGCAAAAAGAAGTTCAAGCAGTTCTCCCTGGGGATGAAGCAGCGCCTGGGGCTGGCGCTGGCCCTGATGAACCATCCGGATCTGCTGCTGCTCGACGAGCCCATCAACGGCTTGGATCCGGAGGGCATCGTGGAGTTCCGCAGCATCCTGCTGGAGCTCAACCGCCAGCGGGAGACCACCATCCTCATCTCAAGCCATATCCTCTCCGAGCTGTCCAATATCGCCACGCATTACGGCTTCCTCGACCAGGGGAGAATGTTGGAGCAGGTCTCGGTCGGACGGCTGAGCGAAAAGTGCCGGGCCTGCCTTCAGCTCACCGTCGACGACGCCTCCCGGGCCGCGCTGGTACTGGAGCAGCGGCTGGGGACTCGGGACTATGAGGTGCTGCCGGGGAATATCCTGCGGCTCTATCATTTCCTCGACCGCCCGCAGGATGTGACGGCGGCGCTGGTGGAGGCCGACGTGGCCCTGTTCAGTGCGGAGAACAAAAACACCACCCTGGAGGACTATTTCCTGAGCCTGATCGGAGGCGTCCGCCATGGTTGATTATATTCGGGCAGAGGTCTACAAGGTCACCCACAGAAAATACCTGTGGGGGTTTCTCCTCATCGTGGGAGGGCTGGAGGCGCTGCTGGTGTGCATGTGGGCGTGGATGAACGGCGATATGACGAACATGTCCGCCTCAACTGGTTTTACCATGGTGCTGTATCTGCTGACCATGGGCTATTATGCCTCCGCCATTACCACGGATATGGTCTTTTCCGACCAGTATAAATTCAATACGCTGAAAAATGAAGTGGCATACGGCATCCCCAGAGCCCGAATTTATCTGGGCAAGCTGGCGGTGGGCTGTCTGGTCTCTCTGGCGTCTTGTGTGGTGATCCTACTCTGGTACGGCCTTCTGTGCAAAGTTCTGCTGCCGGGAGACGGGGCCTGGCTGGAGGCGCTGAAGTGTGTGGGCTTTGCCCTGCTGGCGGCCCTGCCTGTGTGGCTGGGCGCCCAGGCGCTCTTTTACATGTGCTTTTTCCTCTTGAAGAGCAGTACTGCGGCCAGCCTCATCGCCGTAGGCGTGGTGGCCCTGATGGGACAGATCATCGCGCTCCTGGCCCTGGTCGTGAGAGTGCCCTCCCCGATGGCGGGGGAACTGCTGCTGCGGCTGCATGATATCCTGCTCACCACTCCGCTGGAGGGCATTATGGACCGCATCGGCGACTGGTCTGTGGTGGGCTGGGCCTGGGCCGTGGGGATCGGATGGTTCCTGGCGACCACCGCCGCAGGCGTCCTGACCTTTCGAAAAAGGGAAATCAGCTAAGGGGGTGAACCGCCGTGCTCAACTATCTCAGCGCCGAGCTCTGGCGGATGACCCGGCGGCGGCTGGATCTGATCTGGTGCGCGGCCTACCTGCTCTTGGTGGGCGTTGTGGCCCTGTCCTGGACGGGCGCGCCCCTGCATCAGACCATGGAGGGCTTCCGCGATTTCCTGGTGATAGGGCTCTATCTCGGCTATCCCCTGGCCGCTCTGGCAGACGGGGAGGCCAGGCGCTTGGGGACGCTGCGCAATGAGGTGTCCTACGGCCTGCCTTGGGGCCGCATCTATCTGGGCAAGCTCTGCTCCGCTCTGCTGGCGGGTACTGTGCTGTTCCTACTGACAGCGGCCGTCTTTTTCGCAGTGGGATTCCCGCTCTCGGAGCACCGGCAGATCCAGCCGGACCGCCTTCTCCTTGCCTGGGCAGGGCTGCTGACGGGGACACTGTCGGCGTTTCCGCGGTATATTGGGGCGGTGGGACTTGCTCATCTTCTGTGCTTTTCCCTGCGCAGCAGCGGTCTGGGCGCGGTGGTCTATTATGGATATCTCACCTTCGGGGAGCTGTTTCTGAGTGCGGCACAAATCCACGGCCTGGGGCCTTTGGGGCTGCTGATCAACTCGGTGGCGGAGGCGGTGCGGCCCTACCTCCTCACAAGCGGCTTTTTCACTTACGGCACTGAGGCCGTGCCGCCGGGGGTCCTTGAGAGCTGGATCACGGGCCTTTTGTGGCTGCTCCTCACCTCGGCTGTGGGGCTGGTCCTGTTCCGGCGGAGGGAGATCCGGTGACAAGGAGGTCGAAATATGCTCATAACAGCCGCCCTGCTGCTTGCCGCGCTGTGCGCGGCGCTGGGCCTGCGGCTCTATACGCTGGAGAAGGACATCCGCTCCTGTGCCAGGCAGCTCCGGGAGCTGCCGGGCGCGCCGGTGCGGATGGCGGCGCCCAATCGGGCCGCCGAAGAACTCCTGGCCTCTATCAACGCGCTGCTGCGGCTCCGTCAGGACGACGCGGCGGAGCACCGCAGGCAGGAGCGGGCCATCCGGCAGCAGATATCCAACATCTCTCACGACCTCCGCACGCCGCTCACCTCTATTTTGGGCTATCTCCAGCTTTTGGAGGGGGATAGCCTCACGCAGGAGGAGCGAGGGGAGTATCTGGAGATCGTCAGGGGGCGGGCCAAAAGCCTCCAGAGCCTGATCACCAGCTTCTACGAGCTCTCCCGGCTGGAGGGGGGAGAGTACCCGCTCTCCAGGGAGAAGGTGGACCTCTATCACATCCTCAGCGAGCTGGCGGCAGAGTTTTATAACGACTTCGAGGAGGCCGGGTTTGAGACCACTGTGGAGCTGGCGGAGAACCTGCCCGCCGTGATGGCAGACCCCGCGGGGGTGCTGCGGGTCTTTACCAACCTGATCCGCAACGCCCTGGAGCATGGCCAAACGCGCATGGATATCCGCCTCCGCCGGGAGGGGAGCGAGCTGCTCTCTGTCTTTGCCAACGACACCTCCGGGCTGACGGAAGAGGATGTCCAGCACGTGTTTGACCGGTTCTTTACCGCGGACAAGATGCGCACCGGCCAGTCCACCGGCCTGGGACTGGCCATTGTGAAGGCCCTGGTGGAGCGAATGGGACACCGGGTAACGGCGGAGCTGCACGACGGCATGTTCTTTATCACGGTATACTGGAAAACAGACGGGCAGGTTGACAAATGAAAGGAAAAAGGGGCGGCTCTTTGTTGTAAGAGCCGCCCCTTTTTGCGCTGAAAAACCAGAGGCTTTTAGGGGAACAAGAGAATATGCTGAAAATATTCCCCGATCTTTCTCACTTTTTGTCACAAACAGAAACTTTCGCAAATTGCAATAACAAGTTGGACACCCCGTGGTAAAAACCTTGCTCACGGATGGAGCCGCAGGATCTATCCGTGAGCGAGGTTGCCGCAGCCGTCAGGCTGCGTAGACAGCGTCCAGAA
>Ga0129306_1003348_pt1 | contig 12154 bp, 8 predicted proteins | sample P827metagenome_FD_94438 | JGI IMG/M metagenome (GOLD analysis project Ga0129306, IMG submission 94438) | Capybara group fecal microbial communities from Wisconsin, USA - P827 metagenome | ecosystem: Host-associated > Mammals > Digestive system > Large intestine > Fecal | place: USA: Wisconsin...
AAGGAGTATATCAGGAATCAGCCATCACATAAAATTTGTGATTGAGCCATTTTATAATTGACGGAACAGACAATTTCCCTGCCAAGTTCCTGATCAACGATGCATGTGTGATGGCAAAGAAGCCCCTCTCACATGCAGGCATCATAAGATTCAAGGGACAGTTGACGACGATAATACCGGGCGAAGGCCCCTGTTACAGATGTATATTCAAAGACCCTCCGCCGAAGGATGCCGTTCCGACATGTAAGCAGGCAGGTGTCATAGGCGCGATGGGTGGTATCATCGGATCTCTTCAGGCGATGGAAGCCATCAAATATATAACCGGTGTCGGTGATCTCCTTGTCGGTTACCTGCTTACATATGATGCGATCAAGATGGAGTTTCATAAGATCAAACTGCCGCCACGCGGTAAAGGCTGTGCGGTATGCTCGGATACCCCGACGATCACTGAGCTCATTGATTATGAACAGAAAGCGTGTGATCTGAAATGAAGATAACGATCAGGCAGGAGGATTTTGACAGGATGTATGAGCATGCTCTTTCGGTACGCCCTGAGGAAGCATGCGGACTTATAGCCGGACAGGATGACGAATCCGGAACCCGTGTAATTGAGAAGGTATATATCCTTACGAATACCGACCATACGAATGAGCATTTCACGATCGATCCGAAGGAGCAGCTTGCAGCCATAAAAGATATGCGTGCGAACGGCCTTAAACCTCTCGGGAACTGGCATTCCCATCCGGAATCACCTTCGCGCCCGTCTGAGGAGGATAAAAAGCTTGCCAATGACAGCAAAGCAAGTTATCTCATTTTATCTTTGATGGAAGAAGAGCCGGTGCTTAACGCGTTTCATATAGAGTCGGTTGACGGCGAAAAAACGGTAAGAAAAGAAGAACTCTCGATTGTTTAAACAGGAGGGGAACAAATGGCGGATATAGATTTTAATGTTGATGAAACTGTAGATATTACTGATGTAAACTGCCCGGTTACATTCGTTAAGACAAAGGTCGCTCTTGAGGAACTGGACGATGGACAGATACTTCAGGTTCACCTTAATGACGGCGAACCGGTACAGAACGTCCCGAGAAGTGTAAAGGAAGAGGGTCACGAGGTCCTGCGCCTTGATGATAACGGTGACGGAACATTTGAACTGTACATCAAAAAGGTTGGAGATTAACGATGGCACAGGATATGGAGCAGAAAATCGAGAATCTGATTAACCTGTACCTTGATGATTACCAGGGTAATAAGGTTATAGACAAGATCAAGATCTTTGAACATCCTGATCGGGCCAAGGTTATCGATATTCTGGAAAAACTGCAAAAGATCATATATCCGGGGTATCACAGAAACAATGCCTTCAAGACATATACCGTCAGAAACAGCATCTCGATCCTTCTTGAAGACGTGATATACAACCTGAAGGCCCAGTTAAGCATTGTGCTGAAGTATCTGCCGCAATATGAGCATGCAGGCCCGGAAGCCATTACACTGGCTGCGGACAGTATCACATTCAGTTTTCTGGAAAAGATACCGAAGATCAGAGAGTATATCGAAACCGATGTTCAGGCAGCTTTTGACGGGGACCCGGCTGCTTATAATACGGACGAGATCATATGCACTTATCCGGGTTTGTATGCGATAATGACAAATCGTATCGCCCATGAACTGTACCTGCTTGATGTTCCGATGCTTCCCCGTATTATGACGGAGCACGCCCACAGTATCACCGGGATAGATATCCACCCCGGAACAACCATCGGAAAATACTTTTTTATCGACCATGGTACCGGTGTTGTTATCGGAGAAACAACGGTGATCGGAGACAATGTCAAGATATACCAGGGAGTGACTCTGGGAGCACTTTCCACCAGAGGCGGACAGAGCCTGAAGAAGGTGAAACGTCACCCTACCATATCAGATAATGTAACCATTTATTCAGGGGCTTCAATCCTGGGCGGAGCCACGGTTGTCGGTAAGGACGTAGTGGTAGGCGGTAATGCATTTATTACTACTTCAATTCCCGAAGGGGCCCGCGTCAGCGTCAAGAGTCAGGAACTTACGTTTAATTACGATTCCGGCCATCCTGTAGAGAGAAAAGAAGTCGAGATCGATGAATCCTGGTATTACACCATATAAGCCCTGACATTACCCTTAGGATTATGTATTGCCAAATCCCGGTGAGTGTGTAAACCTATTTTTATGGAAAGAAACCTCACTCAGGGCAGTGTCCTCAAAAACATAATCCTGTTCTCGTTACCCTTTTTGCTGTCCTATCTGCTTCAGACACTGTACGGCCTGGCCGATCTGTTCATCATCGGGCAGTTCGATCCGACCGCCAGCACGACCGCGGTATCCATAGGCAGTCAGGTGATGCATATGCTGACCGTCATGATAGTCGGCCTCGCTATGGGAGCCACCGTGCTCATCGGACGGGCAGTGGGCAGCGGAGATACCGAGCTTAAAAACCGCGCGATCGGCAACACGGCCACGCTCTTTGTGATCATCTCATTTGCAACGATGGTTCTTCTGCTGATCCTGGTCGGCCCGATCGTCGGCGTAATGTCTACCCCGCAGGAAGCCGTGGATGGGACTGCCTCATATCTGCGTATCTGTTTTGCGGGAATCCCGTTTATCACGATGTACAACATCATCTGCTCAGTCTATCGCGGCATGGGCGACTCCAAGAGCCCGATGTATTATGTGGCGGTCGCCTGTGTCTGCAATATCATCCTTGATTATGTATTCATAGGAACTCTGGGGCTTGGGCCTGCCGGCGCTGCTCTCGGGACCACCCTGTCTCAGGCAATCAGTGTGATCGTCTCTGTCACGGTCACTGTCCGAAGGCACCTGATATCCGGCATTGAAAAAAGGCATTTCATACCCGATTCATCAACGATCGTCAATATTCTCCGGGTCGGCATACCCGTATCTGCTCAGGACGGATTTATCCAGATATCATTCATAGTGATCACGATATTTGCCAATCGCAGAGGCTTAAGTGATGCGGCAGCCGTAGGCATCGTGGAGAAGCTGATAGGGATACTGTTTCTCGTACCCTCGACGCTGCTTGCATCCGTGTCTGCAATATGCGCCCAGAACATAGGCGCCGGCTTACACGATCGCGCCCGCAGGACCATGTGGGATGCGGTACTCATAGCGGCAGGCTGCGGACTGGTATTTGCGTGTGCGTTCCAGTTTCTGGCTTCAGGCGCGGTCAGTCTTTTTTCATCGGATCCCGAAGTCATCAGGCTGGGTGATCAGTACATGAGATCATATGTATGGGATTGTGTACTGGCCGGGATGCACTTCGTATTCAGCGGATACTTCTGTGCATGCGGCAGATCCGGATTGTCTTTTCTGCACAATATGATCTCGATTGTATGTGCCCGAATTCCGCTGGCCTACTTTACATCAGTGGTATATCTTGATACGCTCTATCCGATGGGATGGGCCGCTCCGGCAGGATCGCTACTGTCAGTTGTGGTATGTCTTATCGCATACAGATATATAGTTCGGAGGGAAGCCGTACAGGCTGTCTCCTTATAAAAACGATATGGAGGATATTTATGAAAGCAGGAATCTTAGGATACGGTAATCTGGGCAGAGGCGTGGAGGCCGCGATCGCAAGGTGCGATGACATTGAGCTGAAGGCAGTGTACACGAGGAGGGATCCCGAGGGGCTGACCATAGCTACTCCCGGCGCAGTAGTTAAGAGTGCTTCCGAATTGGACAGCGGGCTCGAGGATATAGATGTTCTGATCATCTGCGGCGGCAGTGCGACCGATCTGCCCGGCATGACCCCCAAATATGCTGCTCTTTATAATGTAATAGATTCTTTTGATACTCACGCGAACATTCCGACACACTTTTCCAATGTAGATGCAGCAGCCAGGAAGGGCGGCCGTATCGGTCTTATCTCCTGCGGATGGGATCCGGGAATGTTCTCACTTAACCGTCTGTATGCGACATCGATACTGCCCGGCGGACATGATTATACTTTCTGGGGAAAGGGCGTCAGCCAGGGCCATTCTGATGCGATCCGACGTATAGAGGGCGTTCTTGATGCACGTCAGTATACGATCCCCGTGGAAGCAGCCGTAGATAAGGTCAGAAGCGGAGCAAATCCCGAGCTTTCCACCCGCGAGAAGCACACCAGAGAGTGCTTTGTCGTAGCGGAAGACGGTGCTGATAAGGCCAGGATCGAGAATGAGATCAAGACCATGCCGAATTATTTTGCTGATTATGATACAACCGTGCACTTCATCACCGCCGAGGAGATGAAGCGTGATCACAGCGGACTGCCCCACGGCGGATCCGTGATTTACAGCGGTGAGACCGGAACCAGCGGAAATAAGCATGTGATCGAGTACAGTCTGAATCTGGATTCTAATCCCGAGTTTACCGGTGCAGTGCTTACCGCATATGCGAGAGCTATCGTCAGACTTAATGCTGAGGGCGTAACAGGAGGTAAGACCGTATTTGATATAGCACCTGCTTATCTGTCGCCCATACCTGCAGACGAACTCAGAGCACATTATCTGTAACCGGCCGGCTGCAGTAAAACGCAGTGGGACTGCGTATGGAGGAATATATGGATCTGGAGTATATATGCGGGCTGACTTTTGCACCCTTTGTACCTGCCGGAGTCATTTCGAGTACGGAAGCAAAACACAGTCTCAGGGTCATGAAGGAGCAGACACATTGCAACTTCGTGATATTTGTGCCTGCAGCCTATCAGGCTACAGCGACATCTGAGGAGATAGATTATTCTTCATCATCGACGATGAGAGATGACGAACTCAGGGAGATAATCGATGAAGCGCATGCACTTGACCTCAGAGTAGCCATCAAACCCACAGTCAATTGCCTGGACGGAACCTGGCGTGCTCATATCCATTTCTTTGATGAAGATGTTCCCTGTGAACCGAAGTGGAGTAACTGGTTTAAGTCATACACCGATTTCCAGCTTCATTTTGCGCGTATAGCCGAAGAGAAACACTGTGAGATGTTTATTGCAGGATGTGAGATGGTCATGAGTGATCATCGGGAAAGAGAATGGCGCCGTTTGATCTCGGATATACGCACTGTTTATCACGGGATCGTATCCTATAACTGTGATAAATACCAGGAGCATAACGTTACCTGGTGGGATGCGGTTGATGTGATCTCTTCCAGCGGATACTATCCGATAGACGATTGGGAGAGACAGCTTGACCGGATTGAAGAAGTAGTAAACCGGTTTGATAAACCGTTCTTTTTTGCAGAAACCGGGTGCATGTCTGCAGAAGGATCAAACAAGGTTCCGAATGACTGGTCAATCGCGGGAGAATCCGACCCGGCCGGGCAGCAGGCGTGGTATGAAGTAATGCTTAAAGCATGTTCTTCAAGGAGTTTCGTACGCGGAACTGCATTGTGGTCATGGACTGCGGAGCTCTATGATCCTTCCGATACGGATCAGCATAAGGACTACGATTTATACGCAAAGCCGGCGCTTAAAACAGTGGCGGAGTATTATGCCTATGAGCATTGATTCCGGAAAAAAGAAAAGATTTATATATGAGCACATTTTCTACGGAGCTATCGTTGCTGTTTTGATGGTATCCGCTATCATAATGTGCGTTGCTTTTTTTGATCCGGACAGTAAAGGGGAGGCATATACAGGTAATTTCGGAACGACCGGCTTTAATGAGGGATGGACTCTTAATGGCATGGTTATCACTCTTCCCACTACGGTAGATTCACATGTAGGTGATGAGATCGTTATCTCCAACACACTTCCCGCAGATATCAGTGACGGTTCCACACTGATGATCAGATCCTCTATGGAGGATATCCGCATCAGCGTGGACGGAGAACTTCGCTCCGAATATACTACCGAATCAATAAAGGGGACTCCGTATTACATTCCCAGTGCTTATGTAGCGGCGGATTTAAACGAAGAGGATGCCGGACGGGAGATCACCATCTCCCTTATGTTCAAGTCTGCCGGTGCGATCAATGAAGTAGTGATAAGTCACGGCAATAATGCCTGGTTCAGGGTTATCCGTGATTCCCTGCCCGTGAACCTCATAGCTGTATTCGTGCTTGCCGTGGGTGCGATCATAGTGGTCGTGACACTCTTGCTTAACGGCTCATATCATGTCACCGCCCCCAGATGTCTCGGTCTACTGATGGTCAATGTAGCGCTGTGGGTATTCGGAGAATCTACTCTAAGACAGATCTTATTCCGCAGGGCAACTCTCTCGCAGTATTTCTCATATATCAACGTTGAGCTCATAGGAATCTTCGTGTGCATGTTCTTTGATGAAGTACAGCGCAGGAGATATCATAAGAGATACCGGATCATAGAGATCATCATCTTTACGCAGCTGCTTATAAATATAGTGCTGGATATGACCGGCATCTGCGAACTCTACCGGACGCTGATGATCAGTCACGGCTGGTTTGCTGTAGGGATGATCATTATCCTCACTGCGATGATAACAGACGGACACAGGCACCTGATACGAAACTATCGTATCACTGCGATCGGTATGATCTGCTTCGTTGTGATGGCACTGAGCGAGCTGACCGGCTTCTATCTGAACAGATTCCATGTTTTCGGCACATCCATATGTATCGGTCTGCTGATCCTAATGACTGCGACCATCCTTCAGACAGTATCCGATGAGGTGAAGGCATTCGCCGAGCGCGAGCGTGAGCAGCTAGAGACCACCATAACGACCATCGAGACTATCGCGAGCGCGATAGATGCGCGTGATGAATATACCGGAGGTCACTCCGAACGAGTAGGACTGTATGCTGCCAGACTTGCCCGCGAGATGGCAGCAGATTACGGCCTGACCGAAGAGAATATCCTCTCAATCCACTATATAGGACTGATGCATGATATAGGTAAGATCGGAGTGGCCGACTCCGTTCTCAATAAGTCCGGACGCCTCAATGATGAGGAATTCAGCCTGATGAAGAAGCATCCCGAGATAGGATATGAGATCATGCTGTCACTGGGCAAGAGCGTTGATGGACTGCTCGACGGTATCCGATATCATCATGAAAGATTCGATGGGCTCGGCTATCCCGACGGTCTCTCCGGTACGGATATCCCGCTGATCGCTCGTATTCTGGCGCTCGCGGACAGTTTTGATGCGATGACTTCCAATCGTGTATACCGTAAGCGACTGACTGATGAGGAAGTAAGGAACGAACTGATCAGATGTGCCGGCACGCAGTTCGATCCGGATCTGTCGCAGATTTTTGTCAATCTGCTTGATCGCGGAGAGCTTGCGACCAAGACTGTCGACGGCGTGGCGTCGGATCAAAGCGGACGCGTGATGCAGTCTGCAGTTCTGGAGTCTAAGCTGCAGCATGATCTGCTGGATGGTACCGAGATTCCTAACCCTGCACATATCCGCATGCTCTGCTACGTGATGAAGCTTATGGAGAAAAAGGGAAAAGAATACGAGGTTCTGTTTGCCGGTATCGACTCAGAAGAGTCTGATGAATCAAATGAAACCTGGACCTGGCTCAAGAAATCCATAAGTGAACATACCGATCCTCATGATATAAATATCGCATATACAGAATTCACCAATGTGATCGCACTCTATGACAGAACGGAATCACAGGTCGATGAGTATATCTCCATGCTCAGAAGCATATCCGATCGCATCACCATCTCCCGGCTCTGAATCAGCTCTTTCTTTTGCCGTTAAGTGGGCTTTTTTCCTTTTTTTCCGTGTCTTTATAATTGGAGTGTTGTCTTTTTGCGGATTATTCGCAAAAAGTAACGAATTTTGGCAAAATATCCCCCAAATGGCGGATGTATTTGTCCGCATATTGCTTTATGCTATAGTGTGATGTGATTTGTCTTCGGGTAGAAACCGCATGGATACGACATTTCACAGGTTAACACAAGTTTTCAGCAAGACTTACCGAACATGTCCGACTACAGCAGAAAACACAATAGTATGCATGGTAGTACAGCCCGGAGCCTGATCTGCAAGGCTCTGGTATTCGTGCTATGTGCATCAAGTGCACTCTCATATCCGATGACTGCCTCTGCCGGGACCAGTGCCAAGGCGAAATCCATGCGTCTTGAGCAGACCGAGGGTGATGTCGACGTAACGAATGTCACCAAAGGCGACCTTACATACACTGCCGGCATGCGTCTGGGATCCGGTGATGATGTTGATACCGACACTGCTTCCTACGCCTGGATCAGCCTTGATGATTCGAAGGCGATCAAGGTTGATGAAGTCAGCGAAGTTGAAGTCCGCCAGAAAGGCAAGAATCTCGAAGCACTGCTCATATCGGGCAATCTCTTCTTCAACGTAACCGTACCCCTTAAATCAGATGAATCGATGAACATCCGTACGTCTACAATGGCGACCGGTATCCGCGGAACCTGCGGCTGGGTCAGCATTGTGGACGGTTGCAATACGAGAGTCCACCTCCTCGAAGGTGTTCTCCAGTGTAAGGTCATCAACCCTGTCGACGGGATAATCAAGACCGTTACCATTCATGCCGGTGAGACCGCTGATTTCACCGTTTACGGTGTGGAAGTTCATTCCAATATGCCGGCGAAGTCCACCGAGACCGATGTTACCGGTCAGCCTTATAAGTCAGAGACTGACGGCTCTCCGGCAAAAGAAGGTACATCAGGCGCCGCATCGGGAACAGAGAGTTCAGATACCTCAGACAAATCGGAGAGCACATCTTCAGCTGCAACTACAGCTTTAGATTCGGCCGCTGATTCAGCGGATAATACGGCTTCCGCTGCTGCTGACGACACATCTGCATCCGGATCTTCGGATCAGCAGGGTGAGAGCGATAGCTCTGCGACCGGTGAGGCCGGATCAACAGGATCGTCCAGTTCGGGCGAATCGTCACCGGCTTCTTCACCTGCATCGGAATCAGCCCCCTCATCCGTAACTAAATCCAAGGCTCCCGTCAGTCCTGACGGAGAGAGCTGTGATATTTCGATGGATAAGTTCGGAAGAGAAGATATCCCCGCATTTGTTCTTGCAGAACTGGTAGGAGATGAGCCTCTGATCGAGAAGATATACGATCAGTCAGGTATTGATCTGCGTGATCTGACTCAGGCTGAGGTTGATAAGAAACTCAAGGAAACACAGGCAGAGACAGCAGCCAAAATGCAGGAGATCCGCGAAGCAGAGGCTGCCCAGGAGAATAATATCTCCAGGGATCCCGTATGGGAGCGCAGCAATAAGACGGCGAAGACTCCCGATGAGACACCTGAGCCTGCAGCTGTGCTGGGCGAACAGGTACTTCCTGTAGATACGCCTGTACAGGATAAACCTGAAACTCAGAAGACTTCCGCACCTAAGACAGATACTCCGGTTGCTCCGGCTACCGGGACTCCGGCGTATACCACCCCGGCGAATACTGCCCCGGTTCAGAATGAATCCGGTTCTTCGCCTGCATCGAGCACTCCGGCCGGAGGTCCGTCAACTCCGTCCGGAACACCTTCCAATAATAACAATAACAGCAGTTCAGTCATGACGCTGACAATGCCTCAGTCTGCTACCACGGTTCAGGGATATCTGAATCAGTCGGGTATCGGACAGGTAATACTTCAGCCCGGAACAGGCAATAATACTCTTGATGTAGATATTGACTTTACCGTTCCTTCAGGCAAGACTATGACGACACAGAGCGGTGTGCCCGTGGAAGTACAGAACGGTAAGACCGCCAGCATTAACGGTACGGCTGATCTGGGATCATCCCTGACTAACGGCGGTACCGTCAACGTCAACAGTTCTCATACTCTGAAGGTGAGCGGCCAGTTCACCAACTCCGGTACGTTCAATAACACTTCCACCGGCCGATCGGAATTCGACGGCGGCGTAAGCAACACAGGTTCCTTTACCACATCCGGTACGCTGGATCTGAACAGTGCCATGACTTCGTCCGGAACGCTTACCGTAACCGGCGGCGCGGTTTCAGCGGGTTCGCCCATCTCCGTAACCGGCGGATCACTGAATGTATCCGGTGGAACGGTCGATGCCGGCTCGGGGATAACTTCATCCGGTGGCGATGTAAATGTCAGCGGAGGTCTTCTTACATCATCTATAACCATGTCGTCCGGATCCTTCAATATGACGGGCGGTAAGCTCACCTCCACGGGAACCGCGATCTCCATGACCGGCGGAACCTTTACCATGAGCAATAATTCGGAGATCACATCATCCGCTTCGTCCGGAGCTGCGATAGATGTTCACTCGATTCCCGTCACTTCCATTCATCTGGACGGTGGTACTATTCGCAATACCGGAGACGGCGGAGCGATCAAGGTTCCGGATACATATAATTTCAATAATTCCATGTCAGACTCTGTGTCCATATATGCGGCAAGCGACAATCTGACCGGAAACGGATCTCTTGAGACGGCTAAAGATACTATAGGTTTGATATCCTTATGGAACGGCACAGAGTTCTGCGGCAGGAAGTACGATCCTGCACATGTATATACTTTGTCATTAGAAGTTGATCAGTCGGTATCCAATATGGTCACCATAGATACCATCACCACCGGTGTTATTAAGGTATACGTACTGGATGACGTATTTGTTCCTCTTACCGTTACTCCCAATACCGGCTATAAGGTTGACTGGGTCAAGTTTGAAGATGAGAACAATCCGGGAACTTATTATCCTATTCAGTACACTGCCGGGACCAGCACAGGCTTCACCATGCCTAACGGTCCGGTCAAGATCATTGTTGCCGCATCTGCTATTGACTATACCCTGTCGAAGAATGTTACCCCTGCTGCAGGCGGTACGCTCGATCTGACAGTCGGAAGCACATCTCCTGCCACTACGGCGCAGTACCAGCAGACTGTTAATGTAACGGCAACTCCTGCAACCGGCTATGATCTTAAGACTCTGACATACACTCCTGCCGGCGGAACCGCTACGGCGATCACGCATACGAACGGCGTGGGTTCATTTACCATGCCCGCAGCTAACGTTGCCGTAGGCGCAGAGTTTGAGGCACAGAAGTATAACGTGACCCTTAATCTGAATGCTCCGGCTAACACAGCAAGGATCAATTCCGGAACGATCTCTGAGTATACATATGGTGTAGGTGCTGCGCTTCCTCAGAATGTTGTAAGAGAGACTAATGATCAGTACAGCTATACATTTGACGGATGGTTTACTTCGAACAATCCTTCAAGCACTGATGTAGCCGTAACTTCAATAGCAAATAACGAAACCGGAGATTGTGAGTTCTATGCTAAATGGACTGCCGTTCCGAGAAACTACAGCGTAACGCTTAATCCTGAGGGTGGAACAATCACAACCGGACACGGTGTAACCGGTTATACATTTGGTACAGGAACTTCCTTACCTGATGCGACCTATGTTACAAGGGCTACAACTCCTCAGTACAGTTATGCTTTTGACGGCTGGTATACAGCTGCTGTCGGCGGAACTCAGGTGACGGACATAAGCAGTACGGATACCGGAGATAAGGTACTGTATGCTCACTGGAACCAGACTCCTCGTACATATAACATCACATATCATCATAATGACGGAACAAATGCCGTTACTACGGATACTTATACTTACGGTGCTTCCAAGACACTGCCGGGCACACTTACCCGTCAGGATTATTACTTTGCAGGCTGGTATACATCAGCTAATCCTTCCGCTTCAGATACTTCCGTTACATCCATCGGCGCGACCGAGACCGGAGACAGAGAATTCTATGCGAAGTGGACGGATATACTATACACCGTTACCAAACAGGATCCTGCAAGCGGCGGTACATTTACCGTTTCCAAGACACAGGCGGCCAAGAATGAAACCATAAGTATTACGCTTTCGCCGTTGACAGGCTATGAAATTGATAAAGTACAGTATAAGGCCGACGGATCCCTGACCTGGACGGATGTTACGGGCTTATCCTTTGCTATGCCTGATAAAGATGTCACTGTAAGGGTCGTATTCAAACCCAGCACATACAGTGTCAGTCTTGATCCGAATGCCGGAACCGATAACAGCAACGTAACGATCACTGGAAACGTTACATCATATGTATACGGAACGGAAACGACACTTCCGACCAATGTCACCAGAACCGGCACCCAGTATGTTTCATATACGTTCGACGGATGGTTCAC
>Ga0129306_1003351_pt1 | contig 12137 bp, 12 predicted proteins | sample P827metagenome_FD_94438 | JGI IMG/M metagenome (GOLD analysis project Ga0129306, IMG submission 94438) | Capybara group fecal microbial communities from Wisconsin, USA - P827 metagenome | ecosystem: Host-associated > Mammals > Digestive system > Large intestine > Fecal | place: USA: Wisconsin...
GAGTACCTTGGAAAGAAAGGACTTGCAGTACCTAAGGCCAGCAGAAGAGACCTTCCTGTTCTTCTCGCAAAGGGCAGCGATGGCGCTACAACAGTTGCTACAACAATGATCGCAGCTGCACTTGCAGGCGTTAAGGTATTTGGTACAGGCGGAATCGGCGGAGTACACAGAGGCGCTGAGACAACCATGGATATCAGTGCAGACCTTGAAGAGCTTGCTATGACACCTGTTTGTGTAGTATGTGCAGGTTGCAAGTCAATCCTTGATATCGGTCTTACCTTAGAGTACCTTGAGACAAAGGGTGTAACTGTTATCGGATACGGTACAGAGAAGATGCCTGCTTTCTATACAACAGACAGCGGATTTAAGGTAGATTACAGACTTGATACACCAAAGGAGATTGCTGAGGCTATCAAGGTTAAAGAGACAGTTGGTCTTAAGGGCGGAATGATCGTTGGTAACCCAATCCCAGCTGAGTATTCAATGGATCCTGATTACATCAACGCAAATATCGATGCAGCTATCAAAGAAGCAAACGAGCTTGGAATCAAGGGCAAGGAGATCACTCCATTCCTTCTTGACAAGATCCAGAAGCTTACAGGCGGAAAGAGCCTTGAAGCAAACATCAGACTCGTATACAACAATGTTGCAGTAGCAGCAAAGATCGCATCTGAGCTTTCAAAGCTTAATTAGTTTTTACATAAGAAACGGGCAGTCTTTTTAGGGACTGCCCGTTTTGCTATCTCTTGTAACTTAAACTTCTGTTGTCTGGCTTGTAGCTTCGCCCGGAATATAAACCTGATCTTTGATCGACTCATAGAAGTTTGCCACTGCAGCATACTTCCAAGGGGTGATCCAAAGCTGAAGGATACCGAGTGTAAAGATTGAAAGGATGTCCCAACCGATAAAGCTTAAGTATAAGCAGAAGAGATTCCATTTCTTACCTGCCATAAGCTCTGTTGAAAGAGCAAGTGCCTCGCCGCCGGTGATACCCGGATGATCTGCTAAAATGTAAGGAGCCATAGAGTAGCCAAATCCCTTTATAATACCCGGGATCACGAAAAGAAGTGACCAAAGCCAGGTAAAGAGAAGTGTCTTTACGTAAACTCCAATGGTTGCTGTAAACTCAACAGCAGAAAAGCCTGAGAAAAGGTCTGAAAACTGGAGGGTTCCACGTCTGAAAAGGTTTACAAACGTGATGCTAAGGCCTACATAGAAGGCACCTCCAAGAATAATAAGTCCTGCGAATGTTGAAGAAAGGGCACCGGTTATAATAGCAAAAACTACGGTGATCCCAATCGCAAGACCCCAGCAGCCTCTAAGTGCTTCTCTTGCTTCAAGACGGTATTCTGATGCTGTTTTCATAATTTTCATTACCTCAACTTTCATAAATAGAATATAAAAATACCAACACTGTAATTCTAACACAGTAAAGCGCTAACGTAAACGATATAGTTACAACATTAATCATTTTTTAATCTAAAAATGCCCAAAAGTGAAAAACAAGGCACCCTTTTGAAAAAGGAGGCATTTAAAAACTGCGGTCTCTTTGCTATGATTTTATTAGTCGCTAATGAGACAGACAGAAATTAAGGAGGATTAAGAAATGAGAAATTACGTATGTAACAACACAGATACCGTAGTTAATACCCCTAAGGGAAAGATCAGAGGCTTTAAGCTTGACGGTATTTATAATTTTGAAGGCATTAAATATGCCAACGCAAAAAGATGGCAGATGCCTGAAGAGGTTCCTGCATGGGAAGGAATAAAGGATGCTCTTGCTTACGGTTATGTTTGTCCTCTTCAGAACCAGGACAACCCTACAAACGAGCAGCTTGTGCCGCACAGATACTGGCCGCAGGATGAGAATTGCCAGTCTCTTAACATCTGGACAAAGCAGATCAACACAGACGCTAAAAAGCCGGTACTTGTATGGTTCCATGGCGGCGGATTTGCAGCAGGATCATCAATCGAGCAGGTAGCATACGACGGACAGGCTATGTGTGAAAACGGCGATGTTGTAGTAGTTACCGTAAACCACAGACTTAATATTTTAGGTTATTTTGATATGTCTCCATTTGGAGAGAAATACAAGAACTCCGGAAATGTGGGAACAGCCGACATGGTTGCCTCACTTCAGTGGGTACATGACAATATCGCAGCATTCGGCGGAGACCCTGAAAATGTTACCATTTTCGGACAATCAGGCGGCGGTGCTAAGGTTTGGGTTCTTATGAACACACCTGCAGCAGACGGCCTTTTCCAGAAGGGTGTAGTACAGAGTGGACTTCTTGATGTTCAGGGAAGAAGATTCTTTGATGTGGCACCGGGAGACGGAAAAGAGATAGTTCTTGCAGTGCTTAAAGAACTTGGCCTTACAGAAGCAGACGTAGATAAGCTTGAGACCATGCCATACCGCGATCTTGCAGCTGCATACGGAAAGGTAATGATGCCTCTTGCTATGCAGGGCAAATATGTAGGCGGAAACCCACAGCCGGGCGAATATTACAAGGGCGATCCAAGAAGCGTAGGCTTTACAGATCATGCGAAGACCATTCCTGTTATGATCGGAACAGTATTCGGTGAGTTTGCATTCGGACCAACACAGCCCGGCAGACACACTATGAGTGATGAGGAAGCTACAAAGATCATAAGAGATAAATTTGGCGATGCAACAGACGAGATGATCCCTCTTTACAAGAAGGCATATCCTGACAAGCCGCTTGTAGACCTTGCAGTACTTGATTCATGGTTCAGACTTCCTTCAATGGATTTCATCGACAAGAAGTCATATCACCATGAGGCACCTACATACTCATACCTTTTTGCATATGAGTTCCCATACGAAGAGGGCAAGCCTGCATGGCACTGCTCTGAGATTCCTTTCGTATTCCACAATACAGATCTTGTACCTGTATGCTGCAAGGAAGGCGTTTCAGACAAGCTTGAGGCAAATGTATTTGGCGCATGGATCAGTTTTGCAAAGACCGGAAAGCCGGGACACGCAGGACTTCCTGACTGGCCTGCATGCGTAGACGGAGATGAGGCAACCATGATCTTCGACGAGAAGTGTGAAGTTCGCCACAACCATGACCACGCACTTATCCCACTTGTAGATAAGAATGCAAAGCCATTTGAATTTGGAAAGCAGAAGATAGAGCACTAATAGAAAAGCCAAGAGGAAATCACAACCTCTTGGCTTCTTTTTAAATGGTACACGTTGATGGTAATGTTTAGTAGTTATTCATTCTGCAAATTAAGTTGACAGGTGACAACTTCCCCATCCTTCTTTAGACCATAAACGGTATTAGAAAATTCTGTTATGTCAATTATATCTTCCCATTCCTGAAGGACTGATGTTATTTCTGATTGACTATTTTGCTTGCCTTGTGCGTTGTGATCCTCACAGATCAGGGTTCCGTCTTTCTTTAGAATAAGATCAAACCAAGGGCAGACAACAATTCTTTTAATGTCTGAAATTATAGGGCTTACGGTTTCTGGTTTGTCCGTAAGTCGTATTTTTATATATGAACCATCTGCTCTTTTTGCATAGCAACATCGTTTTCCACTAAAAATGTGGCTAATATCACCATTGTCATATATTTTTTTTAACTTGTAGTCATAATAATACAGATTACCGGATTGGGACAAGTAAAACGCGTCTGACATTTCAATAAATTCTTCTTCAGAATCAATCTTAGAAATGAATTCGACGTCCTGAACACCGGCGTGACCGTCAAGTGTCAAAAAATTGTGATTATCTAATAACATAGGTGAAGCATTGATTGATTTGAGAGGCTCTTCTTTACTATACAGGTACAGTCTATGGGCATTTTCAAAACCTGCGAAACCATTGCCGGGATTTGCATCCATGTTATCGAACTCGGCTTTTACATCTTCATAATCGAAGGGGAGAATTATCGTGCCCTCAGCGCTGAGCCCGCATATTCCGTTGGAATCAGAAAACAATGAATTATATAGTAAGTCATCAGTCTGTTCCCATATTCTACCTTTGGTGTGTTTGTACAGCGTTTGCCCTTGTAAACAATACAAACCTCCGTTCGCATATGTAAGATAGGATTCTGTATAGGAGTCTATTTTGTTTTTGTTCTGACATCCACAAAAAAGGAATGTCAGCAAGAATAATAGTAAAGATATTTTTGCCTTCATCGTGTTTACCTATAGTTGTAGTATATATTTCTTGAATAAACTACCGGATTGTATTGACTAAAAAGTGAGCTGAAGGAAGAAACACTTCCGTAACCAATGACGAATACTTCCTTGATCAATTTTCCCTCATATTTCAAAGAACTACTCGAAGTACCGGAAAAAGGACAGTTCCCACTATTATATTTGTTTTTAGCGGTTGTATAGCTATAAAAGTTAAGAGCATTGCCGATTGGGTTGCTCACAATACTTGTCCATTCGGTTTTATTAAGGGATGTAAGAAGAAGACAGGCTAAAAAGGTTGCTCTCTCCCACCTGGCACTGTTTGTGGCTGGTACCAAAGAGTTAGAAACAGCACTTGATCCGCCTGTAACAGAAGCGAATTGTCCGCTGGCTTTTATGACACCCATTAACGTATTAGGGTAGCTGCTGCTATGATATCTGTTTAGTATCACCCAGGCAACTGCGTCGTCTTCTGTTATATATGCCGTTCCACCCTCATTATATATACATCTCGATAAAAGTTCAACATCTGATAAAGAATTATACCAACCTGAGCTATAGCTTAATGGACGACCATGATTGCTATCAGCCATTAATGCTGACGACCAACTCAAGGCAGTTTTTAGGGAATCGCTTACAGAAAGAATCGATGCATCCGCTTTCTTTGATTTGGCAAATGGATTCACATCAGTATAAAGATTAGGGTTATTTGTTCCATCGACATAACGTCCACTTATTGTGTCGAAAAGTCGATTGCCTATTAGGCTATAACCTGTTGCTTCGTCAATGGGAAACCCAAATTCTCTTATAACGTTTTTGTTTCCTATGAAATTTGGGTCATCATTCTCTACCCAGTTTCCTTCAACAAAAGAATAGACCGTGACATGGCTGTTATCGTAGGTGTACTTTGCGACAAGACCGTTTTCTGACTTAATATAGATTATTCTTCCATCTTCGCCATATACAAAATCATAAATGACATTTTCATTTTCAAAAGAAAGGGCTCTACTTATTCCGTAATCATTTTCCTCGAATGAATACTGTATATCACCTATGCGCTGAGAATTATGAGTTTTTGCATGAACACTATTTGCCGAGAATATCTGTAAAATCAGACTCAGCATGAGAAAAACAGAGCAAATCTGCAACATAATGTTGCTACTCTTTTTGGTTTTGTTAGAAAACATAAATCTCCTTTATAAATTATTAACTCGAGTCAATTATTACTTTAATCCATATGTGCGTCTGAGTAAATAGACACATGTGTCTATTTTTTACTTTATAGAAAAATGCTTCCTTGGAGAATTATTGATATTTTATGTACTCGTCTCTGATTTCATCCGAACTTTTAGACATAACGTTTTCCTTCGTTTGGTATATTTTACCATAAGAGGGTAAATTGTGTATCCTGAAGTATGTTCTGAAATGCATTTTTCTTACCTCCTCTATAATGTTTCTGTTTCTACTGTAACTGCTTCTACTTCGCCACCGCGATCGCGCTCTCCGGATCCATCGGTTGTCGAATTAATTGAGCAAAAGATAATCAAGCATAGAACTAGTAAACTAAGAAGCTTTTTCGCTTTTGACATTTTTAATCCCTCCTTCTTCACATTTACGATTATATTATATATAATACGATCTGGGTGAATCAATAGACACAAACGTCTAAAAAAACAAATTACCCGAAAATATGAGATAAAGAGGGATTAATAGTGGTAAAAACTTTTGGAGAATATCTGTTCTTTGTTAGAAAAGAAGTAATGGGTTTAACGCGGGAAACTTTCAGTAAGGGCGTATGTTCTGCCAAGGAACTGGAACGTATAGAAAAAGGGATTCATGATCCTAGTGTATATACTCTAAATGAACTTTCAAAGAAGTATAATATTGATTTTCTTGAAGGATACAGAAAAATGGCGACCCAACAGAGCGGAATCATAAAAAATGCTATGGATGTAGTAGTAGATGTTACTAAGTACTGTAGAAACTATGATAAGCTTGATAAGACAATAAAGGAGCTGGCATCTTTAAGCGAAGAGCAGAAAAAGATATACTCGTCATTTATTGGATTTGTAAATGTGCTCTATATAAAGCATGTTGAAAATGATCTTGTAAAGGCAGTAAACAGCGCAGAAAAATATTTGTTTGAAGAAATACCTGAAAATATTTTGTTTTCTGATACAGTTTTTGTGTTAAGTGATTATGCCATGTCTCTAATGATCTTTATTGTTGATACTTATAGGAGAAATGGATTAATTGAAAAGGCAAAAAAATATCTTAACAGGATGCTTGAGCTAATTGAAAACACATATCTATCAGGAATTTTTAAAAGTTATTCAACAGAGGGAAAAGTTCAGAGAATATACCAGGCCGCTCTTTATCAATTAACTTCAATAAAGATTATAGAAGAAAAATATGATGAAGCTCTTGGCATTGTAAATAAGGCCATTGATTTTTCTGCAAAAGAAAATATGTCAAGGCTGCTACCGGAGCTTTTTGAAAAGAAGAGTGTTATATATAATGCAGTGGGAAACAAAAAAGAAGCAGAGAGATTTCGCTCACTTGCGAAAGAATTATATATTGCTTATGGGTTAGAAGAGATTGCAAAACTTACAGACATATAATTCTAAAAACGGGGCATTTTGCCCCGCTTTTGATTTGTATTTCGGGGCGTTTTGCCCCGCTTTGCATTTAAATTTCGGGGCAAAATGTTGAAATGTGCAAAGTAATGAGTTATAATATCCTTGTAAACAGGCGGGTTTAGCTATATGGCACTGAAACGAGGGTAACGATGTATAGAAAATGTGAGAGTAAAATACAAAATTGGATAGAGAGCAGTAAAAAGGCACTGCTTATTTATGGAGCAAGGCAGGTTGGAAAAACATATCTGATCAGGGAAAACCTAAAGAAAAATGGCATTTCCTTTTGCGAGTATAACCTTATAGAGAGAACCGACATTTTAAATAAACTGCAGTCTATTGAAAATACGGCTGATATTTCAAAAACACTGGCCCTTTATTCAGAAAGCCCTCTTTCGGAGGGTGAGTCAGTAATATTTCTTGACGAGATACAGGCTTATCCTGATATAGTGACGAAGATCAAATTCCTGGTTGATGAAGGGAAATATAGGTATATCTTGAGCGGCTCTAACCTTGGGGTAGAGCTTAAGGGGATCACTTCGGTTCCTGTTGGTTATATGGAATCATTTCAGATGAAGCCTATGGATTTTGAGGAATTTGCGCTGGCAGCAGGTGTCCGTGAGAACTATATATCTCATATGAGGGAATGTTTTAACGAAGAGAAAGCGGTAGATGATATAGTCCATGATAAGCTTACAAGAGCGTTTTATTACTATCTTGTGGTGGGCGGGATGCCGGCAGTTGTAGATGTGTACTGCAAGTCAAGCAGCCTGTCTCTTATTTATAACGAACAGAGCAACATTATAAACCAATATAAGGGTGACTTTACAAAATACGAGCAGGAAAACAAGAAACTGAAGATCATATCTGTATATGACAATATTCCTTCTCAGCTAAATAAGCAAAACAGAAGGTTTTCTTTTACTATGCTTAATAAAGAACTGAAATTTGATCGTTATGAAGAAAGCTTTTTATGGCTAAAAGACGCATCTGTGGCCATTCCGACATACATAGTGGATGATGTAAAAAGCCCTCTTAAAATGTCAAAAGAGACCAACGTATTTAAGCTTTTTCTAAGTGATGTGGGTCTGCTTACAAGCTGCTATCCTGATGCTGTAAGAAAAGAAATACTTGATATGAATCCTGAAAAGGAGATTAACTGCGGCTCATTATTTGAAAATTATGTAGCAGAGGAGATAGCTGCTGCCGGAATTGATCCGTATTATTTTAAAAAGCAGGCTGTTGGCGAGGTTGATTTCATTATTGAAAAAGATGGTAAAGTGCTGCCACTTGAAGTAAAATCGGGAAGCGATTATAAAAAACATGCGGCGCTCAACCACCTTATGGATAATAAGAAACTTAATAAAGCATATGTACTATCTGTAAATAATGTAGAAAAAAGCGATGCCATCACTTATCTTCCAATCTATATGACAGGTGTCCTTTGTGAAAAGACAGATGTGGGACTTGAAGATAAGATAGCACCGCTGTAAAAACTGAAGGTGATATGATGATAATTAACTTAATAAATAAAGACACGGTGACTTCGACAAATACGGTGTTAAAGGAAATGGCAGAAAGCGGAGCGGCGGAAGGTACGGTAGTTGCTGCCAAAATGCAGACCGCAGGCAAGGGCCGCCTTGGAAGGAGCTTTTTTTCGCCTGATTCAGGCAGTATTTATATGAGTATTCTTGTAAGGCCGAGATTTGACCCGGATAAGGCGACGCTTCTTACTACGGCTGCAGCTGTAGCGGTAGCCTTTGCGGTAGAGGAAGTAACAGGAAAAGAAGCAGGTATTAAGTGGGTAAATGACATCTATTTTAACGATAAAAAAGTATGCGGAATCCTTACAGAAGGACAGATAAACCCTGAGAGCGGCGCCCTTGAATATGCTATAGTAGGGATCGGCATAAATCTTTATGACCCGGAGGGTGGTTTTCCTGAAGAACTTCCAAATGCGGGCTCAGTATTTGGGAGAGTTAATGCAGATGATGCGATCAGGCAGCGTGTCATAGATAAGGTTCTTGAAGTGTTTGACAGATACTATGCGCAGCTTCCTTCGGTAGCGTTCCTTTCTGATTACAAAAAACGTTCCTTCCTTATAGGGAAAAAGGTGCTGGTACATAAAAATATTAAATTGCATCCCGAAAAAGATAACGAGGCAATCCCTGCAATTGTGCTTGATGTGGATGAAAAGCTGCGTCTTGTGGTAAAGTATGATGACGGAAAAACGGAAGGCCTTTCCACAGGTGAGGTATCGGTGGTTATTGCAGATAATATGTGATATAATCGAGGTATATTTTTTATAGGGGGATTTAGGTATGAACGAAAAGAAGAAGATCAATGTGGCTTTTTGCCTTAATACAGCGCTGTTTGTTGCGGTGCTGTTTTCGGTTGCGTGGATGATGAGCGGTATTAAACTTGCAAAACATTCAAGCTTGTCCGCTGCAAGGCTTGCAAGCCTCAAGTATTACACGGTTGATTCAAATATTCTTATGGGAATAGCAGCTCTACTAATGCTTATCTGTGACTTTAGAGTTTTGCGAGGAAAAGCGCAGGGTATACCTGTATTTGCAAAGGTTATTAAGCTTATGGGTACAGTTGGCGTTACCCTTACCATGCTGGTAACTATCTTTTTCCTTGCGCCTACAGCGCAGTATAACTGGCTCTCGCTCTTTACCGACAGCAATTTCTTTATGCATCTTCTTAATCCGGTTTTAGCACTTGTGGTTTTTCTTGGCTTTGAAAGAACAAAGGATATAAGTTTTAAACACACCTTTACAGGAATGATCACGATGCCGATCTACGGTGTTTTTTACATAACAAATGCAGTTATTCATTCAGAAAACGGTATGGTACCTGCGGTACATGACTGGTACGGTTTCCTGGTGGCTGGTGTCTGGAGCGCAGTGATCGTGTTGCCGCTTGTAACAGTTATAACCTACATAATAAGCCTTGTACTATGGAAGCTTAACAGATTAAAACAATAAAACTGATATAAAATAGTCCTTTTAACAGTGCTTTGCGTCAGATAGTTCCGCGAAGCACTGTTTTTGGTTTAACCTTTATGCTCTTAGCAGGCTTGCCGTTAAGCTCGTCGGTAAGAAGGGAAAGGCATTTTCCTGCCATTTCCTCAAGAGGAATGTCGATGGTGGAAAGTCCCGGCCCTATGTATTCGTCCATCTGAACAAGACCGTTTCCGATTGAAAGGAGTTTAACATCCTGCGGGACCTTTATATTGTTTTTATAAGCATAGTTAAGGATGCCAAGGGCTATCATATCACTTGGCGTATAAATTGCGTCAGTCTTTTTAAAATCAATCTTTTCGCATACATTGTAGCCGCCCTCGGCATTATTGGTCTCAGAATAAACCGTGGCAAGATGGGCTTTTCCAAGAAGCTCGGTAAGTTTTCGGTCTCGCACCGCCATACCCGGAAATGCGTGTGGTACGTCAACTACCGTTACACGTTTGCAGTCTTTAAGAACCGAGTAAGAAGCCTTAGCTATCTCCGCATCGTCAATATAAACTCCGCCGTAATTCTCTGCTTTTCTGTTGTAAAGAACTATAGGGATAAGGGGATTAAGACCCTTTAAAAAATCCATATCAGCCGCGCCGGCATTTGCAATAATGGCGGCGTGGAAATCAGCGACAGAAGCAAGGGCTGTTTCGCGGGAGAGTTCGTCGTTTTTATATGGTATAATTTCTATCTTATAATTGAGGTTTTTCTTCGTTATCTCTGCCTGCAAACCTTTAAGGAATCTTGCCAGCATAATATCTCTGTAGTCAAGAGTCCAAAAAAGAGCTATAACGCGCTCGGGGCTCCCGCCCTTAAGCTTGCCTGCTGAAATATTTGGTATGTAACCAAGCTTTTTCATAGCTGCCCTGACTGCATTTTGAGTAGCATCAGAGATCTTTCTTTCCGCGCATTTTCCATTTAATATAATAGAAACCGTGCTTGGTGAAACACCGGCTTCCTTTGCTACGTCTTTGATCGTTATCATAATGATTCCCCTTTAAGTAAAAGTCTATCTATAGAGGATTTTAGCAAAAATGATAACGCCTTTCAAGAAACATTCCCTCATAAAGCCAAGAAAACAATGTCAAAAAAAGTCAATTTATAGGTCATAAACAACAATTATATCTCCGCCGGTGTTATGTTACCATAGCTTTGACAGGGGGACCTGATCAAATAATAAAGGAGACAGACAGGATGAAAAAGTATTTAAGAATGATCGCAATGTTAACGGTTTTTGCACTGGTCATGGGAGTTTTTAGTTTCCCTGCAGGTGCAAGCGCAGCAGGTAAGGCTAAAAAGTACCTTGTTCTTGTTGAAAAGAAAGAGGGCAGCTATACTGCTCTTGAGGGCGTAGCTAAAGTAAAGAGCGGCAAGCTTACAGTTGATGCAACAAAGGTTGCAAAGACACTTGGCGTTAAAACTTCAAAGAAAGGACAAGTTGCTGCAAACACTTTTAAGAAAGATGCAAAGTATACATACATCAACACAAACGCAAGTACAGCTGCTGCCTACAAGAAGCTTGGATATGCCGGTGTCGTAATTTACAGCAAAGTGGCTGCAAGATATGACGTTCCTGCGCTTACAGCAGTTAAGAACCTTGACGATATCGCTGAGGATCAGCCACTTACATTTTATGTAGTTCGCCATGGTCAGACTTTCTTTAACACAAAGGAGATCGCTCAGGGCTGGACAGATTCGCCACTTACAGATAAGGGCGTAACACAGGCTCAGAACTTTGGACTTGGTCTTAAGGATGCCGGAATCGAGTTTACAGCAGCTTACTGCTCCACAAGTGAGCGTTCTGTAGATACAACAGAGAATGCACTTTTATACAGCGGTAATGATATAGAGGCTAAGCATTGTAAGGGTCTTCGCGAGATGAACTACGGAACTCTTGAAGGTGGTCCGGGAGCAGCTCTTTTCCTGAAAGAAGACGGTTCCTTTGATGCAAGCAGATTTGCCACAGGCTGGCCTGATGTAGAAGGAGAGACCTGGGATCAGCTTGGAGAAAGAGCTGTAGGCGTACTTAAGCAGGCAGTAGAAGAGAACAAGAAGCTTGGCGGAAACATCCTTATTTCAACTCACGGTATGACAGTAATGGCTATCTGCATGCAGCTTGATCCGGAAGGATGGCAGGCAGAAAGCTCAAAAGAAGGCTTTGGCGGAATCGGAAACTGTGCAGTAACAGTATTTGAGTACAAAGACGGAAAATTCACAATGAAATCCTTTAATGACGAGTCTTTCAGAGACAAAGGTGAGACATTAAGATAACAGGTGAAAAAATCAGCATTATAAATCCCTGTAAAAAGGAGCC
>Ga0129306_1003353_pt1 | contig 12128 bp, 7 predicted proteins | sample P827metagenome_FD_94438 | JGI IMG/M metagenome (GOLD analysis project Ga0129306, IMG submission 94438) | Capybara group fecal microbial communities from Wisconsin, USA - P827 metagenome | ecosystem: Host-associated > Mammals > Digestive system > Large intestine > Fecal | place: USA: Wisconsin...
CGGTTCGTCTTCGCCACGAAATCTATGGCCTGCTCCAGCGCCTTGTAATCCAGCATCTTCTGGGTCTCCTGCAGAGCGTCAATCATATCCTGGAAGACCTTCCGGGTAATATCCCGGGGGGTATCGTCCGCATTTACTTCCTGAGAAAGAGACTCAGCCGGTGAAAACAAATCTCCTGCTAAAGCCTGCTTCATTCCCTGAAAACCGCTGAAACCCAGCTTATGGCAGAAACGGAACACGGTTGCGTCCGCACTGGAGGTAGCATCCGCCAGTTCGCTCATGGTCATGTGCATCACCTCTGGCGGATTCTTCAAAATATAATCCGCCAGCTTCTGTTCCGATTTGGTCAAGCCATTATAGCTGCTACGCAGCAGCGGCAGGCAGGTAGTCTGTTTAAAGTTTTCCATGAAAAATCCTCCCAAACATCAACTTGATGTAAATGTGTCAATTGTTTGTGTTGCATTTGACAATATTATATCATAATTATTACTTATTATGTCAGATTCATTTTATTATATTTTAGCTGTTAAAAAGTAGCATTATTTGTGTTATAATATTGAAAAGTTTATTTTGTCAAGACATTTTGCTTTAAAGACTTCGTTTTTAATGTAAGTAATTAGAGAGGTTTGTCAAATGCAAAAATATGAAACCCGAAACAGAGTAATCGAATGTATCAAACTGTTAGCTGCATGTTTTGTAGTTTTTGCTCATATTTTATTTCCCGGGACATTTGGTAAAATCATTGATGGTACAGCACGATTAGCAGTACCTTATTTTTTTGCTGTTTCAGGTTTTTTCAGTTCTCAGATTCAAAGTCAGCATGTCTTAAATCGGATAATACGTGTTTTAAAACTTTTGTTGCTATCAACAGCTCTCTATACCATGTGGGATATTATAAAAATCGTATTTTATAATAACGGTTCATTGTCTAAATATATGCTTTCACATTATAGTTTGGCAAAAATGGCAAGATGGCTCTTTTTAAATGTAAACCCCGTCGCACACCATTTATGGTTTTTATCAGCATTGATTACATGTTATGCGATATTTTACTTATATGTTAAACTGAATGAAAATGAGAAGAAATCAATAAATTATCAGCCTTTCTATATTTTCGGTTTTTTATTGTTAATGATGCATTTTTTGGTCGGTCTTAAAATGACCGGAACAAGAATGCGAATAGATATTGTGACTTACCGAAACGGACTCTTTTTTGGACTGCCTTTATTCTGTACCGGACTTTATATCAAAGAGAATTGCCGGAAAATACATACGTGCTTTAAACTGTCCAAAACGAAAAGTCTGTTAATGTTTATTTTAGGAACTGCATTGGGAGTCTTTCAATACATTAAACTTGGACGAGTTGAAATGCCTGTTGGATCATTCTTTGCAGTATGCGCATTGTTAATGTTAGCTACAGAAATAGGAAAGGAAGAAAAACCCTCACAATTAAAAGACCGGATTGCCTATATTATAGGGAAAACCTCCATGGTCGTATATATTATTCAGCTGATGTGCGATGATATTATTAAAACTATAGCCAAAACGTCACACTTTTGGCAGTCTGCGATTAAGAATCAAAATATCTATCCCTTAATTGTCTTATGCTTTTCTTTAATAATCGGATTGTTTGTATCACTCGCCTGGTACAGTTATAAAAAAAGGCAACCGACGACCAGAGATTTGTAAACTGACTGGGATACATATAATACTGCCGTGGATTAAATAATGTATTACACCTGTCTGAACATATCCCGTATCTTTCTGGGGATGAACGTTATTATTCTCCCTAATATATAAGAACGTGAACTCTTTAGCCTGCTAATTTCTTTCCGTAATTTCCTGTTTTCTTCCAACACCGTTGGAGACTGGCATTCCGACCATTTTAATTCAAGCTCAAGCAGTTCTCCGTCTGCCACGCTCCTTTTATATGAGAAAGGTCTTCCATGACAGACGGTTTTCGTATCTTTAAAAACCACTTCCCCGTTTACAGCAAACCAGTGAACATCAATCCAGACCGGATATTGTTTTTTATCTGCATTCCGCATATCCCGCCCAAGCAGGTCGATTTCCAGTTCGCCGTCACCCTCGGCTTGCACAACAATCTTCATTCTATCAGATTGAGACTCAATTGTTACACCGTTCGGCTTTAGCCAGGCAGGTTTGCGGGCAGAGAATGCTTTCGGGGTTACGATCCGTTCTATCAGATTACAGTCTTTTCCGCCAATATTCTTTATGTCGACACGAAGCGTATAATACTTGGCGAACTGATTCTGAAGTCTCCATGCTTTACGCTGAAAATATCTTGCTAACTCTATCAGGCCTTTGCTTCCGGTCAGATCTTTGCCAACAGATTTGTCCAACAGTTTCCGGCGTAAAAACCCTTTTCCGTATCGGTTGTCAATTTCCTGTTCTATCTGCTTCCACTGTACATTATTGCCGCCGTCCACACAATTGTAATGCCACAGCGCCGTGTCCTGCGATTCAACTGTGGATATAGGCAGTGGCTGGTCAGGTTCCGCTACAACCACCGGAATACCGGCCACTGCCTGCATAGCTTTAAGCCATAAATCATCTGCGTAGGGGCAAACACGCCGGATTGTTTCTTTATCAAGCAGTTCCGATACCCGGGAGAAAAGAACTGTAGGATATAAAACGCAATTCACGCCCATTGCATATAACTGCATGGAAGGCTGCAATACCCACGCGTCAACTTCTTCCGGCCATGTGGTAACCGGCGGCATTTCTTCAAATTCCGATACAGGAACGAAATCCGCACGGCCGGCGGAAACAGCTTTGGGAAAACGCAGATAACACTGATACAGATTCTCGATGCGGTCCGGAGGATACAATATATCGTCATCAATCGTGATAACCAGCGCATCCGGATACTCTTGGAACGCATAGAAATATTTTGTATGTGGTCCTATATCCTCACACCAGCGGATTTCCAGGCCCTTTTCAGATACCAGCCTCAACAGTTCTTCCGGCAAATCTTCATACCTGTTGGGAAACTTTTCTTCCCCTAACCATAGAATCACCTTATCCGGCTGCCTTGTCTGTCTGTATATAGTACGTATCGCTAACACAACCTCATGGATCCGGGCAGGATACGACGTGACCGAAACTATAATCGGTTTTGGATTGAAAGAACACATAAACAAACCTTTCCCAAAGTATTAAAAACTCTATATACTTAATGAACTAATTCTTGATAACCAAATAGTTAAATCACATTTCCATTATTATAATACCTTATAAGGTTCCACTTTTCCTTCCATTATGTCCAAAAACTCCCGCGCCGATTCCTGCCAGGAGTAAATGCGGATATTACGGGAATCAGGATGTTGCTCTGTCTGCATCCATTTGATAAGACATTCTGCAAGAGCATCCGGATTCATTACCGTAAAATAATCGGCATTCCCCTGCGTAACCTCTCTGAAAACCGGTATATCGCTGCAAATCAGGGGTAAACCGAACTGAGCAGCTTCCACCAGCGGCAGGCCAAAGCCTTCCTGCAGGGAAGCAGCAATCAATGCGTCTGTATGAGAATAGGCCCACCGCAGTTCCCCGTCGGAAGCGTCTCTGATCCAAAGGACACAATCCTTTAATTCAGGCGACGCAAGCATTTTACGGACGTCTTCATTTTTCCAGCCGTTTTTGCCTATGACAAGAAGACGACAATCCTTGCGAATTGTATCCGGAAGCTTCTGCAATGCCTGCAATGCCACCATGTGACCTTTACGGGGTTCAACTGTCCCTACCATAAGGAATGTGAATTTGCCGTTCTCAGCAAAGTATCGGATCTCATCCCGAACACGTTCTTCACCTTCGGGGACGTCTGCGCCTAAATGGAAATAATAAACCGACAACGGCCGCGTACGCGTAAGCCGCATTTGCCCGTAATATTCCGCCAGCGCATCTGCCGTTGTTCGTGAAACACAAACAATGGCATCGGCTTTTTGCATGATCATGTGATGCCAGTCAGTATATTCTTTTATCACCTTATCTTCTCCACAAACTTGTGGATACTGCACCGGTATCAAATCATGTACGATAGCATAACTTTTACCGCCTGTCCCGGCAACCTGATCCAGTATATGTGAATACGCATCCGATTCAAACCACGGATCGTCCAATAACAGAAGCTTGTCTCCCTGCTTAAACGCAATTGTTTGGTCGATTCTTTCTTCTGAACCTTCCAGCCGGCTGAGGTACAAGTAACTCGTAATAAGCCTGCCCTCTTTAAATTGTATTGGGATGACATTTTCCGACTGATTGTAAATATGATGAAAAATATTGTTGACGACCCGTGTAATACCTGTCAGCCAACGTTTATCGCCGGGCTTTTGTATCCCTGTTACCCAGACTCCGTGAGCCGTAACCTGTGACACATCGATCAACACGCCCGGTTTTTCACGCGACAGAACCGTTTCTTCTATACGGCGAGTTACTGCCTGAATTATTCTTTCCTGCTTTTTCAAAGCAATATCCTGGGCTTTAATCGTTTCTTTTTGCTTTTCAATCACATTTTCCTGTTTTACCAGCTCTTTCAGCAAATTATTAAACAGTTTCTTTTTGATATACGCTTTGATTCCGGTTTGCGAGTTCAATTGTTTATAATAATTTTTAAAGCTCATCGCCAGTCTCCTTATCCTCTATTTATGTATACCACCCCAGGAAGCCGCCACGTCTGAATGCAGCAGGCGCTTCTAAGACCCGTTTCTTCTTTTTTACAACATCCTCGTCTTTATTCCGGCACAGTCAATTATTTAATAATCATAAACCGCATAAGCATAACTTTGCACAAAGTCTTTATGTAACTTAAAATATACGGAATCAGTCTGCGTTTTGATTCTCCGTGAATCCTTTTTTCAAACGTGATAGGCACTTCACCGATTTTTAAATTTGGATTGTTCAATTTCATTTTTAAAAGTACTTCCTGGAGGATGTCGAAGTTAACATTTTCCAATCTAACTTTTTTTAACTGGCATGTATCATATATGCGATAGTCGGTCGATATATCATGCGCACTGATTCCCAGACAAAAACGGTATGTTGTGTTTAGGATTCTGGACATAATAACAGATGACATATTGTCTAATGTTTTTCCGCCTTCCACATAACGGGAACCAATGACAATATCACATTTATCTGTGACAAACTTATTAAACATTATAGGAATATAGCAGGGCTTATGCGATCCGTCGCTGTCTAAAATCAGAAACAGCTGCCTGTCAGCGTATTTTATAGCAGTTCGCAAAGCGCCGCCAAAACCCGGCATTTCCTGCCTGATATATTGCACTCCATACTCTGCGCATATTTCCTCGGTATTGTCTGACGGTTCTGCCGTATCAATAACTTCAATGGAAAACGGAACCTTGATTATTTTCAGATTCTCAATAATTTCCGGAAGAAGCTGCTTCAAATTTTCAGCCTCTTTATTAGCCAGTAAAGCCACCGTTATTCCACTAATCATTGAGGCATGCCTCTCTTTCCTGTAAAGCTTATTTTACAATCATCTTGGAAATGTCTTTATCATAAACATAAATCAAATACGGCGTCGACGAAAGAATTTTAACCGGCTTGCCCAGACTCTTTACAACATCACTCCTGGTGAAAAAACTGTCTTTCCCGTCTTTGTTTACCACGATAAAATTGCTTTCATCATTATACCATTCATTCTTACAAAACCATTTATACTGCGCCAGTTTACTTTTTTCTTTTCTTATGGCTCTTATCCTGATCCTGTTTTGCGAATAAACAGTTGAAGAAGAAGCTGCCCAAAACCCGCTGTATCCCTGACTTAAACTGTTATTTCTGAGAGTGTTAATTAAGGAGACAACAGACGGGTCTGCTTTGTAGCTTTTATCAGGCAGAGGAAATAACTGATGACAGGCAAAAATAATTAAAAACAGTGAAAGAACTGTTGTGATCCTCTGCAACTTCATGACAGGTAAATGCGGTTTTACACTTATGGAAAACGTCCGTAATATTATAACGCACAGTATTCCCGGAGCAGTAGCATAATACCTGGTACCCATGAGATCTACATAAATATTCGTTATAACGCATAACACGGAAACAAGCAGGAAACCCAGACTTAACGAAACGGAAATACAATCGTATTCCCTTCCCCTGAAATAATTACATATGTTCCACATTACGGAATATAAACATATTACAACAACCAGCACACCTAAAAAGTAAAAGACCACTTCGTATGAAAACAACCGTGTGCCGGTATAATCCGCATTAAAAAGCTTTAACAACGACTGTAAATACAAGACAAGTTTAGAATATACCTGGCCTAATGCAATAAAATTTTTGGTTTCCAGAAAAGAGTTTTTACTGGCCGTTCCCAAAACAAAATAAAGTTTTTCCAATATCTTTCCTGCTGCTACTGATAATAACGCAATGACGCATATTATTGCATCATCTTTTTGTAAGGCTGTATTATTCACATAATTTCCAATACTATTTACCAAGCTTATACATAAGATTGGCAATATAACAAACGGAATACAGAGCGAATCTCCCGTAACCGCCAGTGTAAAAAGCAACCAGGCTAAAAAAGCAGAGTGCCCTTTCAACGTTCTATTCTTTTTTCCGCCATTACAAATGACATACAGCCCCAATAACGCCAACGTTACGTCCGCCGTGTGGGATCTCATGCCCATAAAAGCAAAGTCGGAGGGAAAACATACAATACAAATAAACAATACTTTGCATAAATTATCTTCACTGACTATGTCTTTAATCAACAGATAACAGGAGCATAAAAATACCAAAAACATTAAGGCCGACGCGTAAACGTAGCTTTTTACAGTAACGCCGGAAAAAAACGTCGTCAGCACATAATAAGGCAAATCCGTAGTAATGAAAGTCAGACCGGTCAATTGCCAGTCATTCAGGAAAAAATTCCCATGAAGAATATCATTAGCTTCCAATATCAAATTACAGAAATCGGAATCAATCATTATCTTCCTGTATCTTAATACAACATAATAAGAATAAACAGGAATCAGAGATAATAATAATATGATTTTTAACAAATAATCCCCTCACTTCTCATTACAAAGCCTGTTGTGTATATATAAATCGTGAGAATTATTAAAACTAACAGCCAATTTGCTGTTCACATCACTGCAACACCTTATACGCTTCCGTCTTTCCTGCAAGGATATCCAGGACTTCCCGCGCCGATTCCTGCCACGGATAAGCGGGGATTTTGCGGGGATCAGGATGCCGGTCTGTCTGCAGCCATCTTGTAAGGCATTCCGCAAGGGCATCCGCGTCCATCGCCTTAAAGAAGTCGGCATTTCCCTGCGTAACCTCCCGGAAAACCGGAATATCGCTGCAAATCAGGGGGATCCCGAAATGGGCGGCCTCCACCAGCGGCAAGCCAAAACCTTCCTGCAGTGAAGCAGCTATCAATGCGTCCGCATGGGCATAGGCCCAGCGCAGCTCCCCGTCAAAAACATCCCTGGGCCAAAGGACATTTTCCCTGAACTCCGGCAGCTCCAGTGTTTTACGGATTTCATCGCTCTTCCATCCATTGGCGCCTATGATAAGAAGATGGAGCTCCCTGCGTATTTCATCCGGAAGCTTCTGCAACGCCTGTAATACTGCCATGTGTCCTTTACGGGGTTCCAGTGTTCCTACCATAAGGAAAGTTTTTCCCTTATTCACAAAATCCTGTATTTCCTTCCGGGGGATCTGTTCCCCTGCGGGAACATCAGCGCCCAAATGAAAATAATACAGAGATAACGGTTTAGAACGTCTGTATTTCATCTGCTCATAATACCCGGCAACAGAATCCGCTGTCGTCCGGGAAACGCAAATGACGGCATCGGCTTTCTGCAACAGCATATTGTGCCAGCCGGTATGTTCCCGTATCATTTTTGCGGAATCACAGACCTCCGGGTACTGCTCCGGGATCAGATCATGGACAACGGCAAAACTCTTTCCGCCTGTATTGGCAGCTAAATCCAGTATATGGGAAAATCCTGCAAATTCGCCCCAGGGGTTATCCAATAACAGGATGCTGTCTCCTTTCTTAAATTCAGGCGTTTTTTCAGGTTTTGTTTCGTCACCTTCCATCCTGCCGGGGTATGAATAACTTGTAATAAATTTACCCGACCTATACTGGACGGGGATGACATTCTCTGACCGGTTGTAAATCTGATGGAATATATTTTTGACGACCCGGTGGATCCCTGTTCCCCATTCATGTTTCGTAATCTCTGTCACATCGACCAGAAGACCCGGGCTGTCACGCAAAAGAAGCTCTTCCGCCGCTTCCTGCTTTATATCCGGAAATTCCTCTGCAAGATTACGCCTTTCCAGAATCGCGGCAAGATATCTGTCAAATTTCCCGGCTGTATTTTCATAAGAAAAATCTTCCAGGCGCCGCTGCATCAGATACCGCAGTGTTTTACGCAAAGATGTATCATTCACGGCCCGGTCTATTGCTTTCGCAACGGCAGCCGGTTCTTTTGAGTCCACAATGATACCCGCGTCTCCCACTGTTTCCGGAACCGCGGCTTCACGGCAGGCAACGACAGGAACGGAAAACAACATCGCCTCAATCAGGGGAACCCCAAAGCCTTCATGCTCGCTCATACAGAGAAAAACATCTGCCAGGCGGTAATACGCCAGCAGCTGCGAAAAAGGGACATGCCCTGTAAATAATACTGCTTCCTCCAGCCCCTTTTCTTTAACCATGTCGCGTAACCATAAGTAATACCGGTTCCCTTCATCCGCGCTTCCGACAATGAACAAACGGGAACGGGGATTGATATGGCTGTGGTAATACCCAAAGGCGGCAATTACGTCTTCCTGTTTTTTCTGGGGCGCAACACGGCCTGTAAAAAGAATATTCGTAACCCCGTTGTCCCGGTATTGTTCCAGTACCGTTTCATCCGGCTGTTGCTTATACTTTTCAAACGGGATCAGTATCGGGAGAACGCCAACCGGGCAGGTGTATCCTTCCTTACGCAGATCCTGCCTGTTGTATTCAGAAACCGTCAGGCAGCATTCAAATTTATCCTTCAGCCGCCGCAACTGCTCCCTGCCGCCCTCACAGAGTTTTGCCAGCCCGGGAATATACTCTTCAAAATATCTGGCCGGCGTAATATTATGGTAAAACATAATCCTTCTGCATTGAATTTTGCGAAGTATCCTTTCCATCAGTCCCGATTCAATGGAAATATGACATATAAATATATCGTCAGGCAATAGTTCCGGTAACGTGTGACAGGACTTATACCTGTCATTTTTCAGTTTTGAATCGATTTCACCCGCATAGATTTCCGCGTCATATCCTTTGCCAATCAGGTACTCATGAAGCGCAATCATCACGTTGCTGACCGCGTCCCCATACCACAGTCCCGGCGTAAACTGGACGATTTTTACCGGCCGGCACGTTTCGAAACCCTCGCAGCGGGTTATGGCGTCGATCATCCGTTCCTGCTTACGTAACGCGGCTGCCTGTACTTTTATGGTTTCTTTTTGTTTCTCAATTTCGTTTTCCTGTTTTACCAGTTCTTTCAGCAGGTTATTAAATATTTTCTTTTTGATATACGCTTTGATTCCGGTTTGTGAGTTTAGCTGACTATAATAATTTTTAAAACTCATGGCCAGGCTCCTGTTCACAGATTCTTCATTTTCCCAGATACCGTTTCAATGTATAAGCAAATCCGTGTTCCCGCCAGCAGCGGAATCCGTCCCGCATTTTCCTCGGAATAAATGTAACGACCCTGCCAACCCTGTAAGAGAATGATGCCTCAAGCGCGCTGATCTTTTTTCGCAATTGTTCATATTTCTTTTCCATTCTTTTTATTTTCTCTGTTTTCTCGTTTAGCTCAAGTAATGAACGCTGTTTATCAAGCAGGATTTCATCAATGAGTTCTTCGTAAAACGGGGATCTTTTCGCATAACCCCAAAACAAGGCGCCAAAAGCGCAGGACGGCGTATTCCAGGGTTTGCTATGCGTAGTATAATGTACAACTGCCGGACAATTTGCCGCTTGAAAATACTCTGATGCTATTCCGTCCGGATAGTCCGCTTCATTACTTTCATTAAACAAACTGTATTGAAAGTTAAACCGTTCCGGAACAAACTTAACGGTATCTTTGAATATATAATTTAACGCGTCCTGATCAACTGTCGGTAATTCCGGGAACGAAAGGGACTGTAACATCTTTTCCCAATACGCTTCCCTGTCAACCGCATTTAAATTAAATACCATTATGCCTGCGTTGAAATAGTTGTTAAGGTCGTCAATGCCAAGATCGTGACGGATAAACGCAGTCTGCCTGATAAGAAACTTGTTTTCCGGATTCCTGCTGAATGCTAACGGAACCGTATCCCGTACCGCTATCAGCTTGCTGCCATCAAAGGGCATGGTAAAAAGATCATCGATGTTATTACAAAAGATCATATCCGAGTCACAATACGAGACACGCTCATAATCAGTCATAAGGAGCGGAATTAACATATCATAAAAGGCCGGGATGCTCCAATAACCGGAAGAAACTTTAGTATCCAGGTTACCCAGAATTGCTTCCGCGTATGTTTTCACATTAATAAACCGTATCGTCATATTGTCCGGCAGCAGCCCTTTCAGCGCTTCCTGTTTTTCCCGGGAAAGAAAATTATATAAAACGATAATTTCATACTGTGTATCCGGGTTTACATGTTTAATAAGGGACAATAACGTAACGGAAAAATATTTGGCATATTTTTCATCAAATGAGAAAACAAGCGTCCTGGTACTGCCCGTCAGATCTGTGGGCTGTATTTTTATTCTTCCTGATTTCTTTTCCTCATTTTTAGTGATATTTAAATATCTTTTCAACCACTTGCGCGTAAATAAATCATCCCCGAACAACGAAAGCCACGGGCCCCAATACGCAAACATCTGATGTTTGACCGTTTCTTCATATTCCGTGCCCATCGCCTTTTGTCCAAAATGCACACAGCCGTCTATATATTCGTCCAACACCATTCGCTTTTCATCCTCTGTTGCATCACGAAAGAACTCCCAGGCAGTTTCAAAGGAGCGGAAATGAATATCAAATTTTTTAAGCCGGATACCGCTGCCTTCCAGCGATGTCGCGATATTAACGTAATGGTATACCCAGTATTCCCGGACTATTGCGATCCTTTTGACCTTACTGATAACGGCGAAGTAGAAAGAACGGTCCTCCGCGCAGACGAGATTGTCAAAGCGAATCTGATTATCTGTTAAAAAAGTCCGCAGATAAATCTTGTTCCACGGAACATCAGGGCCAACGATCAGAAATTTCGGATCCTCATGAAAATCAGTGATAATCAGGTAATCGCTCTTTTTACTTCTGTAAGACCTTTGCTCCTTCCTTATGCACATACCATTTTGACTGTCAACCTTATAATACATACATTCACAAACATCAACACTGCTTTCTTTAGCAAGCTTGTACCATTTTTCATAGGCTTGTCTGTCAATCCAGTCATCTGCATCCAGAAAATGGATATATTCACCTTTTGCTGCTGCAATGCCTTTATTTCTTGCAGCACCTGCATAAGCATGCTCCTGCGCCAGCACCCTGACCCTTGCATCTTTCTCCGCGTATTCTTTAAGTAACTCAAGCGAATGATCTGTCGAACCGTCATCAACACAGATAATTTCAATATTTTTCAGTGTTGAGCCGGTTACTGAATCCAGACATCTCCGGAGATACGGTTCTGCATTGAACACAGGGATCACGACCGATATCAGCGGCTGGTTCAAAACATTAGTATTATCCATCGCCTGCTTCTCCCAAGTTATTTTTAGGCATGTCAATAATTAAAACTCTTTTTCAATATGTAAAAATACTTAGCTGTTTCTCAATAAAAAGTTGTACAGGGCGCCTATCATACCGGCGTCGTTTTTCAGGGCAGCAAAACACAGCGTCGTGCTTTCATACACCGGCGGAATCAGTCTTTTACGCAGGGCGGCATCCAGCAGCGGGTACAGATAGTCTGACTGCGCTGAAATACCTCCTCCCACAATAATACGTTCCGGATTCAAAACATAACAGATGTTGGCAATGCCTGCCGCCAGAATGTCCATCTGTTTCGCAATCGCAGCCTTTGCATCC
>Ga0129306_1003354_pt1 | contig 12122 bp, 8 predicted proteins | sample P827metagenome_FD_94438 | JGI IMG/M metagenome (GOLD analysis project Ga0129306, IMG submission 94438) | Capybara group fecal microbial communities from Wisconsin, USA - P827 metagenome | ecosystem: Host-associated > Mammals > Digestive system > Large intestine > Fecal | place: USA: Wisconsin...
CCCATCGAGACCACCTACCAGAGCTACCTTGACACCAGAGAAGAGATTTTCAAGGGCAGAGACGACAAGTTCGTATGCCTTATGGACCTCGCTCTCATGGCTATGCGTAAATTGAAAAAAGAAGGCAAGCTTCAGGACCAGGAAGAAACCGACGAGATTAACGCATGCTCCATCGTGGTACCCGTTGAAGTTAACGGTGTTACCGAGGAGTGGCTCGTAAGCTTTAAGAACGAGACCCACAACCACCCTACCGAGATTGAGCCTTTCGGTGGTGCGGCTACCTGCCTCGGCGGCGCTATCAGAGATCCGTTGTCAGGTCGTTCCTACGTATATCAGGCTATGCGTGTGACCGGTGCGGCAGACCCCACCGTTCCCGTAAGCGAGACTTTAAAAGGCAAGCTCTCCCAGAAGAAGCTTGTTAAAGGTGCAGCCGCAGGTTACTCCTCATACGGTAACCAGATCGGTCTTGCAACCGGCTATGTCAAAGAAATTTACCATCCCAATTATGTTGCCAAGAGAATGGAAATCGGTGCCGTCATGGGTGCCGCTCCCAGAAGCAACGTAATAAGAGAAACTTCCGATCCCGGAGACATCATCATCCTTCTCGGCGGCCGTACCGGTCGTGACGGTTGCGGCGGTGCTACCGGTTCATCGAAGGTTCATACAGAAGCTTCCCTTGAGACCTGCGGCGCAGAAGTTCAGAAGGGTAACGCTCCTACCGAACGTAAGATTCAGCGTCTTTTCAGACGTCCCGAAGTTACCAGACTTATCAAGAAGTGTAACGACTTTGGTGCCGGCGGTGTATCCGTTGCCATCGGTGAGCTTGCAGACGGTTTGAAAGTTAACCTTGACCTCGTTCCCAAGAAATACGCAGGCTTAGACGGAACCGAACTTGCCATCTCCGAATCTCAGGAGCGTATGGCAGTAGTAGTAGACCCCAAGGATGCTGACACTTTCCTTGATTATGCTCGTGAAGAGAACCTCGAGGCAGTTAAGGTAGCAGAGGTTACCAAGGAGCCCCGTCTCGTTCTTTCCTGGAGAGGCAAAGAAATCGTTAACTTATCGAGAGCATTCCTCGACACCAACGGTGCTCATCAGGAGACCAGCGTTTACGTCGAGATGCCCGATGAAAAGAACAATTACTTTAAGAAGATTGCAATAGACAAAGTTGACGCGGCAGTTAAGAAAGAAAGCATGAGCGAAGCTTTGAAGGCTTCCCTTTCCGACCTTAACGAATGCTCACAGAAGGGTCTTGTAGAGACCTTCGACGCATCCATCGGTGCGGGTTCCGTACTCATGCCTTACGGCGGTAAGACTCAGCTTACCGAGACCCAGACCATGATTGCGAAGCTTCCTGTACTTGAGGGTAACTGCGATACCGTAACCATGATGAGCTACGGCTTCGATCCTTACCTTTCAAGCTGGTCACCTTACCACGGTGCCGTTTACGCAGTACTTTCATCCATGTCTAAGATCGTTGCTTCCGGCGGTGATTACAAGAAGATCAGATTCACCTTCCAGGAGTACTTTAGAAGAATGACAGAGGATCCCAAGCGCTGGAGCCAGCCTTTTGCCGCACTCCTCGGTGCTTACGATGCTCAGATAGGCTTCGGCCTTCCGTCCATCGGCGGTAAGGATTCGATGTCCGGAACCTTTAACGAGATTGATGTTCCTCCCACATTGGTTTCTTTTGCTGTAGACGTGGCCAAAGAACGCAACGTAGTAACGCCCGAGCTTAAGAAAGCCGGCGACAGACTGATCTACTTCCCGATTGAGCATGACGAATACGACATGCCCGATTACGAGAGCACCATGGCTATGTTTGAATTCGTAGGCAAGCTTGCTGCCGAGGGTAAGATTAAGGCTGCTTACACCACAGATTCAAACGGTGTTGCCGTAGCCGCTGCCAAGATGGCTTTCGGTAACGGTCTGGGAGTTTCATTCAATGCAGATGTTGAGCTTGACGAGCTCTTCGATAACGCGCTCGGCGGAATCCTTGCCGAGGTAAGCTCACTTCCCGAGTCTGAGGAGGTTGAGTTTGTATATGTAGGTAAGGTTAACGATACGGCTTCTTTTACCTACAAGGACGAGACACTCGCTCTTGCAGATGCGCTTGAGTGCTGGAAGAAACCTCTCGAGAAAGTATTCCCCACCAAGGCTTACAAGGGTACCGAAGCTCTTGAAGACAAGATTTACAAGGCTGACAGTGTATACGTATGCAAGCACAAGGTTGCCAAGCCTACGGTATTCATTCCCGTATTCCCCGGCACCAACTGCGAATATGATTCGAAGAAGGCATTTGAAAGAGCCGGTGCCAACACTATTGTCAAAGTATTTAAGAACTTAAATCCCGAGGATATCAGAGATTCCGTTGCCGAGTTTGAAAGCGCAATCGCTCAGGCACAGATCATCATGTTCCCCGGCGGATTCTCCGCAGGTGACGAGCCCGACGGAAGTGCCAAGTTCTTTGCTACCGCTTTCAGAAACGAGAAGCTTAAAGAGGCTGTTATGAAGCTCTTGAATGAGCGCGACGGCTTAGCGCTCGGTATCTGTAACGGTTTCCAGGCACTTATCAAGTTAGGCCTTGTTCCTTACGGCGAGATTATAGACGCTCAGGGAGCAGATTCGCCCACACTTACATACAACACCATCAACCGCCACATCTCCAAGATGGTTTACACAAAGGTTGTTTCCAATAAGTCCCCTTGGCTTCAGGGCGCGACTCTCGGTGCTACCTACTGTAACCCCGCATCTCACGGAGAAGGCCGTTTCGTAGCATCACAGGAGTGGATTGACAAGCTCTTCGCTAACGGTCAGGTGGCTACCAGATATGCCGATCCCGAAGGCAACATCTCAATGGACGAGGAATACAACATCAACGGTTCCTACGCATCCATCGAAGGTATCACTTCCGCAGACGGCAGAGCTCTCGGTAAGATGGCTCACTCGGAGAGAAGAGGACAGTCCGTTGCCGTTAACATCTACGGCGAGCAGGACATGAAGATCTTCGAATCCGGTGTTAACTACTTTAAGTAAGATTTTTAAACGGGCGTGCATTTTTTGCACGCCTGTGCTATATTTATTCCCATGAATCAGATAAACTTTCAGAAGAAGATGGACGAAATCCTTGCATGCGAGGACACCCGCGCCAAGAGTCTTCTGCTTCAGTGTTGCTGCGCTCCCTGCTCGAGCCACTGTCTGACGGTACTTGAGGATAAGATAAGCATTACCGCTTATTACTACAACCCCAACATCACCGACAGAACCGAGCACGACAAGCGCGCCGAGGAGCTTAAGAGACTGGTGGGTATCCTTAACAGCGAGTTTCCCGGTGCCGACATCGAATATGCGGAAGGCCCTTTTGAACCCGAAAAGTTTTACGCCGCCGCCCGCGGACTTGAACAGGAACCGGAACGCGGAGCCCGCTGCGCCAAGTGCTTTGAGTTAAGATTACGCGAGACTGCCCGTAAGGCCAAGGCCGAGGGCTATGATTATTTTGCCACCACCTTAACTTTAAGCCCCCTTAAGGATGCCCGTTTAATTAATGAAATAGGAGAGCGTATAGCGCGTGAAGAAGGCGTTTCATGGCTGTGCTCCGACTTTAAAAAGAAGGAAGGCTTTAAGCATTCCGTTGAATTAAGCGATAAATACGGACTCTACCGCCAGGACTACTGCGGCTGTCCGTTTTCGAAAAGAGGAAATTAATTATGAAAAAAATTCTTGAACTTATATCAGAAGAGGTCATGTCTGCTTTTGAGAAGGCAGGTTATGACAAGACCGCAGGTAAGGTAAGCGTATCTAACCGCCCCGACCTCTGCGAATACCAGTGTAACGGCGCTATGGCTCTTGCCAAGGCTTTAAAGACAGCACCTATTAACATTGCGAATGCAGTGGCAGAGAACCTTAAAGACAGCAAGGTATTTTCCGAAGTTAATGCTGTTATGCCCGGATTTATTAACTTAAACATTAATCCCGACTTTCTTTCGCAGTACGTGGCTAAGATGAGTGAGGATGACAAGTTCGGCTTTGAGCCTGCAGCTAAGCCCCTTAAGATTATGCTCGATTACGGCGGACCCAACGTAGCCAAGGCACTTCACGTAGGTCACTTACGTTCCGGCGTTATCGGTGACGCTATTAACCGTATCTGTAAGTACATGGGTCACGAGACCATCAGCGACATTCACTTGGGCGACTGGGGTACCCCCATGGGTCTTATTATGCACGAGCTTTCTTTGCGCAAGCCCGACCTTCCGTACTTTGACGACTCTTACACGGGAGAGTATCCTTCGGAGCCTCCTTTTACCGTAGCAGACCTTGAAGAGATTTATCCTACCGCTTCCAAGAAGTCCAAAGAAGACGACGAGTACAAGGCGAAGGCTCAGGAAGCTACTTACAAGCTTCAGTCCGGCGTTCGCGGATACCGCGCACTCTGGAACCATATCATTAATGTTTCCGTAACCGATATGCGTCGTATTTACGACAATCTCGGCGTACACTTCGACCTTTGGAACGGTGAATCTTCCGTGCACGACGTAATTCCCGGCATGGTTCAGTATATGAAGGACGGCGGCTACGCTTACATCAGCGAAGGCGCTCTTGTAGTTGACGTTAAGGAAGACACAGATACCAAGGAAATGCCTCCATGCATTATCCTTAAGTCCGACGGAGCATCTCTCTACAACACTACCGACCTTGCTACCATCATGGCAAGGAAGGAAAAGTACAATCCCGACCGCTTCATCTACCTTACCGACAAGCGTCAGGACTTATACTTTGAGCAGGTATTCCGTTGCGCTCACAAGACCAAGCTCGTAGACGAAGATACCAACCTTGCCCATGTAGGCTTCGGTACCATGAACGGCAAGGACGGCAAGCCCTTCAAGACCCGTGACGGCGGAGTTATGCGCCTTGAAACCCTCATGAACGATATTAACGAGGCTACCTATGCCAAGATCAAAGAAAACAGGGATATGAGCGAAGAAGACGCTAAGCGCATTTCTCAGATAGTAGGCCGCGCTGCACTTCGTTATGGCGATTTATCCAATATTCCTTCCAAGGATTACATCTTTGATATGGACCGCTTTATTTCTTTTGAAGGCAACTCAGGTCCTTACATTTTGTACACTATCGTTCGTATTAAGTCTATTCTTGAAAAGTATGTTCAGTCAGGCAAGAAAGTCGAAGACTGTAAGATTGCCGGCATCGACAACGCTTCCGAGAAAGAACTTATGAAGGAACTTACTTACTTCTCACAGACAGTGGAATCTGCCTATGAGGAACTTGCGCCCAGCAAGATTTGTGCATTCATCTACGATCTTGCCAACGCTTTCAACTCTTTCTATCACGAGACCAAGATTCTGTCCGAGGAAGATGTTAAGAAGCAGGGCTCATACATTGCACTTATCAATCTCACAAAGAAGGTGCTGGAAACATGCATAGGCATGCTCGGCTTTGAAGCACCCGAAAGGATGTAAATGAGAATAGGACACGGTTACGATGTTCACAAGCTTACGGAAGGCCGTAAGCTCATTATAGGCGGCGTGGATATCCCTTACGAGAAGGGACTCCTCGGACACTCCGATGCGGATGTCCTTACCCACGCCGTTATGGATGCGCTTCTCGGCGCTGCCGCTCTTGGCGATATCGGGCTTCACTTCCCCGATACCGACGAGCGCTACAAAGGCGCCGACAGCATCAAGCTCCTCGAGCATGTGGGCGATTTGCTTCAGGAGAAGCTCTACTATGTCGAGAACATAGATGCCACGATTCTCGCCCAGGCGCCCAAGATGCGCCCCCATATCGATGCCATGCGAGAGAACATTGCAAAGGCTCTTAAGATCGAGGTATCTTGCGTTAACGTTAAGGCCACTACCGAGGAGGGACTGGGCTTTACAGGAGCAGGAGAAGGCATCGCGGCACACGCTGTTTGCCTGCTCGGATCGTACAAAGATATGCAGTCTCCGGGCCTTGGTTGCGCGGGTTGTCAGGGGTGCGCAAGGTTCTCTTAAAGCGCCTTTTTGCGGCATTGAAATTTTCCGCATTTTTTTGAAAATTATGCTTGACATTCAAGCACTGCTTTTGTATACTAATCAAGTCGGTTGAGACACGGGGTCTTAGCTCAGCTGGGAGAGCATCTGCCTTACAAGCAGAGGGTCATAGGTTCGAGCCCTATAGGCCCCACTTATTCGACTTAAATGAATATGGCGAGATAGCTCAGTTGGCTAGAGCATGCGGTTCATACCCGCAGTGTCGAGGGTTCGAATCCCCCTCTCGCTATTTAAATACCGGGGTGTGGCTCAGGTGGTAGAGCGCCACGTTAGGGACGTGGAGGCCGCAAGTTCAAGTCTTGTCACTCCGATTTAAGCAGAAGCCTTTAGATATAAGGTTTCTGCTTTTTTCTTTTTCCGAGATACGTCTGAAAATATAAGCATTCCCCCAAATGTTCTCAAAAATACTTTCCCCAAATTATTAAGATTGTTTAAGAATTGTCGTAGTTTGTTGACTTTAAGCCTGCTAAATGTGAATATTGTATTGTAAATAATATGAGGGGGTACATTTATGGTTAGAAAGCAAATAGCGTTTCATAAACGTCTGCTATGCACATTTGTCATAAGCACCATGCTTTTGGCAGGTTGCGGTAAAGACGTAAGTGAATCCGTAGAAAGCACGCAGGCAGAAAGTATTGTCGAAGAAGAATCAAAAGAAGTAGTAAGCAAAGAGGATAACTCTGTTGAGGCTTCTACAGAGTCTGATATAGAGGAGGAAACTCCGCTTCATGCATACAGACAATCCGATGACGGCACTTGGGAGTGCGACGGATATATATACAAGTATCGTCTTGAGATTACAGGAAGAGTGCCTAATTCAGCGTACGATACAACGTATGTCTTTCTTAGCAATATAGAGGATATATCATTTGACCGAGCATGGAAAGCGGCAGGTTATAGCAGCAATTCAGATGATTATTTTTCGCCTGAGGACGCAGTATGTGTAGGATGGGAGAGGGCAACAGAATCGAATATAAATGCAGATTATTCTCTCCTAAATGACTCTGCACTTAAAGACAAAATCCTTGCAGATTACGAAGAAGCTTATGGATATTGGATGTGGTTTGCAGGATCGGCTCCCATGGATGGTGATTGCTTAAAGGAAGAAGAATACGGTAATTATTACGCCTTCGATTATCCCGGAATCACTACGATGGACGAGTTTAAAAAGTTCCTAAGGACACGTTTTACCGATGAAATTATCGAATCTAAGCTTGAGGGTGATTTCTTTAAGGAATACGACGGCAGACTTTATGTTTTGGATGCTGCCCGCGGCTCTGACTCAAGTATAAATCATGTAGATTATGAAGTATACTATGATCAAGGCAAAGATGAGGGTGAAATCGTTGCCTTAATTTATAGACAAAGCTTTGATAAAGAAACCTACGAGCCTTATCTCACAGGAGAAGTAGACGTAGAATATATTCAGTTTACCATGGAAGATGACGGTGCGGTGTTTAACACATTCCCGACGATTTGGTAGGAATAAGACTTATAAAAACCTTGAAAATAAAGCGTTTTCAAGGTTTTTTATTTTCGGAAATAATTCTACCTTAATGGCAGTGAATACTCTCCGTTAACGTACCAGTCGTTAACGTATGAGTTACCGTACCAGGTTTGTGTGGTTCTTTTCTTTTTGCCGTCAGGGTCAGTATAAAACTTGTAGTATTTATCGCCTTTTGCGAGTCTATCGCGAGAGATGTGCATTAGGTATTCATAAGTTGAAGGTGCTTTCACATGCAGCGTATTGCCATTAACATAGTACTCAAAATTGGCCTCTTTGCCGGCCGGGCAACGCACAATAACGCCGTCGGTTAAATCCAGATATGCGTATTCGATTTGATTCCAGGCGGAAATGTCCGGATAATAGTAGTATTCTGCAAGAAGATTTTTAAAGTCGATAAGGCTTCCTGTTTCGTAGTGCTTGATTTGCATGTTTCCATAATGCAGCGGGTAGAAATCTTTCCATATCAATCTGACTTTTTCATTAGATACTTTTACGTCAGAAGGACCGAAATAATTAATAACCATGTTGATGTTAAGAGGCAATACATTGGAAGTGGCAATGTATTCGCTAAGATTGTCAGGCGTCACAAAAGTTGGGAACATCATGCTTCCGCTATACCGTGGATTGTGTTCGCGGGGGGTTGAGTCCCAAAATGAAAAAGACTCTACGTCGTATTCACAGCCGGAAAACAGGTCAAGGTCATCAATGCCGCCCAAAATTATCCCTTTAAACAGTTCCTCAAATTCTTTTTGGTAGTAGTCGGTATAGGTAATAGGCTCCGGCCCAAACGTATCGACAGATGCCATATACTTGATACCGTTAATTTCGAATTCGTATTCCGCCATTCTCGAATGGCCGACAAAGCCTTCAGACAAATAATCTTTGCCGGAAGTGAAGCCATATGCGGAAGAGAGAGCTTCTTCAATTATCGGGTCCGATTTAGCCAGAATTTCTCTAATTTCGTTCTCATCGGGAGCGTCATTACAACCGGTAAAAACAAGTGATGCAAGTAAACTCACAATCCATATGAGTGATAAAACACGTCTTTTTTGTCCCATATACATATTCTCCCCATAAAGTCCTATAACTATAGCCACTTTTAACATATCAAAAATACTTTTTGTTAACAAGTAGCAAGGTTTATATTTCAAGGCAAAAGAAAGCCCGCAGGCAGCTAAACCCGCGGGTGTATATGTAAGCAAAAAGTAAAAACGATATTAATTGTGTAAGAAGTTCATAATCACCAGAATCCATATATGCACAGGATAGATCACATAGAACAGATACTTGCTGAATGCTGTATTCTTACCACGTTTGCCGTTATACAAAAGTATAAAGGGAATTACCAGAATCATGCCCCACTCGTTGTCAAAGCACAAATGGCTGTACAGCGAACAAGCGCCCGTAAACGTGACAAGTGTATGCGCCAGCAAAAGAAGGCCAAAAGCTCCTATTCCGATACATTGCAAAGCCTTTTTTTTGCGGAAGAACCACATGATTACCGCTACAGGAAGCATGTAGAGTCCGCCTTCCGAAAAAGGACACATGCATACAACGATAACCGCGACAAGAACGTTTCGGACGATATGATTGTGCTGCTTTATGTTTTCCAGGCACCAGATGAGGGCAAATAATAGCGCGAGAGTCATGAATATATTGTTGGGGCCGGTCACCCCAAAGTAGCTGTATTTGCCTGTGCCAGGGTTAACATTGTGGAAATATAGATTGATGGCTACATTTCCGGCAAGCATTATCAACGCCGCAACAGAGAGCCTCAAAAGGTACTTGGCGCGGCTTCTTGTGTGGTAGAAGCCTTCTATCATCAGGTACAGAAACAGCGGTGAAACAAATCTTGTGACCAAAGAAATCCATTGCGGCATGCTTCCATATAGCCACAGATGTGAGTGAATGTGATCTAATATCATAAATAGCAGAGCTATTATCTTAAGTTTGTATGCGTCGAGTCCTTTTTCCATTTCAGCCTCCTTTTGTGAACACTTTTTCTTTTACATTAAAATGCTACATTTCAAATCTAAAAACCCGACACACAAATTTCTATAGATGTTCTAAAGATGCTCGAAAGGTTATAAAAAGGCACAAAAAAGGGGAACCCTAAAGGATTCCCCGTAATTATACTTCAATCGCTTACCGTGCAAAGAATGCGACACCGACCGCGCCGGGGCCTACATGGGTCCCGATGACGCAGCCGATACCGGTGATGTATTCCGGGTTGTATGGGTCTACACCACTTGGAAGAAGATGAAGTGAATCAGCAATGTATTTGTCTAAAAGTGTACGATCCGTACCGCTGTACACGAAGCGAAAGGCGCGGGAAAAGTCGATTCCGCCGGAGGCGTTTATAAGCTCCACGAGCTTGTTGTGAATGTTCTTGGAGCCGCGAGCCTTGCCGAGGAGAGCAACTTCGCCGTCATATATAGTGATGACCGGCTTGATACCCAGTAGGGAGCCTGCCAGGGCGGTGGCGGAGTTAATTCTTCCGCCCTTCTTCAGGTATTCAAGAGTATCAAGCATGGCCACCAGCTTAACTTTTTTAATGTCGACGGTGAGACTTTCGATAATCTCATCCACCGACTTCCCTTCGTCGCGAAGCCTTACAGCCTCTAAGACAAAGAGCATTTCAGCCACGCACACGTTAAGTGTGTCGAAGACTTTTACGCGACCGTCATACTCACTTGCCGCCAGGCATGCGCTTTGGTAACAGCCGGAGAGACGGGAGGAGAGAGTAAGTATCAATGCCTCATCGTCAGGACCCATAGCTTCCTTCAGAGCCTCCTCATAATCGTAAGGAGAAATCTGGCTCGTAGTGGGGAGAGTGTCGCTTTCTATCAATTTTTCAAAGAACTCGTTGTTGGTAATGTCTATCTTATCAAGGTAATCTTTATCACCGAAATGCACCTTCATGGGAAGCAGGGTAACATTTAACTTCGTGGCTTCCTCGGGCGTAAGATCCGAAGCCGAGTCCACCAAAATCTTTAAACTCATGTACTAAATAGTCCTTTTTTATTCTGTATACACGTGTTAGTATATTCACAAAAAGAAAAAGAAACAATATGCAATATTGAACGCAAATGTTATTTATTTGAAAATTTGGATTAAAGTGTTGATAAAATAACATTTCTGTGGCAATATGTTTAATAGTAAATCGCAAAAGGAGTATAAAATGGACTCAAGAATAAGATATACCAAGTTTAGAATAAAAGTAGCTTTTTTTGAACTCTTAAAGAACTGCCCCGTGGATAAGATGACGGTCAAGGGGATATGCGACATTGCCATGGTCAATCGCGCCACCTTCTACAAGTATTACGACAGTGCGGCAGACCTTATGAACAAGATAGAAGAGGAAATGTTAGACAGCCTCGAGGAACAGCTTAAGAAAGTCGACCTTACCAATCACAGAGCAAATTTCACGATTATCTTAAAGGACGTCTATGATAATGCATCCAATTACGAGATGCTTTTTGAAAAGAGCGGTGACGGGCGATTCAGAGACAGATTCTTTAATCTGTTTTACAAGAGAAACATGGAATTAATCGAGATGTATTTCCCAAATCTCCCTTACCCCGATAAGCGCAGGCTTTATTACTTCATCGCCGAGGGATTAATCGGTATCATGAAGACCTGGATGGCGGAAGGCTGCAAGGACCCTATCGATGAAGTGGTAGGCTTAATGGTAGCCCTCATCGATACCATTAACAAGAACTTCAAAGGACAATAAAAAAGCTCCGCAAGCTTCACCGGCCTGCGGAGTTTTCTTTGACTAAGATAACTATTTGTCCTGCTTAATCAGCTCGCGGATAGCCTCGACAGCCACTTCAATGGCGCCTTCGGTATCGTGAACCTGCTTGTTGGGAAGGCCTTTCTTGGCACGTTCCTGATTGGCTACTACAAGGAAGCAGGAGCCTACGCGGACTCTTAAGAAGCTTCCTGCGATAAATAATGCAGCAGACTCCATCTCGGACGCAAGACAGCCCATTTTAAGCCATGCCTGCCACTTATTCTCAAGCTCGTAGCTTACAGGCATAATCTCGGGCTCATGCTGGCCAAAGAAAGAATCCTTACACTGCACAACGCCCACATGGTGCTTGAAACCAAGCTTCTTAGCTGCATTGGAAAGAGCGGTGGTAACGTTAAAATCGGGAACTGCGGGATACTCTATAGGAGCGAACTCGCGGCTGGTGCCTTCCATTCTGACAGCACCGGTAGCGATTACAACATCGCCGCCTTCAACATCTTCCTGCATACCGCCGCAGGTACCTACGCGGATAAAGGTCTTGGCGCCGGCTTTGCTTAATTCATCGATAGCGATGGCTGCGCTGGGACCGCCGATACCCGTTGAAGTTACGGACACCTTAACACCGTCAAGGGTACCCGTATAAGTCACATATTCTCTTGAATCGGCAATGAGCTTCGGATTGTCGAAGTGTGCCGCAATCTTCTCGCATCTCTTGGGATCGCCGGGAAGAATTACGTACTCGCCCACATCGCCGGGGCCTATCGCCGTATGATACTGCTTACCTGAACCTTCTGTATAATCTACCATAAATCTA
>Ga0129306_1003355_pt1 | contig 12116 bp, 11 predicted proteins | sample P827metagenome_FD_94438 | JGI IMG/M metagenome (GOLD analysis project Ga0129306, IMG submission 94438) | Capybara group fecal microbial communities from Wisconsin, USA - P827 metagenome | ecosystem: Host-associated > Mammals > Digestive system > Large intestine > Fecal | place: USA: Wisconsin...
ACCTATGCTCCTTTACATTATAAATTCTGTAGCCAGCAGCTAGGCTATAACTTATTTTGATTAAGTTAATAGTAACTTTCAATTGGAGTATCCTAATGTTAATTATTCTTAACAGGACATTAGAGAAGGTTAGTTCGTTCATTTTTTACAGAGCATTACATTAATTGTATTGTTACAAGAGCTTGTCCCACCGTCTTAAGTATCACATGCTGCTTACTCAGATGTTGCATCTCTAATGGTATCCCACAATAAGGTATTTTCATTGGATGAAACCTGATTATATGATGCTTTAGTCAGTATTTTTGCTTAGGATATTCCTTTTCTGATTCATTAATCCTTTCTATAGAGAGGTAGTGATATCATCGAGAATAAGGTTACTAATAAACTTTTCCGCCTTTTTCTTTGACAACACTTTTAACCGCGTTATGATTGCCTTAAAATTCACCTCCTCTTCACATACAATGGCTAACTTTCTTTCTGCTAGTGCTTTATTGCTTCCATACAATACTTATATTTATTACCTAAATCCACAAATGACTGTTAGCTACAAAAAATCACTTATCTCTATAGAAAAGAAATAGCCTATAATTTTAGTAACTTATTCTTTTGCTTGTCCATATCGTAATTATGTTAAAATTATGGTATGGTTCACAGTATTTTATTAGTGGAGTTAATGTCTCCGTTATAGCATAACTGTTATATTACAGTCAATCTTATGTAGTGACTATGGTAAGCCTAAAATTCTAAATAGCCAAAAAAACCTTCCTTTTTTTGACTATTACAGTATTTTCCTATTTCTCCCAAGATAAAAAAGCGGAGAGCATCTAGCTTCTCCAGCTTTCTGTAAGCTTTTAGAAATTACTTCTGCATTTTTTTATAGGATATATCATATTACAAGCAAAGAAAAAGCCTTAGAAACATTGATAATACCAAGTCCCTAAGACTATACGTCCTACTCCCATTCGATTGTAGTCTGTCATTTATAATATATTGATTTTATTTTTTATCAAGTATTATTGATGGCGAAAAGCCCTAAATAGCAAATAAAAACATTCCCAAAAATGATAATACTAAATAAAAGATTGCTTCGTGTTTGATGACAACTGAAGATGATGTTATTTCATCTTTTTCGTTGCTATTTTTTTTCAAGATGATGTGAAAGAATGCTTTAAAGATAAAATATCCGATAATAGCTCCTAGGGTGTTCATAATTAAATCATCTGTCGTTGTGGTTCGACTTTGAGTGAACAATTGACTTAACTCAATACATAAGGATAACAAAAAGCCCGACAAGGCAACCTTTTTAATTGTTCGAAATTGTTTCCAAATCAATGGTAACAAAAATCCTAATGGTATCGTCATTATAATATTCAAAACATAGGGCATGATTACCTCAGAACTAGAAAATGGAACTAAATAAATTCGATCAAATTCAGATGTAGATGCGGTAACAAACCTTTGCACATCCCAGATTGTTCCTATACCTGTTACGCCATAAACAGCTCCCAGATACAATAAAAAAATAAATACCCATAGAAGATGCTTACGGGAAACTCCTCCTTCCCTCTTCTTAGCCCTTAGATAAAATCCTTTTTGAAATACAATACATAAAATACATATGCGAATAATGTTAATTAAATAATCAGTATGAGCAACATACATAATACATGTACGAATATAGGCAATTAAATATTTAATTATTAACACAATAGTCCTGGTTCTAAAAATGTATACAAATGTATTCAAATTAGATAATTCGCACTTATTCTATCTTATGATAGTTTTAAGTCTTGGATGTACCAGTTCATAAAGCTCGTTATAACTAACTGATTCCTAGTTACAACTCACTAAATTATCCTACAACCGTATTTTAAAATTTTATAATTTAAAGATTTATTTAACCCCTAGTTCTTCCAGTAAAATATATGCTTCATTTCTGAGGTACATATATTTGTGATTAAATATTCTTTTAATATCAATTCAAAATTAACTTACTTTTAATCTATTTTCTAATATCTCCTTAACTTTTTTATAATTTGTATATAAAGTAATGTCATTATCATATTTTCTATTTAGTATATTTTTACTTGCATTAATATCAGCGTGAAACTCACCACATTTAGGACAAGTAAATACATCACCATCTCTTTTACCAAAGCCGCCACAAACACTACATGCTTTACTTGTATAGGCTGGATTTATATAAGTATATTTAATACTATAAAAATCACATTTATACTCTAATCTTTCTCTTATATAACCTTTAATCCATCTTGATAATTTACGTTTTACATCTTTAAGATACTTGTCGTTACAATTAACAAAATCTAAGTTTTCCAAAACTATTTCTTTCGGTTTTTCTTCTTTTATTAATTGATTCAGTGAATAGTTTATATAAGATTTTACTGTTTGGTCATGTTTTAATTTATTATGATTATATTTTACTTTTCCTAGATTGTTTTCTTTTATTTTATTAGCTTTCTCAATATTATCTTGTTCAATATATTGGTTATACAATGCCCAAAATCTATTTCTTTGAGTATTAACTTTATTTAATCTTTCAGTTTCCTTACTAAGATAATTATTAAGATTTTCTCCATAAAAATTTTCACTTGATACTGCAAATAAATATCTATAACCTTTATCTATTCCTATAATATTAGTACTTTTATTCTTTCTAGTTTTTATTTTTAAAGGACAATTTATAACTATTCTATTATCTATTATTTTAACTATCATTGTTCTATCATACTTATTGTTGTCAGTTAATTCTATAGATATTCTTTTACCTTTCTTTGTAGAAGTTATATTAATACAATCATTTTTGTAAGAATATAGTCCAGTATCTATAGAAAATGTTTTCCCTACTTTAGAATATGGTATATGTCCTTTATATTTTCTAGTATATCTTCTAATAAGATTATTTAGATATTTAAAATTTAAGTTTTTGTTTTCAAATATCTTAGGAATATCAAATTTTTGATTGGTTAATACTTTATGATAATAACTATTAAATTTAACAATATAATTTATATAATGTTTATCTTCATATGATAAATTCTCATTAACCTTAACCTGTTTTTTAATTTTATTCTTTATATTAGACCATTGAGAGTTAATATTTCCTATAGCTTCAGTTAATGCTAATTTCCAATAACGAGCAGGTAATTTCCATTGTTTTGCAAACTCTGATTTTACCCATTCATTTCTTATTTGTCTTTCCTTGTTTAATAATGGGATACTATTAATTCCGCTATATCTTGAATAAACATAATTCTTTACATTCTTATATTGATTAGCTATAAATTTTAATTCATCTAACATTTCTGTATCTAATTTATAAGAATATTGTTTAACATTTTTAATAATAGTTCCCATTATCTTTCACCTCATTTTTTCTAGTATCTTCTATAACTTGTTTATATATTAGTGTTCCCACATTATTAACACTTATTATTTATAACGCTATATTGATAAGGTGAATAAAATGACTATTAGTAATTACGTCTATAATTTAATAGTTAAAGATTTAGAAAAATAATTAATTCTTTAAGGTTTACTTTTAAAGTATAAGTATTTATAAAATTTTAAAATACGGTTGTTTAATTATCTAATCGACATCTGTATATATTTTTAGAGCGTTCAATATGGTTCGTTACTCCATACCAGTTCTCTTATGAACTTCTCATATTTTCATATGAGCACAGACTATATCACTTCCCTATTTTTAGGGAACTCCCCATTTTCCCACACTTGCAGGTACGAGATTCCTCTCTAGTCGTTGAGCCTTCCCCTATTCGGGGCTTGGTTGCTGATTACCCATTACTTTAGCACTTAGGATTTAACCTTATGCTATCCCAGTTATTTTTTCTACTTTCGTAACATTCACGTCTAGGTTTATTTCATCCTTACGTTTTAGTTAACTAGGCTTTAGGGACTTCCAGCAATTAAAGGAGTTTTGTATGATTTTAAATCATCACTCTACACTCTTTACGAATGTAGGGAGCTTTTGTTTTAAAAATATACTTTTGTCTATATTTATTTATATTTGAGTATATTTTTAACAACTAATTAGTTGCTCCTTGTTGTTGAATCAAAATTTAATTATTGGCATGATTATAATATCAACAAAAATTTAAGAATAAGTGAATACAATCTTAAGATTTTCTGAATGTTTATTTTGTAGTGCTTTCATTACAAACCTTCTCTATCTTATTTGCAGCTGCACTAGCTCCTCCAGCTTTCCGTAAGCTTTTAGAAATCACTTCTGCATTTCTTTTGTAGGATATATCATTTAATACTTGTAAAACAGTTTCTGGAATACTATTTACAGCATCTGACTTCAACCTTTTTCCAGCATTTAATTCTGCTACTCGATTTGCCACCATAGCTTGTTCACTGTGTAATGGAAATAAAACTGATGGTACACCAAAATATAAACTTTCGCTTATGCTGTTCATTCCACAATGAGTAATAAATACATCAGTTTGTTGTAAAACTTTTAATTGTTTAACTTTAGGATAAACCTTAAAATTATCTGGTAACTTACCCAAGCTAAAAATATCTGCCTTCTCTCCAACAGACATAATAACTTGACAATCCACATCACCTAATGCCTTAATGCAGTTTTCATAAAAATGTCTATTTTGATTCAGTACGGTCCCCAATGAAATGTAAATCAGCGGATATTTCTTTTTAATTTGTTCTACTTCTGGAACCCGGAAAGAAGGCCCTACAAAAGCATACTTATCCGAAAATGTTTCTACCATAGGCTGAAATTCTTTAGATGTATAAACAATTGTATCAGTATCATTGTCATTTTGGATAATACTTATAAAGTTTTTTACATTATAACCTTTTTCCCTGAGGAGCTTTATCTTTTTATTAATTCTTGGAATACCTATAAACATACGAAACATTTCTTTTAACCCCTGTTTTATTAGCTTTGCAGTATATTTATTCATTGCAAAAGTCGTAGTAGAGCAAATATATGGTACATTTAATTTTATTGCAAATAATTTTCCCCAAATACACATAGAATCTGATACTATACAATGTGGCTGAAATTCTTTAAGATCTCTACATACCTTTTCATCTAGACTCATAGTCATATCTGCTGCCATCTCTATAAGGGATGCAAAATCCTTTCCCACTTTCTTTTCTATATCCGGTGTAAGTTCTGGCAAATAGTTATCACATGGAATAAATTTTGCACCTGCAGTTTCAATCTTCTCCTGAAATTCATAAAATGAATAATACCAAACTTCATGACCACGTTTTACTAATTCATCTACTACTGCTATAGTAGGATTAGTGTGCCCATGAGCTGGGATACTGAAAAATACTATTTTACTCATCATGTTCTCCTTCAGACTCACTAAATTTTTTTATTTCTTTGGCAAAAATAAGTGAATCTTCTTCCGATTCTGATGGATAAATCTCCCGCGCTTTACCTGCAAAAATTGCATCAGCAATCTTAGAAAAAATCTCATACCGTTCAATTGCAATACCTTTTTTAGCATCTGCAAGCAAAATTAAAGTATCTCCTGAAGAAATATCAAACATATCTCTCACTTCCTTTGGAATAACAATCTGCCCCTTTGGACCTACCTTCACAGAACCCATATATTTATCTTCCCAAGCTTTTTTATTCATAGCACTCTTCCTCTCAGTATTACTTTTTATACTAGTTATACTTAACATACTCTTATATGAAGATTTTGTCAATATAACTATATTACTAAATAAAAATATACCATTACAAAAAACTCCTAGCCTATTGTCTAGGAGTGTATAACATAAGTCTTACATGAAAGTTCATCCATCTTAAACAAAAAGTCCCTCAAATCTAAAGTCTGAGGGACATACAAAACTCTTCAATATGAATATTAGTTTCAATCTAATTATGCACGTATATCTCCGCCTAAATGAATTTTTCTTTCGCATAAGTTAGAAATAGGACAATTATCACATAATGGGTTTGTTGGTCGGCAATATTCCCTTCCAATAACCCAAATAGGAGTAGTAAGTTTTCCTGGAAAATCAGGATAAATTAGTTTCGCCACTTCAGTCACTTGCTCCAATGTATCACTCTTAACCAATCCAATTCTTAAGAAGACTCTTCTAACATGTATATCATAAGCAATATCAATAATATGAGCATCCTTTACATAGACGCCTTTATCTCTTACTAATAACATTGTTCCAAGAGCAGCTTTTTTTGAACTAATACCTTTAAAAGCACATAATCGGCCAATTATTTCTTTAGCACTGTCTGTACTTGACCAAATATTAGCAGCATTTCCTTGATAATTATCTATAATATGCTTACTCGCTAAATAAAGATAATTAGCTATTCTTCCTGGATATCTATGTAAAGCAGGCTTATCTTTTATCGCCGCCTCTATTTCATGCTCATATCCCTCACTACCCATCTTGTGCATATCATAATGACCTAGTCTTTTCTTTAAGTGAAATGGTAAAGACCACGCTAATTCAGCTTTTGTAGATTGATCAGATATTAATCCAAAAATGAATGCATTAGCATTGTTCACAATAAATTCCCTTGCTTCTTGTGAAATCAATGACCCAATCAAAACACTCTGATCTAAACAAGATTCTTCATAGTAAGCTAACAATTTTTCACTTAACTCATTTTTTCTTAAATATTCTGATTCCATAGTTTTAAGTATGACCTCCATCTTTTTGCTCCATTTTTAATAAGTATTCTTCACTAACAATGCATCTTTCTCTACCATAGGTCCCTCTACAATATAGCTATTCTTATTTATTTAACAGGGTTTCAGAAACCAAAACCTATCAACCTTTCACCCTCTCAATCCTCGTAACACATTCTGTATGAGCGGTCTGAGGAAACATATCTACTGGTTGTACTTCTAGGGTTTTGTATCCTAAGTCATTTAATATTCTTAGATCTCTTGCAAGGGTTGCTGGGTAACAAGATACGTGGACTATTTTTTGTGGGGACATTTTTGCTTCTGATGGATAAATTTTATTTTTTAAAATTTACGTTAATTTCTTCTCCTAAATATACCTTAGTTAAAGACGGTTCTGTCTTACTTATTATTTTCCCAGCTCTTATAGAGTAACAAACAGGAACTTGACGTCTTATAGCATCATAGCCATTTTCGGCTGGTAAAATTATAAGATTACCAGGCTTACCTACTTCTATACCATACTTATTTTCTATATTTAAAGTTTTTGCTGAATTAGTTGTTATGAATTTAATAGAATCATCTATCTCATTATACCCCATAATTTGACATACATGTAATCCAAAATGCAACACTTGAAGCATATTACCAGTTCCAAGTGGATACCATGGATCAAAAATATCATCATGCCCAAAACAAACATTAATATTAGCATCCTTTAGTTCTTTTACTCTAGTAACTCCTCTACGCTTTGGATATGTATCAAACCTTCCTTGTAAATGTGTATTTACAAGAGGATTTGCAACAAAGTTTATATCAGACATTTTTAAAAGTCTAAACAATTTATATGTATAAGCATTGTTATAAGAATGCATAGCTGTAGTATGACTAGCTGTAACTTTATTTTTCATTCCTGTTTCCAATGCCCTAGTAGCTACAGTTTCTAAAAATCTTGATTGTTCATCGTCAATTTCATCACAATGAATATCTATTAATGCATTGTATTTTTTTGCTAGTTCGAATATTTTATTAATTGATTCTACTCCATATTCTCTAGTAAATTCAAAATGTGGTATAGCTCCAACTACATCAGCTCCTAATTTTAAAGCCTCTTCTAAAAGTTCTAAGCCTCCTTTATAAGATAAAATCCCCTCTTGTGGAAAAGCTACTATTTGTATATCCACATAGTCTTTCATTTCTTCTTTAACTTCTAACATAGCCTTTAGTGCTAATAATGATTCATCCGTTGTATCAACGTGAGTTCTAACATGTTGTATACCATTAGCTATTTGCCAGCTTAATGCCTTTTTAGCTCTTTGTTTCACATCTTCTTTTGTTAAAAATGCTTTTCTTTCAGACCATCTTTGTATTCCTTCAAACAAAGTTCCACTTTCATTCCAATTTGGTTCTCCTGCTGTAAGAGTTGTATCTAAATGAACATGGGGTTCTATAAAAGGTGGAAGAGCCAGATTACCTTTTCCATCTATAATTTCCTCATCTTTATATGGTTCTAAATTATTTTTTATTTCTTTAAATATACCATTTTCAATTCTTATATCAACTAATTCATTTTTATCTGTAAGTTTAACATTTTTTATTAACATATATTCACCCTCTTATTAATATCACTAAAAAATCATCTTAATATTAAGCAACGTACTCATCACACTGTACATTTTTTTGTGTTTTTTCCTTGATAGCTTTTTCTAATATAATATGTATTACTCCTGTTATAATTAATGAATTTATTGACGGAATTCCTACAGTTAAATATTTCCCAGCTAATATTCCTAATATACAAGCTCCTATAGCTTTATAATTTATCACTTTAAAATTAGCTTCTTTAAGACTTTCACATTTTCTTTTTCTTACAAAGAAATAATCAGCTATTATGATTCCTCCAACTGATGGAATCATTGCTCCTAATAAACTTAAAAAACTTACAAAATTATTATATAACCATAGAGCACCTATAGTCCCTAGTATTCCATTAAAAATTACCACCTTACTTTTAGGAACTTTTGTTATATTTGAAATTCCAAGTCCTGATGTATATATAGCATTGTCATTTGTTGTCCATATGTTTAATCCTAATGCTAATATTGCTGGTATTATAAGTCCTTGTGATATCATAACATCTGATATATCTGAATATCCTGTAGCCATTGCTCCTATAGCTCCAAATAAAAACATTAATGAATTACCTATGAAAAAAGCTACTACTGTTGTTGTTACTGCAATCTTTTTATTTTTTGCAAATCTTACAAAGTCTGGTGTTGTACTTCCTCCACTTATAAAAGATCCTACACATAAAGTTACTGCTGTAACCAATCCCATTTTTCCTTTTGGTGCTATATTTAATAATTGTGAAGTACCTCCTATTGCATTTACAGCTTTAAACATTGATGTACATCCTAACAATGTTATGGCTGGCACTGCTATTATACTTAATATGGTTAAAGATTTCATTCCGAAATATGCTGTTGAAGTCATTAATAATCCTGATATTGCTACTAATAAATATATATTTATTCCTGTTATTTTGCTTACTGGTATTGCAAACATAGCAACCCCAACTCCAAACCATCCTATTTGAGTAAAACTTGTTAAAAAAGATGGTAAATATGCTCCCTTTTCTCCAAAAGAATATCTTGCTAATAAATGCATTGAAAGTCCTGTATCTGCTCCTATATATGCCAGTGCTCCTGTATAAATTGCTAATATTAAATTTCCTAAAAATACAGCTAAAGCAAAATCTTTTATTGATAGTGCTACTCCTAATTTTCCACCTGTGAGCATACTAGCTGAGAAAAATGTAAAACCTAGCATAACTGCAAACATTGAAATAAATCCTTTCTTGTCCTTTTCCTTTACTGATTCAAATGAATAATCTTTGTCTACATGTTGTTTTTTACTCATAAATCTTCCTCCTTTTTTAAGGAGAACTAGTACAATTTTTTATTTAAAGTTTATTTTGATTAATAAAAAAGACCTTTTATATTTCTATAAAAGGTCGTAAAAATCACCATATCAATCATAAACTTATAAATTTGTAATTTAAGCCTATAAATCTATACGACCTTATTAGTCTCTCTGGACTAATTTTAAAGGTACTAATTCTCTTTTCATAAAATAATATCATGATTTAAATGTTAAGTCAATAAATAGTATTTTTGAATAGTAACAGTTCTATTATTTCAATTTTCTACTATAAAAGTAGCATCTTAGACGTTATAGTTTAATCTTGATTTTTTATATAATCCTTAGTTTAATCCTCTTACTGGTTTTGACATATCTGAATCTCCGTCTATAACAACTGGATTTGGTTCTTTAGATTTTTTATTTTGATTAGTTTCCTTAGCCCCAGAACGTTTTTCAGTTCCTTTCTTAGCCATAATATATCCACCTCTTCTCATTTAGATTTCTATATTATTTTTTACAATAGGTTTTTTTTAATACATCTATATAAAATTTCATAATAACTTGTGCATCAATATAAAAATAGCGGAAAATTCAATATTTCCGCTATTTTTCTCTTCAATATTAATAACCTTTATTTATCTAAAAAAGCAATTTTCCTGCCTTATAGCCTTCAGGCAATTCTTCTTCACTTAAAAATTTAAAATTGTCATCACGTAGTATTGGTAAAAATGATTCATATGGAATCCTAGGAAATTCACATCCATAATTACTTGCTCCAAACCACTTACCTTCTTTACTACTCAAATTCAAATCCCTAGCAAATTTTGTATGGTTTGAGCAATCATGAACTACTAAATCCCAGTTTTCTTCATCGGCTATCTTCATGAATTTTAAAGTTAATTCCCTGCTCCAAATTGGAGATATGTAGCCATGCCTTGAAATATACATATTTTCCCCATAATAATTATCTATGTTGTTTTCATTTAAATGCAGTTCTGCACAATTTATAAAATCAAGGTTTGTCCCTAAGATTGCTTGCTTTTTCTTAAAAAAGACTTCAAAAAACTCTGGAGTCATTGGAGTTTCAATGCCTACATTTTTAATATATTTTTTTGCTATTTTAATATTTTCAATAACTTTGTCTGAACAATTAGATGCACCCAAGTTGAAACGTATCTCGTCAAGACCAGCTTCACCTAATGCTTTCAATGTCTCTTCTGTAGCTAAAGTACCATTTGTATATAAATGTTGATAAACTTTAGCATCATTAAATTTCTTTATAACAGAATAATATTTTTCAATTTCCATAAATGGCTCTAAATAAACGTAGGAAACGCCAGTAGGTTTTTTGTGGATAGAAATAAGTAAGTCAATATCCTTTTCATAAAATTTTGTACCTCCGATTTCCCACATACCTTCGCCAATAGGAAACATATCATCTAGTTCTCCATAATTATAACAGAACTTACACTCTGCATTACATTTATTCGTTTTTCTAATTGCACTTAAACCAGTTCCCAACAGACAAGAACGACATCCTTTTGGGAATTTGCTTTCATTTCCCACAAAAAGAGTTCTATTTTCCAAGGTTTTTAAATTTTTAATTTCTGACATCAACATATCATTTCTATGATTAATTGCTGCCTCAATTTGTGCAAAGGTAGCATAAATGATTTCTTGTTGTTTTGGCATAACTTCTTCTTCTTCTGGCAACATGGCAAAAAACTCGAACCATATCAACGCATCTTTCTTTGAAATTTTCATAATGTATCCTCCTCTAATTACAATCTAAATCTTGTTGCTGTATTTTTTCACATACTCTTCTTCTAAAGACAAACTCACTCCACATATTGCCTTTTGGGATATATTGCCCAGAATATTTTGCTCTATTTATATGTTTCCACACAGGAAAGCCCTCGAATATGTGTATATACACCCAAGGGCCCTAAATCATTAATATTACTAACAACCTAAAATTAGTAGTGTTAATAAATTTGAATTTATTATATGTATAATAAAATAGCTTGCCACCAACTCTAAAAAAGCAATAGCAAATACATAATTTTTATACTTTTAAATTATTTGCATCCTTGATATTACTTACTTAGTTTCACTACAGTTTCCATATGTGCCCGAACAAGATTTTTCGACATTTTTGTCCACGTCTAATTCTATCACATCTTCACCTTTTAGTGAATGACTCATACCAGAAATTTAATTGTTCTTCTAAATCAGTACTTACTATATATATCTTATCTCCATCTTTATCAGCCATAGATATGGAATTAACTTTATATTCATTTATTCTAGTTTCTAAAGTATTTCCTGGATTTTTTATATTGCCTGAATAAAAAACATATGTAACTGCATCTTTTCTTGTTTGATGGCTTAATAATGCTTCATAGGCTCTAAATCTTCTTAAGTCTATTTTTCCTTTATTAATAATATTATTATTATTATATTCAAAATAAAAACTAGCCTAATATTAATATACTAAGCTAGTATTACTTTAAAATAAGA
>Ga0129306_1003357_pt1 | contig 12111 bp, 9 predicted proteins | sample P827metagenome_FD_94438 | JGI IMG/M metagenome (GOLD analysis project Ga0129306, IMG submission 94438) | Capybara group fecal microbial communities from Wisconsin, USA - P827 metagenome | ecosystem: Host-associated > Mammals > Digestive system > Large intestine > Fecal | place: USA: Wisconsin...
GCAGGATAGAATACTGCAGACAATATCCTAAAAAAAGATGCAATGTAAATGCTTTTTGTGAATATGATTGCAATATTTGAAATTGCAAATACTGTTAAAATGCTTATGAAAGTTCTTTTTCTTTCATATTTTGAAAATAAAACAGGTATGAACAATCCGCAGATAGCTATTGTAAAGGTGAATGAACTTATATAAAGCCCTGAAATAGCTATTGATGTATTGAAATACTCAGATATTTGTGAAATGATTCCAACAATGCTTAATGGAGTGTTTATTCCAAGTGTTGAAATCATTAGAATATATAGGAGTATTTTAGGATTGGTTTTCATATTTATTTTCCTTTTTAAAATCAGTATTGTATTGTTGTCATTATTGTTAGATTATTATTTATAACACATGTTATATATATTTGATATTTTAAATGTACATGGTGCAGATGCAAACTCCTCCGAATAGGAGTATTAAAACAAAGAACCATGCAACTATTTTTCTCATTTTCATCTTATCACTGATTGAATTGCCAATTTTAATTTTGTAATTTTTATTGTGGGATATGATTTTCATTAGTTTTAATGTTATAAAACAATAAATTATTTATATATATTAAACAAATATTTAATATACTATGCAATATAGTATATAAAATTCAATATAAAAAATTATTTTCAAAATATTTTTATATTTATATTATTTCTAATTAACTAAAAAAGGTTTTTAAATGACAGATGAAGAATTAAGCATAGAAGAAATAGGAAAAAAGTTAGAAAGTACTGGTTATATTTCCAATAATGAAATCAGCACTTCCGTATTCTTATCCTTATCTTTAAACAAGCCGATCTTGATTGAAGGACCTCCTGGAGTAGGTAAGACAGAGCTTGCAAAGGCTGTTTCTGAATGTTTGGGAAGGGAATTCTTCAGGATTCAATGTTATGAAGGAATTACCTTTGAACAGATTGTAGGGGAATGGAACTATCAAAAGCAATTGCTCCATTTGGAAGCATTCAAAGGTAGCGAGAAAGGTGAAGAATCAATATTTGAAGATGATTTCTTTATTAGAAGACCACTTTTAACCTCATTTATGAATGACAAGCCATCACTTCTACTCATTGATGAAATCGATAAGGCAGATGAAGAAGTGGAAAGTTTCTTGCTTCAGGCATTAGGAGAAAAGCAGATTACAGTAAACGATTTAGGTACTTTTGACCTTCAAAACGATTTGATGGTAATGCTCACTTCAAACGCTCAAAGAAACTTGCTTGAAGAGACAAAGGACAGATGTCTGTTCTTATACATTTCATACCCTTCCGTTGAACGTGAAATGGCTATTGTTAAAGCTAGAGTTCCAGATGCAGACAATGGTTTAGTCAAGAAGGTTGTTAATATGGTTCACAGAATCAGAACATTCAACTTAAATAAGAAACCATCTGTAAGGGCTTCAATTGATTGGGTAAGCTCTGTAATGCATTTGGATAAGGATTACAAGAATGTTGATGCTGCACTTGAGGACAGTGTTGGTGTAGCTATCAAGACAGAACCGGACAAGGCTAAAGTAATTAAAGAGATCTTTAGAAACGAATATATGAATGAGTAGATTAACGATTAGATTTAATTTTCTGCACTTATTAAGTATTTTTAAGGTTTTAATATGGAAGAGAAAATCGTAAGATTATCAAATGATTTGAGAAAAAAGGGAATGCCTGTGAGTGTCAGGTCCACCCAGTCTGCAATAGATGCATATGCAATACTGGGAGAGGATAATGTAGACACTTTAAAAGATGCATTCAGATCCATTTATGTCAAAAGCAAGTATGACATTCCTAAATTCAATGAGTCATTTGATGGATTCTTTGCTAAGAAAGTTCCAAAGAAATTGGATAATGACCTTAATAGGGCTTACAGGCCAAACTCAATGAAAGGAAAGCTTTCACAGCATGAATGGAAAATCACCATGCAGAAAGGGACTGGCGGAAAGCAAATTCAAATGGGTGCAGAACAGGCTATGGAATACTTTGCAGGAAGGCCGGTTCTTGAAGATAGGGACAAGGACCTTGCAAGGGATAATGATATTCTAAACAGTGATTTGTCAAAGCTTAACAAATACGATGAAAGGGTATTTGAGTTATGTGTAGAGCTTGGGAGAAAAATCGCTAACAAGCAGTCAAGAAGAAAGAGACTGGCTCGTTCAAATAAGATTGACATGAGAAGGACAATGAGGCAAAACATGAAATATGGAGGTGTGCCTATTGATCTTGTTCATGTTAAGAAGAAACCTCATAGGAAACAGCATTTGTTCCTGAATGATGTCAGCGGTTCATGTGAATGGATCAGCAGTTGGTTTTTCATGCTTATGTTTGCATGTCAAAAGACATTCAAGGACTCAAGAATGTTTGAGTTTGACAATAAGACAATAGAAACAACTGAGTTTCTTAAAGAACAGTATATGGTTAATGCTTTTGCAGAAATCAGATTGCTCCGTATGAGAAATATGATGGTTAGAGGAACATCAAATATGTTCACTGCATTCGAATCATTCATGAAACAGGCAGATATAAGCAATAAGTCTTACATTATCCTATTGTCAGATTGCAGGGATTGGGCAGGTCCTAAGGTAAATGGAATACCTGCAAGTGTAGAGCTCATTTCCCAAATGTCAAGCATGGCTAAAAAGGTAGTTATATTAAACCCTGAGGATAAGAAGAAATGGGATGTAGTTGACAGTTGCGTATCATTGTATAAGGGAGCAGGCGCTCAAGTTTACGAAGTCAGCACATTGAATCAATTGGCAGAATTTGTGGCTGATATGTAACTTAAGAACCGATTAGTTAGTTAAATATTATATAAATCAAAAAAGTAAAAATTATTTTATTATTTTATTATTTTAAAAAAGGATGACTTTATTATGGAATCTTGTACTAAATGTGGAAATCCGAATGTGATTATAAAGAGAAAAGCTTCTGGACAGGCTTTATGCAAGGATTGTTTTATTGAAAGCATTGAAAAGAAGGTCAAGCAAACAATCAAGAAGGAAAACTTTATTGAAAAGGGAGATAAGGTTTTAGTTGCATTGTCTGGAGGAAAGGATAGTGTAGTGACTCTTGAAATTCTCAATTCATATGTCAAAAGGCATATTATAGAATTATGTGCTGTAACCATTGATGAAGGAATTGCAGGTTACAGAGAGGAAGGAGTTGAGATTGCAAAGGCACATGCAGAGAGACTTGGAATTCCACATAAGGTTGTTTCATTTAAGGAGAGTTTTGGAATTGACTTGGATGAGATAATGAAAAAGGAAAATCATAGGGGATCCTGTACATATTGCGGTGTATTCAGAAGATGGATTATCAATAGGGCTGCAAGGGAATTTGGAGCAACCAAGATTGCTACAGGACATAACCTTGATGATGAAACTCAGGCTATTTTAATGAATTACCTTGAAGGAAATATGGAGAATTTGGCATCAATAGGCCCTAAAACAGAATCTAACAGTGAAATGTTTACAGTAAAAATCAAGCCACTTAGAGAAATTCCTGAAAAGGAAATTGGTCTTTATGCACTTGCAAAAGGATTGGATATTCACCTTGCAGGCTGTCCGTATGCTCAGGAATCATTCAGAATGGAAGTTTCCAATATCTTAAATGAATTGGTTAAGGAACATCCAACAATAAAGTACTCCACACTTAGAGGATTTGATAAGATTAGGCCTGCAATCAGAAGAGAATTAGAGCATGATTATGAATTTGACAGATGCGAACGCTGTGGAGAGCCATCTTCAAATAGGTTATGCAGAGCTTGCACATTTTTAGAGGAATTGGGAAAATAGATTTCAATTCCATCTTTTCTTAAATTTTTTTAATTTTCTATAGTTTTTAACAATTGTTATAATTTAAATATTATGATTTACATATTAAAAGTGAAGGGATAAAAAATAAATAAGGTGAGTTTATGAGTTTTACATTAAAAATCAAGGATAAGGTTGAAGAGAGAGAAATTGACGGTGATTTGACCATTAAGGATTTATTGGATGATTTGGATTTATCTTCAGAAACCATGGTAAGCAAAAAGAATGGAGAGATTGTTATAGAAGAGGAAACAATCGAAGATGGTGATGAGATAGAGTTTATCCAAATTATTTACGGAGGATAATACATATTTTATTCACATTTCTTTAGCTATTTTCAGCAATTTTTATTTATTTTTATTTTTTTTATTATTTTCTTTTTCCATACACATTTTTACTATTTTTTCAATAATTTTAATAATTTTAATTTATAAATATATAATTAGAATATCATTAATTATTTATTTTTTATTTTCAGGTGATAATATTAAAGTTTATTACGAATGTGGAGCATGCTTTTTAAGACAAGCAAAGGAAGCTATTGACTTATCTACAGATGATGAGGAATTGAAATTCAAACTGATTCAGGATGTATTGTCATATCTCGGTGAAAACTTCTCAAAGGAATTGTCTTCAAATGCCACTGGAACAAGGATTCATCAATACATTAAAAAGGAAACTGGATGCTATGATCCTTATTACAATCAAAAGAAGGAAGGAAATGAAATAGCATTGTCATTAGTGCCTAAAGTGAGAGAAATTCTAAAGGAAGACAATAGTTTGGAAACTTATGTTAAAGTAGCTATTGTAGGAAATATTCTTGATTTCGGCACATTTGGTTTAGGTACAGAATTTGAATCCATGATAACTGAAGGATTAAAGAAAGAGCTTGTCATAAATAAGATAGGTGAGTTTGAGGATGCTTTAAGAAAGTATGATAAGGTTCTCTATTTAGTGGATAACACTGGAGAAATTGTCTTTGACAAGTTCCTTCTTGAAAAAATAAAGGAATATGATGTGGACATTACTGTGGCAGTCAAGGAAAAGCCTATCCTAAACGATGCATGCATGAAAGAGGCATTGGAAGCAGGTCTTGATGAAGTGGCTACATTAATCACTACAGGATCAGATTCTGTAGGTGTTGTGGAATCCATGATTTCAGATGAGTTTAAGGAAATACTCTTGGATTCTCCATTTGTAATTTCTAAAGGAATGGGAAACTTTGAAGGATTGACAGAAATGAATCTGGAAGGACAGGATATTTTTGTATTGCTTTGCACAAAATGTTCCTCCATCTCTAAGGAATTAGGTCTGGCTGAAGGTTCCCATATCTTGACTACATTATAATTATTAGTTTATGGATTGTAAGATATTTTGTAAGTAGTTTTGGAAATAATTAATGAAATAGGTGGTTAATTATGAAATTTGGATTTATAGGATTCGGTGAAGTTTCATACACTTTATCAAAAATACTCTTATCCTATGGTTTTGAGGTTTTAACTTCTACTGAAGGTAGATCAAAAAAGACAAAGGAATTAGTTAAATCACTTAATTTGCCTGTTTTGGATAGTTTCGAAGAGGTCGCTCGTCAATCTGACATTTTAATTTCAGCAAACAGCCCTCAAAGTGCATTGGCTATTGCATTGAAGTATGGCTCATTGACAGATGGAATATTCCTGGACTTCAACAACATATCCCCTAATACTGCAAAGCAAATTGAAAATTATCTAACCAGTGAGCATTTCATCGACTCAGCTATTATGGGCAGAGTGAGTTCAGAGGATTTGAATCTTTATTTCTCAGGCAGAAAAGCTGAAAGTTTCGTCAAAAGAATGAGAGATTTCATTAGCAATAATGAGCCTCCTAGTGATATTAAGGTCAATATTAAGGTTGTTAGTGATGAAATAGGTGATGTTTCCAAATTGAAAATCCTTAGAAGTTCCTATACAAAAGGGGTTTCAGCACTTCTTGTAGAAACTTTTGAAACTGCAGAAAAATTAGGTCTTAGCGAAGACTTATGGGAAATATTGTCATTGACTGAAAATAGGGATTTCGAAACTTCTTCAAAATCACGTATCTCATCATCAAATAAAAAAGCTAAGCGTAAATATGAGGAATTGAATGAAGTCTTGGAATTTTTAGATGATGTTGACAAAAAGAGAAAGTCTAAAATAATGGCTTTAGCTACACGTGAAAAATTCGAAAAACTAAAAAATAGAAAATAAAATGATTGTTTTTCCAATCATTTTTTCATAATATGATAATTAATAATTTAATTATTTTTTGTCATTATTATTTTAATAATCATGGATAGTAATTTTTACTCTCCAATCATTTCTTTTGTTTTTAATTAGTTCTCCACTTACAGGGATGTATCTGGAGTCTAAAATGTATCGTAGATAAGTTACTTCCTTTGAAGGAAGCTTTAAATTGGTTTTTATCTTAATCTTCTTTTCCTTTATCTCACAGGATATCTGGTTATCCTTATCGACAAAGATCTTTGCTTCAAGTCCTTCTTGAACTTTTTTTGCTTCGAATTTAGTAAGGTTCAAACCTGATTCAAGAGCCATTAATGGGTTTACTTTCAAGTCCTTTCTTGTTCTGAACTTTTCATTAGCTTCCTTTGCAGAAACTCCCTTATCCACTTCTTCAGCAACATACCAAGCTCTTTCAATGATCTTATCGACATTCTGCTCTTCAGGAATAACTCCCTTTTCTTCATAATGTCTCATTAGTTTAAGAACTTCATCTTTTGTCACTTCCTCTTCAATGCAGGAAGCAGCAAGACGAGTCATTACAGGGCCATAATCCGCTCTTCTAAAGCTTGCCCAAATGGATTCCTCATCGTCCTTATAGAATCTTCCCTCAACAATCTTATTGATTACCTTACCATTCAAATAAGCGATATTTGTCAAGTTTGATCTGGAATAAGTGTTCATCTTATGCTTCAACACTTTCATGTTTCTTTTTCCAGGGATGGTACCGTTTTCAATTTCCCTTTCCAATATTTCAATGCTTGTTTTAGGAAGCAATTTTTTTATATCATCACTGATAACCAAGTCATTTTTTAGGATTTCCTTTCTAATGAATCTTCCAGAGACCTTTTTAGGCTGAGTGAGTTCTGGAATAAGGTGAAAATCAATCTTTCTATCAAATCTTTTTGATAGGAATTCATTTATCGCATACCATCTGATCACATTTCTGTTAGGGAAATCTTGTGGCATTCCAAGGAAACTGCCCTCTTGGATGAATCTTTCAGCATATTTTTTCACTTCATCCAAACGGATGTCTGCTGCAGTTATGTAATCTGTAACGCCATCTTCATGCATTTTTGCAAGCCTGATAGGCACACTGTATGATAAGATCAGTCTATGATGCAGTCCTTCAACTCCAATTACCTTATCAGCACCTAATGCAAGTGCCATTTCCTTTCTTGCTTCAAAAGGTGTGAAAAAAGGAGCATGATTAGCACTGTAGCCCTTATTCATATAAATAGCCACTTCAATGTTTTTTTCATCAGCTATTTCACGAGCTTTTCTAATCAATTGTTCATGTCCTTTGTGGACTGGGTCAAAGTCTGCACTAATTGCTATCATAGTATGTTTCCTAAAGTTATTATTATTTAAAAATAGTAATTTATTGTTTTAAAAATTTTATTTATTTTATAATTAATTATCTATTTTGATTAATTGCATTATTATGTTTTTTAAAAAATAGTAAAAGGAATAAATAATAATTTTTTATTATTTATTCTACATTTAATAACCATTATCTAATAAGTTCAATACTCCAGTTACTAATAACCAGATTCCTATTAATGAACCGAGAATGAGTGGATTATTAATATAGGTTCCAAGAATAATGTATATTACACCTAAAACTATTCCTAATATTCCCATCCAGAATCCGTATTTGTTGTCTCTGTTTCCAACAATGATTATTAAACCTATTATGATTAAGAATATTCCTGCTAAATAGATTGTTAAAGCAGTTAAAAATGCAAATATGCTTGGGTTAAATATTAAACCTAAACTAATTATTAACATTAATATTCCTAAGATTGTATTAATCAATCCTCTGGTTGTGTTGTATTCTACTTCACTAACACCATTTGCTAATAAGAAGATTGCAAGTAATAAAACTGATAATCCAAGGATATCTGATGCTGCAATTACTCCAAGCATTGGGAATGCAATGATAAGAATTCCTAAAATAATTGCAATAATGCTTATTGTAGTTTGTTTATGCAAGTTCTTACCTCCTTATTCATTTTAAATATTTTTCTTATTATTCTGATAATCTTAATGCAAATAATTGTAATGCATAATTATTTAATAATTTATTATTTTTATTATTTATAAATATATTTTCTAATAATGGGGATTAATATAAAGGCAAATGTTTTATTGGAGTTTTGGATTTGTTCAAGTCAGAGAATTTTACCTCTGCCATCCATTCCTTTTTACATTCGCAATCATATTCGATTTGACTTTGGTCAAAGTTGGAATCTATGATTCTATGCTTCAATTCCTTATTGCATTTTTTACAGTTGTAAGGACCTCTTCTTGAACCGAATCCTGATGTGTCCATCAATGCAGGAATCTTTACATTTTGCCTTATTGTATTGATTACTTCAATAGTTGACCAAATCCAAGGTGGATTGTAGGATCCTCTTCTCCAAAGCCTTTCTATCAATGTGCCTCTGTGAATTGTTGCTGGACAGCATGAAACCCTATCCACTCCTAAGTCTTCACAGTAGCTTGCAGTTTCAATTGCTTCAGTGATAGCTTCCTGTTCAGAGAGCAATATAGGTTTTACAAATATGTAAGCTTTAGATTTGATGCTATGCTTGGATTTATATTCCTTGATAAGATTTATTGCCTTTTCAAAGGTTTTATTGTTAAATCCCTTATTGATTTTATTTAATCTGGTTTCTTCATTTGAAGTTTCCAAACCTATGCTTATTTCAAATAGTTTGTCTCCTATGATATCAAAGATCTCATCCAATACCTCTTCCTTAACATATTCTGGTCTGGATTCAACAACTATTTCACTGATTTCTTCCATATCTGCCAACTTTTTTAGCACGTAGTCTCTAGCTTCTTTAGGAACTTCCTCAGGATTCAAGAAGCTTCCTGATGCAAAGAGCTTTATAGCTATTTTATCTCCATTTTCATAATCTTCCTTATAATCCCATTTGTTCAATTCCTTTTCAAAGAGTTCAATGATTTTGGAATTTTCAATTGGCTTAAGGTAACAGTCTGAGATATAACTGCACATTGTGCATCCCCCACTTGGACCAAGTGCCCATGAACAGCCAGGGGTAGGTAGGATTAAGAATATGGTTTTCCCTTTTCCAGAATATAAGAGATCTTCTTGATACCAGCTTGCAGAAAGACTATCCAGTTCTTTTGGCTTAGCATATTCAATTGATTTATCTCTTATTTCTTTTGTTAATTCTCTAATTTCCATTGTTTAACCTATTGATAAAATATAATTTTATTTTAATTAATCATTTTTTTTAACATTTTCATTAATTAATTTCTTATTATAATATATCATATTTATTATTTATAACTTTTTTAAATTACTTTTTTTATTAAATCAGAATTTTATTTTTTATTTTTAGCACATATTTAAATAATTTTGTTTGAATGATATTAAATGTTCTATTCTATTAAAATTAAATATTTGTTTTTTAATCTCCATTATTTAATAGATAATTGTTTGTTTTATTGATTTATAACAAATTTAATCTATTTTGAATATTTTATTAAGTTTTATCAATTTTTTAATAACAAATTTTTTCATATATTATTTTTAAATTTTCTTTTGTATAATTTAATTTTGTATATAAAAATTTATTAATTTTTTATAATTGTTCATATTTTTATTAAAAAAATAGACAAATCCTATTTAATATTTAAATCTTTCTATATTTTTTAAATAACAAATACTTTATAAGCTAGACAACATATTAAAGATTGGTGATAAATATGAAATTTGGTATAGAATTCGTACCTCAAATCCCGTTAGATGAACTCGTAAAATTAGTAAAATTAGCAGAAGACGTTGGTTTTGAATACGCATGGATCACTGACCACTACAACAACAAAAACGTATACGAAACCTTAGCATTAATTGCAGCAAACACTGAAACCATTAAAATGGGTCCTGGTGTAACCAACCCATACGTAAGAAGTCCTGCAATTTCCGCTTCCGCAATTGCTACTATTGACGAAATCTCTAATGGTAGAGCAACCTTTGGTATTGGACCTGGTGACAAAGCAACCTTTGATGCATTAGGAATTGCTTGGGAAAAACCTGTATCCACTATTAAAGCAGCTATTGCAGACATTAACACCTTATTAAGCGGTGGAAAAACTGAAGCTGGAGCAGCATTAGGTGGAGCTAAAAAAGTACAAGATGCAATCCCTATTTACATGGGTGCACAAGGTCCTAAAATGTTAGAAACTGCTGGTGAAATCGCTGACGGTGTATTAATCAACGCTTCTAACCCTAAAGATTATGAAGCTGCTATGCCTATGATCAAAAAAGGTATTGAAGCAGCTGGTGGAGACAAAGCATTTGATGTAGGTGCATACACTGCAACTTCCATTGGTGCTGACTCTGATGCAGCTAAAAACGCAGCTAAAATTGTAGTTGCATTTATTGCAGCAGGTTCCCCACCTCCAGTAATTGAAAGACACGGATTACCTGAAGGATTCAACGAACAAATGGGTGCATTCTTAGCTAAAGGTGACTTCTGTGGAGCTATTGGTGCTGTAACCGATGAAGCACTCGATGCATTCTCCGTATGTGGTACCCCTGATGAATTCATTCCTAAGATTGAAGGCTTAGCTGAAATGGGTGTAACTCAATACGTAGCAGGATCCCCTGTAGGTAAAAACGTAGAAGAATCTATTAAATTATTAGGAGACGTAATTGCTAGCTTCTAAGGAAGCTACAATTCCTAATTTTTTAATTTTTTCTTTTTTTAGCCTCATTAAATTAACAATTGTTATATTTTTCACACTCATTATTGCCATTTTCACTTATACATTATCAGCTATAGCATTATCCGTATAATATATAATATAATATATTATTTTTTATTACTCCCCAACATTATTCCCAAATATTATTCCCAAATATTATTTCCAAATATTATTTCCAAATATTTTTCCCAAATTATCTCATGCTTAAAGATCTTTTTTCAAAAATAGTTTTCAAAGATTTTAATGAAAAATCATTTCCTTTAAATACATCTAAGAAAAAATAGTTATATTTATATATTAGTTCTTATTTTTATGAACTATAAAAATATTAAAAATTGGATTATTCTTGGAAATTTCTAGTTCTAATCTGATAAAAATTTTCCTTTTTTTAGATTTAAACCAATAAATTATCTTATTTTGTTAAATAGATGTTAATTATCTATTTTTTTAAATAGATAACTAATTTTTTTAACAATATTTATTTTTATCAGATATTTTTCGATTTATTTTATTTTTTTAGTAAAATTCATGGTTTATTTTATAAAATAAGATATTTTATTAACTTATTTGTAATTTAAATGATTTTTTAGCTTTTTTCTTATTCATTCGGTTTTTTCACGTTTTTCACTTTTTTCCTAATTTTTTCTTCTTGCAGATGATTTTTTTAAAGGTCTGATATTTTTTCAAAATTTTCTAAATTTTTTCCTTTTATTTTTTCCTTAAACTTAAAAATTATATTAATTTTAGTTTTATTTTAAATAATCAGATATATTTATTTGATATATTTTTAAAAATTAATTTTTGCAATAGTTTATTTTTATTTTTGTAAGTGTTGTAACTTTCACTAATAGTTGTGCCATGTGTTTATGGCGTTGGTCTAAGTATATGTATTCACATTACTATGATGACTGCTTTTCCACATATGGCTAAATTTATGTTTATAAATTTTATTATCATAAATATTAATCTCGTATTAATGTTTTTATATATTCGTGAGAACCTAAGTTTAACTTAGTGTTTGATGTTGGTTAAATAGATGTGGTGATATTTGATTGTTATGTCTGTGATGTAATATTTGAATATTTTGTGTAATATCTCGTCTAATTTTTTTTATGTGTACTTCTAAGTCTTTATTGTACTTATTTTGTTGTATTCTGTCAAATCTGTTTGATCCTGGCAGAAGCTACTGCTATTGGGATTCGATTAAGCCATGCAAGTCGAACGAATTTAGATTCGTGGCGTACGGCTCAGTAACACGTGGATAACCTACCCTTA